>Ga0070730_10000860_pt1 | contig 31892 bp, 20 predicted proteins | sample Coa_R1_3_FD_66447 | JGI IMG/M metagenome (GOLD analysis project Ga0070730, IMG submission 66447) | Surface soil microbial communities from Centralia Pennsylvania, which are recovering from an underground coalmine fire - Coalmine... | ecosystem: Environmental > Terrestrial > Soil > Unclassified ... | reverse complement strand
GCCATGATCGCGGTCCCGGTCTGTTTGCCGACGTGCTCGAACGTCCGCCAGGAACCCAGCGACAGCGCAGACACGTCCATGCCCGATGCGCCGAGCGGCCGTGGCCGCAGGCAATCCGCCGGCATCGGTCAGCCTCCCTCGACGCACGTGGCCCGTGCAGACGTGGCGCCCCCAGGCCGGCCGGGCATCGTGATCATCAGTTTGGTGTGCCTCCAGCAGCACCGAAGTCATGATCACGGTTGGCTCAGCGGCCGAGGTACTGGCTGGCGAGTTTCGGCGGCGCGGTGGCCAGCCAGCCGTCGGTGATCACCTCGCGCAGGGCGTTCGCGGAGGCCTTACGCAGCTGGATGAGCACGGCGGCGTAGCCATCGAAGTGCGGGATCGTGAAGAAGGCGTCCGGGTTCGCGGCGAGGATGGCCTCCTTCTCCCCCAGGTCCGCCACGCGCACAGCGAGGATCGGGCCGTCCGGCGGGGACTGGTCGCCGAACCGCCGGATGTCCGCTTTGCTGAACGGCCGTTCCCACGCGAACGCCTTGCCCGGCCCGCCCGATACGCGGCCCACGCGGAGCCGCGGCCGCGCGGACGGGGCGTGCCGGGCCGGCAGGCGGCCTGAAAGGCTGTCCCCGGCGATCAGGGAGAACGGCGAGGAGGACAGCGTGGCATCGACGGCGTTGCTGATCATGGACGTGCAGCAGGGCATCGTGGACCGCTGCACTGGCGAAGATGGCTACCAGGACCGGCTGGCGGCCGCGATCTCCGCCGCCGTAGCCCCCGCACCCGGCGAGGCGCATCGCGGACTGGACGGCCGGCCTCGCCCCGGCCTGACCCCGCGCCCTGGCCTGACCCGCGTCCCCGCTACAGCCAGTCCCTGCGCTTGAACACGAAGTAGAGCACGGTCGCGGTCAGGATCATGATGGTGATCGAGGCAATAAGCCCCGCTGTGTGGCTGAACCCGGGGTAGGGCACGTTCATCCCGTAGAACCCGGTGACGAACGTCGGCACCGCGATGATCGCCGCCCAGCTGGTGACCTTCTTGGTGATGATGTTCATACGGTTGCCCTGGATGGTCAGGTTGGTCTCCAGGATGCTGGTCACCAGGTCCCGCAGGCTGTCGGTCCAGTCGGCCGCGCGCAGCACGTGGTCGTACACGTCCTGGTAGTAGGGCATCAGGTCGTCGCTGACCACGTGCAGGTCGCGCCGCATCAGTGCGTTCACGACCTCGCGCATGGGGATCACGATCCGGCGCAGCAGCACCAGGCTCTTGCGCAGCTCGAAACTGCGCCGCTGCACGTCTAGGTTCTGCGGGACGTCCGCGAACAGGTCGTCCTCCAGCAGTTCGACGGCGTCGTCCAGGCTCTGCACGGCCTCGAAGTGCCCGTCCACGATGTAGTCCAGCAGCCCGTGCAGCAGGTAGCCCACGCCGAACTTGGCCAGGTCGGAGCTGGCGTCCCAGCGGTCCACCACGGCGCCGATGTCCAGCCCGTCGTCCTTGCGGACGGTGATCAGCGCCCGGGGCGTGACGAACGCGGCCAGCTCGCTGGTGGTCAGCTCGCCGGTGTCGGTGTCCAGCCGCGCCCCGTAGGCGGTCAGAAACAGGTGGCTGCGGTAGCGGTCCAGCTTGGGGCGCTGGCGCTCATGGACGGCATCCTCGACGGCGAGCGGATGCAGACCGAACTCGTCGCTCAGCACCGCCAGGTCGTCGTGGTCGGGATCGCGCAGGTCGAGCCAGACGGTGACGGACTCGTCGCCGACGTAGTCGCTGATGTCGGTGACCGGGAACCCTTCGAGCTCGAGCAGGCCGTCCCGGTAGAGCCGGGTCCGCGCCTGGCACTTGGTCGGGGTGGCCTGGCTGATGGCAGACGCCGCGATCTTCTCCGGGTCGCGCCCGTCGAAGGTGCGGATCAGGAGCGGCCGCGCCCCCAGCGCACCGCCAGAGGTTTCATCCACCTCATCCAGCCCCGCGTCATGCTGCGGTGAGTTCATCGGGTCCTCCTTGAGTGCCCGTCACTGTAGCGCTCACCCTCCGGCGCTCCCGCTGCGGCCGGCGCGGTAGCGTGCCACGGGTGACCGATGTGACCTGGCTTGATGCCACCGCCCAAGCCGACCTCGTGCGCCGTGGCGAGGCCAGCCCCCAGGAACTGGTAGACGCTGCAATTACCCGGATCGAGGCGGTCAATCCCCGGCTGGACGCAGTGATCCGGACCCGGTTCGGCCAGGCGCGGGCCGAGGCCGCGGGCGCACTGCCGGATGGACCGTTCCGGGGCGTGCCGATCCTGCTCAAGGACCTGGGCTGTTTCGTGGCCGGTGAGGTGACCGCCGGGGGGCTCGGGCCGCTGCGGGACCTGCCCTGGCCGGTGACGTCCTACCTCGCCCAGCAGTTCCTCGCGGCGGGCTTCATCCCGCTGGGCCGCACCAACGTGCCGGAGTTGGGCACCACGGTGACCACCGAGCCGCTGTGCTTCCCGCCCGCCCGCAACCCGTGGCACCCGGGCCATTCCACCGGGGGCTCGTCCGGTGGGTCGGCGGCCGCGGTGGCCAGCGGCATGGTGCCGGTGGCGCATGCCAGCGACGGCGGCGGGTCGATCCGCATCCCGGCGAGCGAGTGCGGGCTGGTCGGGCTCAAGCCGACCCGCGGCCGGGTGAGCCAGGGCCCGCTGGCCGGGGAGGGCTGGGCCGGCAGCGTCATCGACGGCGCGCTGACCAGGACCGTCCGGGACGCGGCCGGCGTCCTGGACGTGATCAGCGGCCGGATGCCAGGTGAGCCGTACTACGCGCCGGCGCTGCCCCGCCCGCTGCGCGAGGAGGTCGGCGCCGACCCGGGGCGGCTGCGGGCCGGGCTGCTCAACCGCCCGTCCGGCGAGTTGTACTCCGACGACCCGGACTGCCGGGAGGCGGTGGCCGTGGCGGGGCGGCTGCTGGAGTCGCTCGGCCATCAGGTCGAGGAGTCCGCGCCCGCGGGCATGTTCGAGCCCGGGTTCGCCCAGCACTTCAACACGATCATCGCCGCAGACACCGAAACCGCGTTCCAGGCGTACGAGAGCATGCTCGGCGCCCCGATCGCCGACGGCGACATCGAGTCGCGCAACGCCCACTACCGGCGCACCGGCAAGGCGCTGACCGCGGTGGCCTACCTTCAGGCCCGGCAGTGGCTGGGCATTTGGGCACGGCGCATGGCGCACTGGTGGACCGACCACGACCTGCTGGTCACGCCGACCGTGGGCGCCCCACCGCCGGAGCTGGGCTGGTTCACCGCCGCCGGGTCGCAGCAGGAAGGCAGCCGGATAGCCGGCTTCATCCCCTACACCGCGCAGTTCAACATGACCGGCCAGCCCGCGGTCAGCCTGCCGCTGCACTGGACCGCCGGCGGCCTGCCGGTCGGCGTGCAACTGGTCGCGGCCTACGGCCGGGAGGACCTGCTCGTACGGGTGGCCAGCCAGATCGAGCAGGCCGCGCCCTGGGCGGACCGGCACCCGCCGCTGTGACGGGCCCAGGCTGTCACCAGGCGCCTTAACCGGGCCACGCCTGTCACCAGGCCGCCCCGCAACCAGGCCCGGCGGCGTGGCTGCGAAGGCCGGGGCCGCCGGTTACCTGGTCACCTCGTTACGGAATCGGGTTGCCGAGGTTGAACGGCCGCAGGTACGGGGGCGGGCTGAACTGGATGAAGGCCGGCGGGGTTGGGACGATCTTGCCGTTGACCGAGAAGATGTTGAACCTCGGGCCGAGCGCCGCCGCGTGCTTGTTCAGGTTGGCCGGTATGAGGGCCGAGCCGGTCCAGCTGCCGGTGTTGAGCCGGTGCAGCAGGACGCGGGCGGCGGTGATCGTCTCCGCCGGGGTGAACGCGCAGTGCCCGGCGCGGTGCACGAAGATCTGCCGCAGCAGCGAGCTGTCGCCCGCGTGGCGGACCACGCTGCGGTAGGCCTGCTCGTTCTCCGGAACCACCAGACCGTCGCCGGTCGTGTGCATGGTCAGCACCGGGATGCTGATCTTGCCGTCGAACGAGATGTACTTCTCCAGGTACTGCACCGCCGAGGGGTCCGGGCTGATCTGGGTGGCGTTCTGGAGCTTCGCGAGGTCTGCGTCCAGGTTCAGTCCCGAGGCCTTGTACAGCGCGGCCACCTCGGCACTGTCGGCGGACAGGCCGAGCTGGTTGGTGAAGTTCACACCGGTGGTCCAGGACACGTTGCCGCCGGCCCGGGCTTCCAGTTCCGCGCGCAGTGCGAAGGCGAACGGGCCGTCCACCTGGCTGAACCACTTGAACTGGTTGGCTTCCTGCGCGCCGAAATTGCCGGGGGCGGGCTCGGGGGACAGTGGCGTGAACCAGCCCGGCGTATCTCCCAGCGCCGCGACCAGGGCCATCCGTGCCCGCCCCTGCTTGGTCTTCTGCGCATTGTCCGCGGCGTTGATCGCCCCGGCCAGGTTGCCGAGGGGGTTGGTGATGTTTACCACGGCGACCGACGGGTCGATCAGCCGCTGGAACGCGAACGCGCTGTCCAGGGCGCTATTCCAGGTGGCCACGCCGCCGGACAGCACCCCGCACATGGGCAGGGCGGCGTTGAACCGGTCCGGGTACCGCTGGATCAGGCCGGCCGTGATGATGCCGCCGAGGGAATGGCCCCACGCGACGGTGCGGGCCGGCTTCTGGAAGGTGCTGGCGAACCTGTTCAGTGTGTTGATCTGGTCGGGCAGCGCCTGCTGGATCGCCCAGCCGGTGGTGGCGTAGGAGGACCCGGCGAGCGCGAACCCGTGGTTGAGCATCCACGACCCGGTGACCGGGTCACCGACGTCGGTGGCGGGGTTGTTGGTGCCGGGCACCACGTACCCGTGGCTGTAGAGGAACAGCGTGCCGTTCCAAGTCCCGGCCGGGCACTGGATCAGATATGTCGCGCCGTCGGCCAGCTTGCCGTTGACTGTCGTCACCGATCCGGTGCCGCCGCACGTCTGTGACGCAGCGTACGTGGCGGCGGGCCAGGCGAGCCCGGCGGTCACCACGGCCGCGGAGAATCCGATGGCAGCGACTCTGCTCCTGAATCTCACGACCACACTCCCCTTGCGAGACCACTGTGGCTGAATGGTGCTTCGTCGCAGACTGTAGACCTGTCCGCATATGCCGGGATAGCGATTGTTGTGTCCCAGCCGGAAGGCGAAGCTCAGTCCAGCGGGCCGGGCCGGACATGCAGCGAGCGGGTCGTGTAGAGCACGAACAGCGCGAAGAAGCAGAAGTTGCAGGAGTTGATGGCCGACACCGACAGCAGCGACCACCGGACGGCCGGCGCGCCCAGCAGTTGCACGAGGAGATCCGGTCGCCGAACATCGAGATCGTCTGGCCGCACCAGTACCGCCGGAACCCCGCCTCCCGGAGCAGGGCGGGGACGCGCCATCCGATCGCAGCACGGCGACTGCCGCGCACCGAGTTCGGCAAGCTCGGCCGGTGTCAGGTACAGGAAGACATCGCCGGACAGCGCGGCCCGCTGCCACTCCGGCGGCTCGTCCGGCATGGCCTCCAGGCCATTCCATCATCAGCTGCTGTCCGGCCTGACCCGCCGTCTGGGGCCGGGTCAGGAGCCGCTCCGCCACCCGGCCGGGTGCCTGCCACCGTCGGGTGTGCTTGCTGCGGCCCCCGCGGGCGGGCCACAATCCAGGTAACGAGGGCGCAAAAGGGGAAGCTCTGCGATGGTACTGCTGGAGCGGGCACCGTTCCTGGGGACGCTGACCGAGTACGCGGCCGAGGCGCGGCAGGGCAACGGCCGCCTGGTCTTGGTGTCCGGCGAATCCGGCATGGGCAAGACGGTGCTGCTGGAGGAGTTCCAGCAGCGGCTACCGGGAGCCCGGTGGCTGTGGGGCGGCTGCGACGGCCTGCTCACCCCGCGGCCGCTCGGGCCGTTGTTCGACATCAGCACGCAGCTCGGCGGGGAGTTCGCCGGCCTGTGCCACGGCCCGGCGCCGCGGGACCGGTTGTTCACCGGCTTCCTTGCGGAGATCAGCGGGGCCGCCGCGTTCACCGTCGCGGTCATCGAGGACTTGCACTGGGCCGACGAGGCCACGATCGACCTGCTGAGCTTCCTCGGGCGCCGGCTGGGCCGGGTGCCGGCCCTGCTGCTGGCCACCTACCGCGACGACGAGGTGGCCGACGATCACCCGCTGCGCATGGTCCTCGGTGACCTCGCGACGCAGCGCGCCACCCGGCGGATGCGGTTGCCCCCGCTGACCGAGGAGGCCGTGCGGGCGCTGGCCGGGTCGCGCGACATCGACGCGGCGGAACTGCACCGGGTCACCGGCGGCAACCCGTTCTACGTCAGCGAGATCCTGGCGGCCGGATGGCCCTCGGTGCCGCCCACCGTCCGGGACGCGGTCGGCGGCCGGCTGGCCCGGGCCAGCGACGGTGCCCGGCGGGCGGTGGAGACCGCCGCGGTGAACGGGGCGCGGGTGGACCGGTCGCTGCTGAACTGGCTCCTGGCGGACGCCGGGGCATCGGCCGACGAGGTCATGGCCACCGGGATCCTGGTGCCCGACGGGACCGGGCTGCGGTTCCGCCACGAGCTTGTCCGGATGGCGGTCGAGGCGGGGATCGCGCCGCACCGCGAGACCGAACTGCACGCCCGGGTGCTGGCCGCGCTGGAAGAAGGCGGCGACGCGGATCCGGCCATGCTGGCCCACCATGCCGAGGGCGCGGGCGATGCGCGTGCGGTGCTGCAGCACGCCCCGGAGGCAGCCCGTCGTTCGGCCGCCCTGGGAGCACATCGCGAGGCGGCGGCACAGTATGAGCGGGCATTGCGTAATGCACAAAATATCGCCAAGCCGACAATGGCGGCACTCCATGAGGGACTGGCCGACGAGTACGCGCTGCTGGACCGGTGGGAAGATGCGGAGCGAGCACGGCGTAGCGCCCTGGCGCTGCGGCGCGAACTGGGCGACCCGGAACGGGTCGGCGCGAACCTCAGGATCCTGTCCACCACACTGTGGCGGCTGTGCCGCGGCGAGGAGTCTGAGCAGGCCGCCGAGGAGGCGGCCACGGTGCTGGAAACCCTGCCACCGGGCAAGGAGCTGGCGTGGGCTTATGGGAACCTCGCCGCCACGGGTATGCGCAAGGGCCGCCACGACCCGGGCACGCTGGGCTACCTCCGCAACGCGCAGCGGATCGGCGAGGAGCACGGTTACCAGGAGGTGACCTGCTTCGCGCTGAACTCGACCGGCCTGGGCCTGGTGGACCGCGGCAAGGACGGGATGCGGCAGATCGAGCAGAGCCTTCGCCTCGCCCTGGACGGGGACCTGCCCGAGCACGCCGGGCGCGCCTACAGCAGCCTGATGGAGGTGTGCACGAAGCTGCACCGGTTCACCGTCTCCGACCGCTATTACGACGAGGGCCTGGCCTACTGCGAAGGCCGCGAGATGGGCGTCTTCAGCATGTGTGTCAACGGCTGGCGGGCCCGCAGTCTGGTGCTCACCGGCCGGTGGGACGAGGCCGTGGAGATCTGCGCCCAGATGCTGGCCAGCCCCGGCATCTCCCCGGTGAACCAGCTGAACCCGCTGTGTGTGCTGGGCACGATCCGGGGGCGCCGCGGCCAGGACGGGGCCTGGGAACTGCTGGACCAGGCGCTGCGGTACGCCGAGGGAACAGGCGAGCCGCCGTGGATCGCGCCGGTGCGGGCGGCCCGCGCCGAACTGCGCCGGCTGGAAGGCAGGCCGGACCTCGCGGCCGCGGAGGCCGCGGCCGGCTACGACCAGACGGCCGGGCGCATCGACCCGTGGACGCTCGGGTCGCTGGCCATCTGGCTGGCGAGGCTCGGCGTGCGGACGGACCTGCCCAGCCTCCCTGAGCCGTATGCGCTGGAGATCGCGGGTGACCACCGCGGCGCGGCCGCGGCCTGGAACCGGATCGGCCGGGGCTACGACGCCGCGCTCTCCTGGCTGGCCTCCGCGGACGAGGCGGGACTGCGCGAAGCACTCGCGGCGCTTGACAGCCTGGGCGCCCGGGTGGCCGCTGCTGCGGCGCGGCGCCGGATGAAGGAGGCCGGCGTCAAGGCCATCCCGCGCGGGCCACGACCGGCCACCCGCTCCGCCCCGGCAGGGCTGACCGAACGCGAGCAGGAGGTCCTGGCGCTGCTGGCCGATGGCCTGCCGGACCGGGAGATCTCCGAGCGGCTGTTCATCTCCGAGCGGACCGTGCACCATCACGTCTCCGCGGTGCTGTCCAAGATCGGCGTCTCGTCGCGGACGGCGGCGGCCCGCGAGGCAGTGCGAATGGGCATCCGGTCCTGAGCGCGGCCGGGCCGGGCCTGAGCCGCGGCCGGCTTGGCCAGCGGCTGGCGTGGCCCGCGACCGCACCCGCAACGTAGGTACTCCGCCGCCCAATCTGGGTAATCGCCGCCGCCAAGCCGGCATTTTCCCCGATGAGGGCGGGCGGAGGCCGCGGCCGATGTTCACCGGGAGGCCCACGGCCTGGTCGCCGACCACATCTACCGGGTCCAGGAAGGGTCGTAGGGCAATGAAAATGAACGCGCACAAGTCACGCCTGATCAGGCTGTCCGGCATCACCGCCGTGGTGCTGTCCGCCGGGCTGTGGATACTGATCCCGGCCTGGGGCCAGTTGCCGCCGCCGAGGCAGATGGCCGGAATGAGCAGCACCGGCACCGGGAACCTAGTGCTGACCAAGGACATCGCCGAGGCCCGGATTGCGACCGCGAAATATGCGACCACCCTCGCCAGGGCGCAGGCCGATGGCTACAAGATCATCACGAAGATGATGCCGGACATGGGGTACCACTTCCTCAACCCGAGCATCACTGGCTTCGACATCAGCAAGCCGCCGATCCTGGTCTACGAGCACACTGGGAAGAACACCTGGCAGCTCGGCGCCCTGGAATGGGTCTTCACCAGCATCCCGAAGACGCCGCCACTGCCGGACGCCACGTTCGGCTTCTTCCCCGCGGGCTGCCACTACACCGATGGCACGTTCGTCCCCGAACCGAGCCAGCAGGACTGCCCGAAGACCGCGCCGGGCAGTGGGGCGCCGTTCTTCTTCTGGCACCCGAACCTGTACACGATGCACGTGTGGGTCTGGTACCCGAACCCAGCGGGCCTGCACGATCGACGCCGTTGTGGTCGCCACCTCGGTGGCGGCTGGTGGTGGAGTCGTCCTAACGTCGGACATCGACGATGTTCGGGCCCTAGCCCGCTGCGCCAGTGGCATCCGGATCCGGCCCGTACACGCCGTCAAAGCGGATCAGCCCGTTCCTCGACCTGACCGCCCCGGTCTACCGGGCAGCCGGCCGGGACACGGGCCGGCAACCGGCCGGAGGAGGACCTATGAACGGCGCCGAGGCGGTGCTCCGCACCCTGGCCGGCAGCGGGGTCAGTCTGTGCCTCGCCAACCCGGGGACCTCGGAGATGCATATGGTCGCCGCGCTGGACGAGGTGCCAGGGGTGCGCCCGGTGCTGTGCCTGTTCGAAGGGGTGGCGACGGGCGCCGCCGACGGCTACGGCCGGATGGCCGGCCGGCCCGCGGCGGTTCTGCTGCACCTGGGGCCCGGCCTGGCGAACGGCCTGGCCAACCTGCACAACGCGCACCGGGCCCGGACCCCGCTGCTGGCGATCGTGGGCGACCACGCCACCTACCACAAGCGGTTCGACGCGCCGCTGGAGTCCGACATCGAGGCGCTGGCCGGGACCGTGTCCGGCTGGGTCCGGCGGTCCACGCTCGGCGCCGACGCGGCGGCGGACGCGGCCGAGGCGGTGGCTGCGGCGCTGGCCCCGCCGGGCCAGGTGGCCACGGTCATCCTGCCCTCGAACGTGTCCTGGTCCCCCGGTGCGGAGCCTGCCGCGGCTGTGCCGCTGCGGCCGCCGTCCCCGGTCCCCGGCGAGGTGATCGCCGAGGTGGCGGCGGCGCTCCGCGGCGGTGGGCCCGGCGTGATCCTGCTCGGCGGTGCCGGGCTGCGCAGGCCCGCGCTGGAGGCGGCCAGCCGCGTTGCCCAGGCCACCGGTGCCCGGCTGCTGGCCGAGACCTTCCCGGCCCGGCATGAGCGCGGCGCGGGCATCCCGCACGTCGAGCGGCTCGCCTACCTGGCCGAGATGGCCGCTGCGCAACTCGACGGCGCCCGGCACCTGATCCTGGCCGGCGCGCGCGACCCGGTGTCCTTCTTCGCCTACCCGGGCAAGCTCAGCTCCCTGACGCCGGACGGGTGCCAGGTGCACTCGCTGGCCGGCCCCGGCGACGACATCGCCGGGGCGCTCGCGGCCCTGGCCGACCTCGCCGCGCCCGGCGCCTCCCCGGCGCCGCGGCAGCCGGAGCGGGCCGGCCTGCCGGACGGCGACCTGACCGGGCAGGGTGCGGCGGCGGTCATCGGCGCGCTGCTGCCCGAGCACGCGATTGTCTGCGACGAGGCCAACACGTCGGGGCTGGCGCTGCCCGCCGCGACCGCGGGTGCGCCGCCGCACGACTGGCTCACGCTGACCGGTGGCGCGATCGGCCAGGGCCTGCCGCTGGCCGCCGGTGCCGCCCTCGCCTGCCCGGAGCGGCCGGTCCTCGCCCTGGAGGCCGACGGCAGCGCCATGTACACGATCTCCGCGCTGTGGACCCACGCTCGCGAGCAACTGGACATCACCACGGTCATCTTCAGCAACCGGTCCTACGCGATCCTGAACATGGAACTGGACCGCACCGGCGCACCGGCCGCGGGGCAGAGCGCGCGCAGCCTGCTCGACCTGTCCCGGCCCGGGCTGAGCTTCACCGCGCTGGCCGAGGGTATGGGCGTGCCGGCCAGCCGGGCCGAGACCGCGCCCGAGTTCGCCGCGCAACTGGCCCGCGCGCTGGCCGAGCCCGGGCCGCACCTCATCGAGGCCGTGATCCCGCCGTTCAGCTAGACAGCGCGGGCTCCCCCCGGCACTGCGTTCCTTCAGCCGGGACGGTGTGCCGGGAACGACACCACCTGCTGGAAGGTGGGCCGGTTCTGCCAGGGGATGCTGGGCTGGCCGAGGATCCCCAGCGACCGGAACCCGATCGCGTCGTATCGCGGCATGGTCAGCCCGGTGGCCACGGTGTTGGCGTCCTGCGTCCAGGAGGCCACGTTCGTGGACCCGCCGTTCGCCTTGACCAGGGCCTGGTAGGTGGACTTCAGCGCGGCGTCCAGCGCCGGGCCGCAGCCGCTGAGCCCGCCGCTGCCGCACAGCTTCGCCGTCACCACGGAACTGAACGGCTGCGCGACGCTGGTGCCGGTGAACTGGTCCAGGGCCTTGACCGTGTAGCCCTCCCAGCCGCCGTCGTAGGCGCTGCCAAGATGGCTGCCGCCGTTGTAGGGCTCGTTCACGAAGCCCATCGGGACCACGTTGTACCCGCCGGTGTTGCCGCCGCCGGCCGCGAACAGCGGGTCAAAGATGGCCTTGACGACCGCCGGGGTGAGCTGGTCCATGATCGCCACGGCATCGGCCTGCTGGTACTTCGTGGCGCTGGGGGAAGCAAGGAGCCGGTGCGCGCCGCTGGTCTCCCAGGAGCGCAGCGCGGCCAGCATCTGGTTCACCCCGGCCGGCTCGTGCCGCCCGGCGACCGCGTGCAGCAGCGCCGGCAGGATGGTCAACCCGTCCAGGTCCTGGCTCGCCGCGGTCTCCATCGCCTGCACCAGGTAAGCCCGGGTGAGCTTGCCCCGGTGCAGGGCGAACTGGTGGCGGATCTGCGTGGTGAGCATCTGCACCCGGTACACCGGCCCGTACCCATACTCGGAGTCAGAGGCGGAGAACTGCGGGGCCGGCTTGTTGTTCCAGCTGTCGAAGAACCCCTGCGGCGGGTCGATCTGGTGCACGTGCTGAGAGCTGGGCAGGAACCCGAGCCACTCAGACCCTCCGGTCCCCCAGGTGGGCAGGTTGGGGTCCACGAACGAAGGGCGCACCGGGTCCAGGCCGCTGACGTAGTAGGCGATGTCCTTGCTGTCCACGTAGAACCAGTTGAACGTGAAGTCGATCAGGCTGGCGCCCGCCATCCACGACTTCGCGCTGTGGGTGAGTCCCGGGGACCCGAAGTGCAGGAAGCCGACCACCGAGTCGACGTCGTGGTTGTAGGTGGAGCGCTGGTTCACCACCGCCACCGGCTTGCCGCCGAGCGCCGTGGTCCAGCCCTGGACCACGCCGTGGACCGTCAGGTGGATCTTGTGGTCGAGCACCTTCCCGCCGATGGTCCCGTCCGGGAACTGCTCGTTGACCATGGGCGTGCAATGGCCCTTGTACATGTAGAAGGTGCCCGTTGGCGACACCGGGCCGCCGTTGGGATTGCAGATCAGCTCCAGGCGCTGGTCGGTCAGGTCGCTGCCGGCGGACGTGGCCGACCAGGCGTAGTCGACGCCGCGGCCCAGCTCGACGAAGCCGGTCCCGGGGAAGGACGCCCCCTCGGCGGCGTAGCCGGGTGAGTGCAGGTCCTCCTGCATGAGGATCTGCGGGGCGAAGTAGGACACCTGCGGGCCGAAGACTGCCAAGGGGTGCCCGTCGGCCGAGTGGCCGGCGCCCACCACCAGGGCGTTGCTCATCTGGGCGGGGAAGCGAAGCAGCGACTCGATGACCGACAGGCCGGCCTTGCTGGGCGCGGTGGCCGGGCAGCCCGGCGTGGTGCCCACCGGCCCGCCCTTCAGTGGGGCGCTGGGGTTGTCCGGGATCGCGATCGTCGCCGGGTTGATCTTCTTCGGGATCTCGTAGGGGAACGACTTGCCCACCACGGTGGTCGGAGCGGCCGGGTCGTTCTGCTCCTTGAAGCCGGTGAACGCGGTCGTGCCGCCGGACCGGCCGAGCTGGCCCTGAAGGTAGCGCAGCAGCACGGCGTTACGGATCTCCCCGCCACCTCCGTCGCCAAAGATGCCGCCGATGAGCCCGGCGACCGCGATGACGTCCGCCGGGGTCCACGGCTTGGGCGGGCCGAACAGCGAGTACTCGACCGGCATCAGCGCCGGGGCGGTGAGCGCCTTGGCGATGTAGGCGTTGATTCCCTGCACGTACGCGCGGATCATGGCCACGGCGCGTGCGCCCTGCGCGCCGTATTCGGCCGGCAGTGCGTTGATCTGGGCGTTCGCCTGGGCGGTCGTGTATGGCGCGAGCAGCAGCTGGTCGTGGTCCATCTGCTCGTCGGCGCAGGACGGCCCGAGGAACGATGTGAGCGTGCCGGCCCCGTAGTGGCGCAGCACGTCCATGAGGAACAGCCGGTCCTGGGCCTGCGCGTACCCGGTGCCGAACGCAAGCGCGGCGTCGGTGGCGCCGTAGATGTGCGGGATGTCGTGGGTGTCCCGGTAGATGACGACCGGGACCTTCGCCGAGGGATGCACAGTGCTGATGACCTGGCCGGGCTGTATCCCGAACGACTCGCCCAGGTAATAGTTGTGCAGCGACGCGTCGGTCAGCGACGGGTAGCCGAACTCCAGGTTCGCATACGGCGCGAGCTGGTCCTGGCTGTGCGGCGGGCGCTTGCCCGTGGCCTCGAACTGCGCCAGTTGCGCCGCGTTGACCAGTCCGTTCTCCCCGGCGGGCAGGATGAACATGGCCTGGCCCCGGGCGTAGTCACCGGCCTGGTACACCGGGCGGAGCGAGAACCCGGGCCGGCCCGCGGCCAGGGCTGGTGCGCCAGCGGTTGTTAATGCGACCGCGGCTGCAATGCCGGTAACCCACCAAAACCGCCCAACCTTGCGCACAGCTCGCAGCCTAACGGCCTGCCCTGGCCAGGGCCAGCCTTGGGTTGCCGGTCAGGCGACCCGCTGCCAGCCGAGCTCGCCGATCTTCCAGCGGGCGATGGCCTGGTGCCGGCTGACGACCTTGATCTCCCGCAGCTTGCTGCCGTGACGGTGCATCGCCTGCTCGGCCTGGATCATCCCGCTGGCGGCGGAGCGCTGGGGGATTTCGCGCTTGAGGCCGGACTGCTCGATGAGAATAAGCTTCGCCGGCCGGGGCAGACGGACCTGCGCGGCGGCACCACGGCTAGCGTCACTAGAATCGATCACACTCCTTATAAAACCTGGCAGCTCCCGGGTGTTCCCACAGGCGGTATGGCATGCGACACACCGAGGACTCGGCGACGCGATTCAGGCGAATCTGGCGTGAGCCCTCCGCAGGCCCCCTACGCTGGGCTAAGGCGTGGGTGCGGAGCTGCCCGGGCTGTGACGAGGGATTCGGGAGGCCCCTATCGGGCGGCGTGACAACCGCGCCGGCAGTGGCCGCGCAGGTCCGCCAATGGAGGTAAAGCCCAGGTGACACGGGTGTCGACGCACCCGGCCGGCCCTGCGGGGCAAGCCGGCCCGGACGACCTGCCCAGTACACCTGATCTTGTCGTAGGCAACGGCCCGGTCGAGTGGGTCATGAGCCGGGTGATCCGCAAGCTGGCCTGGAGCCGCCTGTCGGACCCCATGGTCGCGCTCACCCTGTCCGGGGCCGGCCTGCTGCTCGGGATGATCGTGGGGGCGACCGCGCCGAACGCCGAGACGGTACCCGTCCGGCTGCCGCTGTCGATCCTGCCGGCGCTGGGCCACTCCGAGACCAACGTCGTCATCGCGTCGATCCTGCTCTACACCGGCAACATCCTGGCCTGCCTGGGGCTGGCTGGCATGCTGTGGGCGCACAGCCAGGGATGGCGCCCCAACCCGAAGCACCTGCTGCTGGCCAGCGCGGCCATAGTCGCGGTCATGGTCAGCCTCACCCCGGTCGGCTCCTCCGACACCGGGAGCTACGCGGCCTATGGCCGGATCGCGGCGCTGGGCGGGAACCCGTACACCACCGGCCCGCAGGGGTTCCTCGGGCTGCACAACCCCTACACCCATACCGTCGGCACGCTGTGGAAGACGCAGCCGTCGGTGTACGGCCCGTTCGCGACCGTGATCCAGTCGTTCGCGGCGTCGATCGGCGGCCCGCATGTCAGCGTCACCATCTGGGCGCTGATGATCCTGAACGGGGCAGTCTTCATCGGGGTCGGCTTCCTGCTGCTGAAGACCTCCGACGACCCGGTACGGGCCACCCTGTTCTGGACCGCGAACCCGGTGCTCATCCAGCAACTGGTCAGCGGCGGCCATCTCGACACCCTGGTGGCGGCGGCGGCGATCTGCGCGATCCAGGTGGCGCGCCGCGTCATGGGCAACTGGGGCAACTGGGGCGACGTGCTGGTCGGCGTGCTGATCGGCCTGGCCTGCGGGATAAAGATCAACGCGGTGCTGATCGGCCTGGGGCTCGCCTGGCCGCTGCTGCGGCGGCACGAGTGGATGCGCACCGCCCGGATCACGCTGGTCGCGCTGGCGACGGTCGCGCTGCAGTACTGGCCGTACGGCCTGGTCGCGCTGAAACCGATCTTCGGCGGGCTGAAGCTCGCCACGCTGCCCTCGCCGTGGCGGGTCTTCGAGCTGATCGGCGCGCTGTTCGGCGCCGAGCCCGCGGTGGCCACGGTGATGGGATATCTCTGGCCGGTGGCCATGGTCATCGTCGCGTGGTTCGTGTACCGGCGGATCTCCTCCGACCAGCCGGGCGAGGTCGTGGCGCCGTTCGCGCTGACCTACGCCTGGATCCTCGTCGCCCCCTGGGTGTTCGCCTGGTACACCGGGATCGCCTGGGTCGCGCTGACCCAGGTGCCGCGCAACCGGATGACCCGGTGGCTGACGCTCGTCACCGTCTTCCTCGCCCTGTGTCATTCCAGCGGCGGCCAGGCGACGCCCGGGATCCGCTGATCACGCCTGCCCGGCGACCCCCCATGCTCGAAAAAAGCCAGGTAGAAGCGACAGAGATAGCGGACGGGGCCGCCCCGCCCCGGCCCGCGGCGGCCCGCACCCGGCGGGCCGTGGCGGTGCTGCGGCGGCACTGGCTGGCTGCCGTGCTGCTGGCCGCCGGGCTGGTGCTCCGGGTGCTCGCCCAGTTCGCCTACCGGCCGGTGCTGTTCTACATCGACACCACCAGGTACCTGTACAACGACGCGCCGGGCATGGACCCGGTCGGCTACAAGGGGCCGCTGCGGGCGATCCTGGCGGTCGCCGACTTCAACGCGGTCGCGGCCGTCCAGCACCTGCTGGGCCTGGCCATGGCCGTGCTCCTTTACCTGCTGCTGCTGCGCCGCGGCAGCCGCTGGCTGGCCGCGCTGGCCACCGCGCCGCTGCTGCTGGACGCCTACCAGGTCCAGATCGAGCAGACGCTCATGCCGGACACGTGGTTCGAGGCGCTGATCGTGGCCGGCCTGGCCATCCTGCTGTGGCGGCCCGCGCCAGGCTGGCGGGCCGCGGCGGCCGGCGGCCTGGTGCTCGGCACCTCGGCCATCTTCGCCCAGGTCGGCGAGGCGCTGCTGCTGCCCGCGGTGATCTACCTGCTCGTGGTCGGCGGCGGGCGGCGGGCCCTCGGCCGGGCGGCCTCGCTGGGCGTGGCCTTCGTCCTGCCGATCCTCAGCTACTGCACGGTCAACTACCTGGCCGCCGGCGACTTCTTCCTGTCCCACACCGGCGTCACCTCGGTCTACGGCCGGATGGCGGCGGCCGCGGACTGCGCCACGCTGTGGCTGCCGCAAACCGAACGGGGCATGTGTCCCACCAGACATCAGCAGGCCCTCGGGCCCGACTTCCTCGAATTCGGCCTGCGGTCCCCGATCCGGCCGTACTACAACGGCCTGACCCGCGGCAGCGTGGACAACCTGATCACCGACTTCAACCACCGGGTGCTCAGCCAGCAGCCGCTGCGCGTGCTGCGCGCCTACCTGCGTGACGTGGTGCGGCCGTTCGCGCTGACCCGGGACGGCAGCCCCGGAGTCACGGCGATCTCCCGGTGGCAGTTCCAGACGGCCTACCCCTACTACCCGCCGCACGCGTCCCGGCAGGTGATCGACTCCTCCGTGGACCGGTTCGGCGGGGGCAGGCCCGCGGTCTGGACGCCGGCCGCCCGGTTCCTGCGCGCCTACCAGTTGCACGGCGGGTATACCCCGGGGCCGCTGTTCGCGTTGTGCGTCCTGGCGGCCCTGACGGGCTCGGCGGTCCTGCTGGCGCGCCGCCGGGCGCCCCCGGCCGCCCGCGGGCCCGCGCTCGCCTGCCTGCTGCTGTTCCTGTCCGCGGTGTCGGTGCTGCTGGTCTCCGACGTGTTCGAGTTCTCCTGGCGGTACCTGCTCCCAGCCCTGGTCACCCTGGTCCCGGCCGGTGCGCTCGGCATCACCGCCGTGCTCCGCGCGGCCACGGCCCGGCGCGCCCGCGGCTGAGTCCCCCGGGCCCGGCCCGTACACGCCGGCACCCGGCGCCGCCGCGTCGCGTGTGACGATGAGGTCATGCGGATCGTGCACGCAGAGTCCACGCCGTTGTTCGTCAGCACCGACACCGGCCCGTGCCAGGTGGTGCGGGTCACGGTGGCGGGCGGGCCGCCGGGCGCCGGTCAGCCGCCGGGCGGTGGGAGCGCGGAGCGCGGGGGGCGGGGCAAGCAGGGCGCGGACGCGCCCGCACCGGCCCCGGTCACGGTCCGCGTTGAGGGGCCGGGGGTGACCACGCGGCAGCCGTTTTGTATTGATGATCTGCCGCCTGGAGCCGAACGGGCCGCCGAGGTACCGGTGACCATCGCCGCCCCGCACGGGGCGGGCAGCCGGCTGGCCGTGACGGTGATCGCGGAGGGCCCGGGCAGCCGCGCGGAGCACGCGTGCGAGATCACCGCCGCCGAGCCGGGGTGGACCATCTGGATGGTCTGCCACTTCCACTACGACCCGGTGTGGTGGAACACCCAGGGCGGTTTCACCGAGGCCGGGCTGGCGATGCCCGGCGAGGACGGCGCCCTGCCGGACGTGCGCACCGCGTTCGAGCTGGTGCGGCTGCACCTGGACGCCGCCCGCGACGACCCCGACTACAAGTTCGTGCTGGCCGAGGTGGACTACCTTAAGCCGTACTTCGACGCGCACCCGGAGGACCGGGCGGAGCTCCGGGAGCTGATCGCGGCCGGGCGCGCGGAGATCGTCGGCGGCGCGTATAACGAGCCCAACACCAACCTGACCTCGGCCGAGTCCACGATCCGCAACATCGTCTACGGGCTCGGGCATCAGCGCGACGTGCTCGGCGCGGACCCGTCGGTGGCCTGGGCGCTGGATGCGTTCGGGCACGACCCGGGGTACCCGGGGCTGATGGCGGCGGCCGGGTTGACCGGGTCCGCCTGGGCGCGCGGGCCGTACCACCAGTGGGGGCCGTGGCGCACGGTCGGCGGCAACGACCGGATGCAGTTCCCGGCTGAGTTCGAGTGGATCTCCCCGGATGGCCGGGGGCTGCTGACCAGCTACATGGCCAACCACTACGGCGCGGGCTGGGGCATCCACCAGGCCGCCGACCTGGCCGGCGCGAAGGCAGAGGCGCTCGGCCAGCTGGCACTGCTCGCCCCGGTGGCGGCGACCCGCAACGTGCTGCTGCCGGTCGGCGCCGACCACGTCATCCCGCCGCGGTGGGCGACCGCGGTGCACCGGGACTTCGCCGCGCGGTATGCCTGGCCGCGGTGCGTGACCGGGCTGCCGCGGGAGTTCTTCGCGGCAGTGCGCGCCGAGGCGGCCGAGCGCGGGATCTGGCTCACCCCGCAGACCCGCGACATGAACCCGGTCTACCCGGGCAAGGACGTGTCCTACATCGACACCAAGCAGGCCCAGCGGGCCGCGGAGGTCGCGGTGAGCGACGGCGAGCGGCTGGCCACGCTGGCATGGCTGGCCGGCGCGGACTACCCGGCGGAGTCGCTGGACAAGGCATGGCGGCAGCTGGTGTTCGGTGCGCACCATGACGCGATCACCGGCACCGAGTCCGACCAGGTGTACCTGGACCTGCTCGGAGGGTGGCGGGAGGCATTCGAGCGGGGCGACTCGGTGCGCGCGGAGGCGGCCGGGTTCCTGGCTCGCCTGGTGAATACACAGGCGCAATACGCAGCAGACGAGGCTGGCGTGGCGTCCTCGCGGCGCGCGGTGGTCGTGTTCAACACCCTGTCCTGGGCCCGGGCCGGGCTGGCAACGGTCACGCTGGAGTTCGCCGAGCCTGGCCCGGCGTGGCTGGCCGTGGCCGAAGAGACCGGGGCGCCGGTGCCGTTCCTGGCCGAGGGAGTCCGGCGGCACCCGGATGACACCATGGCCAGCGCCAGGATCACGTTCCGGGCCGAGGTGCCCGCGCTGGGTTATCGGACGTACCGGGTGCGGGGCGCGGCTGGATCCCCGGGCGGATCTGGTTACAGGGTCGGCCGGGCCGGGGGCCGCCGGGCCGGGGGCGGTGCGGGCGGGGCGGACGAGGCGGTGGCCGGCTGGGCCCTGATCGGCGGCACGGTCATTGGCAACGAGGCGTTCGAGGCCCAGGCGGACCCGGCCCGGGGTGGCGCGCTGGCCCGGGTGCTGGACCGGCGGACCGGCACCGATCTGCTCCGCGGCCTGGGCAACGAGATGGTGCTCACGCAGGAGTACCCGGCGCATCCACGCTGGGGTGAGGGGCCGTGGCTGCTGTGCCCGAAGGGCCCCGGCGCCGGGTCCGGCGAGGTCCCGGCGGAGGTGGTGGCGCAGCGCTGCCCGCTCGGCTCCCGGCTGGTCGCGCGGTTCGCTCTCGGGGATCTGCGGATCACCCAGGAGACAATCCTGTGGGATGGCCTGGACCGGGTGGAGTTCCGCACGCACGTGGACGGGTCGATCGGCCAGGACCGGCTGCTGCGGGTCCGGTTCCCGGCGCGGGTGCCCGGCGGGCTGCCGGTGTTCCAGTGCGCGACCGCCGTGGTGGGGCGGCCGTTCGGGGTGGCCGGCGCTGACGTGGCCGAGGGTGCGTTCACGCTGGACAACCCGGCCTGCGAATGGTTCGGCCTGGGCAGTGCCGCGCGGGTGCGGGCAGGCGGCGGCACCTGGGCGGCCGGGGTGGCCGAGGTGATCGTCCCGGACGGCGGCGGCCCGGGCTGGCGGGCGGGCGTCCGGGCGCTGCTGGCCGCGCTGGCCGGCGCCGGGGTCACGGCGACCTGCTCGCGGGCCGGCGGCCCGCGCTACGGCGCGCTCGACCTGGACTCGAACCTGCCTGACTTCCGGATCGCGGTCGGCGGCCCGGACGTCAACCCGTGGACGGCCGGCCTGCTCGCCAGGCTCGGCCCCGCGGCGGCGGACGTGACCGCCCGGCTGGCCGCGCCGGACGGCGCACGGGCCTGGATTCCCGCCGCGCGGCCGCGTGCGGAGGTGTTCACCGCGAACGCGGACGTCCGGGGGCACCGTGACCTGCCAGTGCTGATCGTGTCCGGCGAGGACCTGGGGGCCGCGTTGGCGGACCTCACCCGGGACCTGGCCGATGGGATAATCGAAGCCGGCGCGCCCGGTGCCGGGGAACCCGCCATGGCGCCACATGACCGGCTGCTCGCCACGCACAGCGTGGCGCTGCTGAACCGGGGCACACCGAGCAGCCTGGTCACCCCGGACGGGACGCTGCACATCGCGCTGATGCGGGCGTCCAGCGCCTGGCCCGCCGGGGTGTGGATCGACGGCACCCGGCGCACGGTCCGTGACGGGAGCAGTTTCGCCTGGCAGCACTGGAGCCATGAGTTCCGCTACGCGCTGGCCGCCGCGGCCGGCGACTGGCGGGACGCCGGTTTCGTGCTGGCGGGACAGGAGTACAACCACGACCTGCTCGCCTGCGAAACCGGCGAGCACGACGGCCCGCTGCCCGTCTCGGCCAGCCTCGGCGAGGTGAACACGCCGGGCCGGGCGCGCCCGGCCGCCCTGCTGTCCGCGCTCAAGCCCCGGGGCAACCCGCTGGCCAGCGGGCAGCCCGGCCTGCCTGCCCGGGACGCGGGTGTGACCATCCGGTTGCGTGACTCCGGTGACCTGCCCGGCGCGGCGGCGGAGGTGCGGCTGCAGCCCGGGATCGCCGCCGCCCGGGTGACCGATCTCACCGAGGCCGGCGACGGCCCCGGGGCCGAGGTGGCAGCCGGGGCCGCGCTGGTCCCGGTCCCCCAGGCCGGCCTGGTCACCCTGGCGGCCACGACGCTCGGGGCCCCCGTCCAGTCAGAACCGGTGATATCACCCGTTGCGGCCGGGCAAACCGGTGACAATCTGGCACCTGAGCGGCCATTTCATATGAAAAGTGGGGACCAGCGCCCTGACCCGGGCGCGGAGCCGGCCCAGCCGGTGTTCACCCGGTACTGGCTGCACGGCAAGGGGCCGGCTCCCGCCGGGAATCTCCCGGTCACCGTGCACCTGTCCCCCGGCCGCGTCACCCTGGCCGACCCGCGGCCCGGCGGCGTCCCGCCCGGGCCGGGGCGGCTGAGCCTGTCGGTCGCGTCCGGGCCGGGCGGCGGGGCGGGTGAGGTGACCCTCGACGTCCCGCCCGGCCTGACGGTGACCGGGCCGGACGGCGGCCCCGCCGGGCCGCTGCGGTACACGCTCGGCCCGGGTGGCTGTGCACGCTGGGAGCTGGTGTTGGCAGAGCTGCCCGGCACCGGGCCGGGGCGGTACTTCGTCTCGGCGCGGATCCCGGGCGACCTCGGCCAGGTGCTGGAAGACACGGTGCTGGTCACCATCGGCGAGCCGCCCGGGCCCGCGCGGGACATGCCGCGTGCCGAACGCGACGCCCTGCTCATAGCCGACCTGGAGGCGCGGGAAGCCGAGATGGAGGTGGCCCTGGAGCCCGCCGTCCTGGAGATCGCCCCCGGCGGGTGCGTGACGCTGGCCGTGCGGCTGGCCAACCGGACGGCCAGCGGGATCCGTGGCGAGTGCCAGCTCATCTCGCCATACGGCACCTGGCAGCAGGCCGGGCCGTGGGCCCGCGGCTTCACCGCCGGCCCCGGCGAGACGGTCACGGTCGGCTACACGGTGGCGGTGCCGGCCTGGGCGCGGCCAGGATCGCACTGGTGGGCGCTGGCCAAGGTGATGTACTTCGGCCGGATCCGCTACACCGAATGCGCCCAGATCCAGGTACCCGGCTGACCGCGCCCCGCGCCCGTCCCGGCGTGCCATCAGTTCGCGATGAGCACCGGCGCGGCTAGCAAACCGCTGGGCTGAGGCTGGGCGCGGAATGGGGTCCCGCTGTAGTACTTGTTGGCCGCGGTGCTGAACACGGTGATCGTCAGTTCGTTGTCCCGCTCGCGCAGCCCTGTCAATTCGAATTCATAGGGTGCCCAGCCGCGGCGGCCGACTCGGCACCCGTTGAGGCTCACGTCGGCGGCCGCGCTGACAGCGGGCAGACGCAGCCGCCAGGTCCGGCTATCTGGGCGGTCAAACGAGCAGGTATAAACGCCAAGACCTGAGTGCGTCGGGAATCCTTGCTGTTCCCATCCGCGGTCCACGCAAATCGGCACGGGGGTGTCGATCCGGCCTGGGACCAGCAGACTCCACCCGTGTGCCAGCGGCCTCTGGCTGGCTTCGGTGCTGGCGCGGACGATGTGGCGCGCACGGGCAACAGACTGACGGGTGGCGGCTGGTCGGAGCCGCAGCAAGGTGAGATCTAGAGGCGGGAGCTGGATCTTCAGGGTTCCGGGTTCACCGCAGTCGGCAGGTGCCCATGGCTGGATCCTGCCAGTTCGCGCATCCCAGAGCTGATGTTCGGGGTCCCCGGCCAGCGCGGAGATTATGACGGGTGCCAGTTCAGAGCTGTCATTGAAGAGGGCCAGCCGCCATCCCGACGCGTCCTGCCCGGCCCATTGCCAGACCTGGTCACGACCGGCGGGCGTCTGGGCGTGCGGATGGCCACCGAGCAAGGAACCGAGGAGATCTAGGGCCTCCTGGCGGTGCGGCACCAGGCCCAGGTAGTGCGCGGTCGGTGATAGCTCGACGAAATTGCTCCAGGTTTCCCTGAAGGCAGTGTCCCCGGTCTGCAGATGTGCGGGGGTATCGCCTGAGTAAACGAGCAGACCTCCGCCCTCGGCGAAGTGACGGATCGCGTCCATTGTCTCCTGGGATTGCAGGGTTGTGACGGACGGCAGGACAAGGCACCGGTACTCCCGCTCCCTGATGCGTAGCCGCCCACCGTGCACGTCAGCCGCGCGCAGGTCGCGTTCGTCGATGAGGTGGTAGCCGAAGCCCTCTTCGGCTAGGAATGAGGTCCAGAACTCCACATGGTCGGCATAGCTGTGCCGGGGCCCTTCGGCCCAGCAGGTGCGCAGTGGGTAGAACAGGGCCACATCACAGGCGGGCTGGGCGTCATCAAGAAAGACGGACAGTCGTGCCATCTCATCCGCGAAGGACCGGTGGAACGGCCACCATGGCTCGAAGTTTATGCCAGGCGGAAAGTCGAACCGAGGGTTGGTGAACAGTGACGTGTCGCCGTCCCACCCATCGGTCTGGTAGAAACCATGGAAAAGAAATTGCCGGGCGCCGAGCATCTGCAGTCGGATGGCCTGGCTGCGCAGGTCCGACAAGGACAGACCCCAGTCCCCGGTATATGGGGTTCCGCCGACGTACCGCCCGGCCATGTACTGCTCGACGATGCAACCGCTGCGCCCGTTCGACCGGGCAACCGAGTCGCCGAGCTTGGTACTCAGTTGCGGAACGCAGTCCTCGGCGTCAACGCCTGTGATGCCGCGATAGGAGTCGACACCGAAGTAGTCCATGCCAAAGTTGACTCGCAGGTCCCAGCCGGAGAACGCGCGGCCCGGATTCCAGGAGCCCACGTGGCCAAGCACCTCATGGCCCGAAAGGGCGATGTCGTGCCGATGGCACCAGTCCGCGAGGGTACCCAGGTAGTTCTCACACATGAGTTGACTGAAGCACTGGTAGAAGTCGCACCGGGCGGGCACGGTGTCCGGCCCGATATCGCAAAGCAGCGCTAGCAGGGTGTGCCCGAAGTTGCGCCCGGTCCGGCGGCTGAACTCCATGACGAGCGACGATGCGAACGGCAGGGCACTGCCGAGGTTGCCGTGCCGTTGCGGCCAGTCGTAGTAGCTCGAGTGTGGCTGGTCAAAGAAGAAATAGCGCACGGTGCTGCCGAAATACTCTCCAAAAGAGCCGTAATAGGGCTGGTAGCCGACCTCGAGGAACCGTCGCGCGGACTCGGCAAGCAGGTAATTCGGGAGCCGGGACGTCGCGCACCTAGCCGCCACGAAGAGAGTGACGGCGTGGTCGGCCAAGCTGCGGTCCAAATGCAGGTCGACGGCACATCCGGACTCAGACGCCGCCACAATGCGCGCGGACGCTGCGACGTCGACTATCTGGCCAGCCGCACGGACTCCCCCGCTGGGATACGCCAGGGCCGACACGATCTGCCAATCCGACCACGCCACGCGGCCGGCCTCGTACTGCCAGGCCAGCCCGGCCTGGCCCAGATCTGTTGCGGAGGATGTGATCTGGTCGACGGCGCAGTGCGCGATCCCGTCCTCACCGGGCTGAGTCGTAGCCCAGAACACCATGCTCTCCCGCAGATGATCGGCACCGCGGACAGTACGGCCACCGGCCTGGCCGCTCTGCCAGTTGTACTCGTCATAGACTCCGACGGTCATGCCCAGTCGGGCAGCCTCCTGGACAGCGGTTCGGCAGGCTGCGAGGTACTCGGGGCCGAGGTACTCCGAGATGGGGTAGGCAAGCCGTGGCTGGATCTGGAACGAGCGGTAACCGCCGGCCAGCATCTCAGAGATCTGCTTTCGGATCTCATCGTCCCCGGGAAGGTGATGCCAAAACCAGTAGGCCGCCGGGCTGTAATCCGCGTCGGGATGCTCAAACCGCGCTACCTCCGTGGCGACGGCAGTCTCGGTCACTAGAGTGCTCCTTCACATCTCGGCGGTCACGGGTTCGCGCCTCGTGCGGTCCATGGGGCGAAGCTGGTCACAGCTAGCCGACTTCGCGGATATTAAGTCCGGCGGCCAGCGCGGAGGCTTCGCCGCGACTCGGCAGCTTGCCGCGGGCACCCGAGGCGGTAGCAGAAAGGGTTGCTGCCGCGACAGCTACGTGGGCGGCGTTGGCCAACTCCGCGCCCTCGGCGAGCAGGACGGCCAGAGTTCCGCAGAAACAATCGCCAGCGCCGGTGGCGTCCCGTATTTCCACGGTCGGCGCCGGGATGTGTACGGGACGGGCGGGGCGCCGCGGAACGACCAGCGCGCCGTCTTCTCCGAGCGTCACGACAACGTCGCGGTGCAGTCTCCTAGCCAGCGGAAGGGCTGCCTCTGGTGTGGCGGGCGGGCGAGTGCCGGCCAGCATGGCTAGTTCGGTTGCGTTCACCACCAGCACGGAAACCCGGTCGAGCAAGGACGACGCAAGCGGCATCGCCGGTGCGGCGTTGAGCACGACGGGGACGCCCGCCGCTACGACAGCGGCGACCGTGTCCAGCGGAATCTCCAGTTGGGCGAGCACGATAGCCGCCCCGTTGAGCACTCCCTCGGCGACATCCGCTGGGCGGAGTTCACTGTTCGCCCCCGGATCAACGACAATCAGGTTTTCTCCGCGCTGATCCACCGCGACCACCGCACTGCCGGTCCGCGCCTCGGGAACACTAATGACGCGCGTGACGTCGATTCCACGGCCGCTCAGATCGGCGCGGATCTGACCGCCGAAGTCATCCGCGCCTACCCGGCCAACCATGGCGACGTCCCCACCGAAGGCCGCCGCCGCAGCCGCCTGGTTCCCACCCTTGCCCCCAAAACTCAGCTGGCTGGGACCCACACTGAGCACAGTCTCGCCGGGCTCCGGAAGGTGGTCCACGGGTATGGTCAGGTCAGCATTCAAGCTGCCGACCACAGTCGTCCGTGGGCCCGTCATCGTTGGGCCTCCCGTGTGGACTGCCGGATCATCAGCGTGGGCGCCACCTGACTGCGCCGGGCCGGGCCGTGGTCTCCACCCATCCGTGTCTGCAGCAGCCGCACCGCTTCATCCGCGATCGTCTGTATTGGCTGGCGCACCGTTGTCAGTGGCGGATCACAGAACTCGGCGAACAGGATCCCGTCGAAGCCGGTCACCTTCACGTCAGCAGGAATCGCGACTCCGGCCGCGCGGAACTCGCGGACTAGGCCCAGCGCGATGAGATCCGACCCGCACAACACTGCGTCGGCAAGGGACTCCCTGCGCAGCAAAGTCCGGGCCGCGGCGGCGCCGAAGCCAACGGAGAAGGTGCCGCGCAGCGTCACGTCGAGCTCAAGCTCGGCCATCCGCGCCACCGTCAACTGCACCGCTTCGCTCCGGCTCCGGCCGGTGGAACTGGTGGCGTCATCGGAGACGAAGCTAACGGTGCGACAGCCCAGTTCCGCCAGGTGCTCAAGCACAAGGCGGATGCCCAGACGGTTGTCGACGCCGACGAAGTCAGCGGGAAACCCATCGACTTGGCGGTCGATCTGGACGATCGGGACCGAGAGATGGGCCCGCCGCATCGCCGGAGCGCTTGAATGATGCCCGGTCGGGATTAGGATCAGCCCATCGACCTGCCGGTCCACGAGTGTCTGCAGCCGCTGAGCCTCCTCGCTGGGCGTGCCGCCAGAGTCGCCCAGCAGCATGTCCAGGCCCACGTCACGCAGGGCCGACTCCAGCGCCTCAACCAACTCAGCGAAGAAAGGGTTGCCGATTCCAGGCACGACAATCCCAGCCAGGCCCGTGACACGTGCCCGAAGCCCCCTCGCCATGAGGTTGGGCCTGTAGCTGAGCCGCTCGGACGCGGCCAGCACAGCAGCCACGGCTCTCGGCGATGTGCCGGGTGCGCCGGAGAGCACGCGTGACGCCGTGGACACCGACACGCCAGCCGCGGCCGCTACATCTCGGAGCCTTACCTGTTCTGGGATCGATTCCAAGTCCATACCCTCGGAATGATGGCACATCTACACGTCAGGGGCTAGAAGCGGTCTTATATAAGATCAGCTACCTTGACAGCCGTTCCATGGATGTGGAATCGTTCCCAAATCCCGTCCGATCTTGGATACCCGCCGGACTGGTTGATCGCAGGTCTTGCCAGCCACCGGCTGATGTGAGGAGGCCTCGATGTCCCGATCCGCGCGCGCGGGCCTAGCGGCAGTCGCCGCTGCCACCGCTCTTGCCGCCGCAGCCTGCAGCGGTGGGAGCACCCTGGGATCAACAACAGGCCAGGCCGCACACGCGGGCGCTGGCTGCCATCTGCATGTGCTTGGCGAGACACGGAGCTCGGCGGCCGAGACTGCGGCCTGGCAGCAGGTCTTCTCTGACTTCAAGGCGAGATATCACTGCACAGTGAGCGCGACGTGGCAGGGTCAGTTCACCGGCGTCCCGCAACTGCTTAATGAGGCGCGCCTCGCGAACCAGCCGGTCGATTTCGTGACCGACAGCACCTACAACTACAACCTGGTCTCAGCTAGCGACTTGATGGATCTCAGTAGGCTCATCAAGCCTTACCAGACCCGCTTCCCCGCAGCGGCGCTGCAGCCCTTCACTATCGACGGTAAGGTCTGGGCAATCCCGGTCCAGCCTGAGACCTCCTCGATGTTCTTCTACAACGCCACCCTCTTCAAGCGGCTCGGGCTCACCCCGCCCCAGACGTTTACTCAACTGGTGCACGATGCGCAGGTCATTAAGAGCAAGACGAACGTGCAGCCGGTCATCGAGGGAGGCAAGGACACCTGGGAATGGCCGATGTGGTACATGGCCACCTTCGCCCAGACCTCCGGCAACAAGTCGGTCGCCGACACCGTCAGCTTCCTAGAGGGGAAGCAGCAGTTCACAGCCCCAGCGTCGGTCGCGGCGCTGACGGATATCGCGAATTTCAGCAAGGACGGGCTGTTGCCGCAAAGTTCGCTGGCAACCGATGAGAACGGCGCTATCGCGGCGTTCGTGCAGGACAAGGCGGCCATGTTCTTCGACGGAAGCTGGGTGCTGCCGACACTGCGCTCAAGCCATTCCCGGTTCAACATCGGCGCTTTCACATTCCCACTGGTAACCAGCGCCTCCGGAGTGGTGTCGCAGCCGAACGGCTCGCCGACCGAGGGCCTCGCGATCCCGTCGTTCATCCCCAAGGCCGACTTGCCGATGGCGGACCAGTTCCTAGAGTTCCTCACCTCACCGACCGAGGCGAACAAGATCTACGCAACTCTGGACCCGGTGGTGCCGACCATCACCGGGGTCAAGGCAGCGAACGATCCCCTGTCGGCGCAGCTTCGCGGGTACCTGCCCCGGACAAATGGATGGCTGGACTGGATCTGGCCGACTGACGTGGTCAACTACGTGGAGACGGCGATCCAGGGCGTTCTGTTCAACGGCACCTCACCGGTAAACGCTGCGCAGTCTGTCCAGGGCGAGCTGAACACCCTCCGCAAGCAGCAGAACTACGACTACGCATTCTGGACCAAGTGGACCCACTCCCAGCAGACCGCCGTCGAGCCCTCATCAATTCCCAAGATCCAGGTCACCGGATAAGCGGCGTGCTGGCAGGCGACGGTGCCCGGCACCGTCCGGGTGCCATCAGACAGGAGTGCGCATGACAGCCGTCAGGGACAACATCCTTGCCGGCATGGCCCGGGCACCCGCCAGGGCGTGGCGGCGGAGGCCCGGGCCCAGTCAGCGGCATCGCACCTACTTGTTCGGGCTGGCGATGATCGCCCCCGCGCTGACGATCTACGTGGTGTTCGTCATCTATCCGCTGATCCGCGGCGCCATCGTGAGCCTGTATCAGTGGAATGGGCTGACGCCCACGACGACATGGATGGGATTGCGGAACTACACCAACGCACTGCAGGACCCGATCTTCCTGCTGGCGCTGCGCAACACCTTCCAGTACGCGATCGGTGTCACGATCGCCAAGAACGTGCTGGGCCTCGGCCTTGCACTCCTGCTGAATCAGAAGCTGCGATTCCGGGCCTTCTTCCGCACGGCGGCATTCCTGCCCGTGATGTTCGCCTTCGTGGTCGTCGGCGTGCTGTGGTCATGGATATACAACCCGCTCTTCGGACTCGCCGACCACGTGCTGGCATTCGTCGGCATCCACAACCCACCAGGCTGGCTGAGCGACCCGAAGCTCGCGCTGTGGTCGGTCATGTGGGTGGACGTCTGGAAATGGACCGGGTTTCACATGGTCCTGTTCCTGGCGGCGCTCCAGGCCGTGCCGCAGGAACTGTACGACGCAGCGGATATCGACGGAGCGCGCACCTGGGCGCGGCTGCGGCATGTCACGATTCCAACGATCCGCCCGGTCATCGCACTGAGCGTGCTCCTCTCCCTGACCGGGGCCTTCGTCGCCAACTATGACGTCGTCTATGTCATGACCGGCGGTGGGCCGCTCAACTCGACACAAGTGGCGCTGACCTACATCGTGCAGACAACCTTCACCGGTGACCAGGTCGGCTACGCGAACGCGATGAGCATGATCCTTCTTGTTCTCGTGGCCATCGTTGGAGCCGTCCAGTTGCGGTTCATGGTCGGCAGGCAGGAACCCGCCCGTGTCTGATTCCCTTGCCACCGTACGGTCGGTCGCCAATCGCCGTAGCCGGCGCAACAGCAGCGCAGGCAGGCAGCCCGGACGGGACGGGGCCGCCGGCACCAGAAAACGGACCTTCACCGCAGCGGCGTATACGGTCATGGCGCTCGTCGTCGTCCTCACCATCTATCCGATGATCTGGATGGTGTTCGGGGCGTTCAAATCCACTGGCGAGTTCTACACCAACATCTGGGGCTGGCCCCACGACTTCTCCTGGTCGAACCTGTCCCAGGCGTGGGACCAGGCAGGACTTGGGCGGAAGTTTCTGAACAGCATCATCGTGACCGGCGGGACGCTGCTCCTGGTCATCCCGTTCTGCTCGATGGCCGGATACTCATTCGCGAAGATTTGGTACCCAGGCCGTCGCTGGCTGTACTACTTCGTCCTCCTGGGGATCATGATCCCATTTGGTGTCACCGCGATCCCAACCCTGACCGTCACGCTTCAGTTCCACGTCTTCGATACCCTCCAGGGCCTGATCCTCGTCTACACCGCGCAGAACATATCGTTCGGCACCTTCCTCATGTACGCGTTCTTCAGCTCCATTCCGGACGAGCTCATCGAGGCCGCTCAGGCAGACGGCTGCTCAAGATTTAGCGCTTTCTGGAAGATCGTTATGCCACTCGCCCGGCCTGGCCTGGCGACACTGCTGATCTTTATCGGTACCAGCATCTGGAACGAGTACTTCATGGCCAGCGTGCTGATTCACCAGAACAGCCTCGAAACCTTGCCGCTGGGACTGGTCGTCTTCACCACGCAGCACTCCACCGACTATCCCGAACTTTTCGCCGCCCTCACGATCGTGACTGCACCGATGGTCGCCGTTTACCTGGTCGCCCAGCGCCAGTTCATCAGCGGCCTCACAGCAGGTGCGCTGAAAGGCTGAAAGGACGAGGACGTGCTGAAGGGCATCCACCCACTGCTAAACGCCGACCTGCTGTACGTGCTGGCGGCGATGGGCCACGGCGACGAGATAGCGATCGTCGACCGCAACTACCCAGCGGCCTCGACAGCACGCCGCCTCGTCCGGCTGGATGGCGTCGGCGTGATCGAGGCAGCTGACGTCATCCTGAGCGTGTTGCCAGTGGACACCTTTACCGAAACCCCGGTCCTGCGCATGGAGGTGGTCGGAGCACCCAGTGATCTGCCCGCCGTACAGAAAGCATTCCTGGCGGCCTGCGAAGCCAGCGAACAGCGGCAGATCACTATGGGATCACTGCCTCGCGACCAGTTCTACGCACGCGCCCGAGAGGCCTTCTCTATAGTCGCCACCACCGAACCTAGGCCATATGGGTGCTTCCTTCTCACCAAAGGCGTCATAAACGACTAGCGGTAACCGTGCCGGGCCGCGAGCCGGTCCAGTTCCCTCACCAGGACATGGCTGGCACCAGCCCTGTCGCAAGTGATCATCAGCTTCCGCCGTGCCGGCGGGAGCATCGCCGCGGAGCCGCAGGTGATCAGATGCCGTGTTCGATCCGGCCGATCCGGGGCGCAACATTCAGCCCAGCGGCTCGCGCACGTTATCGCACTCCGCGATCAGCGGGTGAGGTCGAAGCCCTCGAAATTCGGCTCTGCCAGTTCCTCGTCCGAGCGCGCGGGCACGACGGTGGCGTCCAGCCGGATGCAGGTCACGCCGCCCAGCGTCCAGCCTAACGACGCCGCAGGCTTGGCGTTATGCTACGGACCGCATCGTCGCTCCTCCTTGCAGGGCTTTCGATGCTGGGCTCCGACGCCGGGCATTTCTCCCGACGCCGCCAGCTTGCTACCGGGCCTCCTGGCAGCTACCCGGACCGGACTTTCACCGGCAGGCGACGACGAGCTTACGAACACGAAGATCCACCATGGCGTTACGTCACCGTGTCACCTCCCGCTCTGCTGGGCGCACGAAAAGACAGGGTTAGGCACGGCCACCGCGAAGGCGCTGGTACTGGACGCCCCGCTCCGGCCTCGGCAGACTCGGCATGACCATCGGAGAGGGGAAGGCTCATGCTGAGTTACGCACTTGTGCGCCCGGCGGTGCGGCAGTCCGATCTGGCGGCATTACCGCCGTACCTGCTGACCCTGATGCTGCGGAACATGTCCAGCGACGGGTTCGCGTTCACTGACCCGGGGGACCCGCAGCAGTTCTCCGCACCCGGGTGCATCATCGCCTCACCCTCGTTCGCCGGCGACCAGGCCGCGGTGACCCAGGACTACGTCTACAACTGGACCCGGGACGCCGCGGTCACCGCGACCGAGATCGCGTACGCCGCCCTGCCAGCCGGGTACACCGACGGCACGGGGCCACTGGACAACTACGTGAGCTTCGCCAGCATCTGCCAGCAATCCGCGCCGGGCCTGGACACCGCGTGCTACACCATCGAGGGCCAGCCGCGGCACGGCTGGCCGCTGCAGAACGACGGGCCGGCGCTACAAGCGCTGACCATCTTCGAAGCCTTCGCCCAGCTCAGCCCAACCGCCCAGGACACCGCCCGGGCGGTCGCCGAGCGCGATCTGCAGTTCATCTTGGACCGGTACCAGACCCCGAACACCAACCTGTGGGAGGAGGTCGCGGGCCAGTCGTTCTTCACCCGCGCCGTCCAGCTCAGATGCCTCACCGCG
>Ga0070730_10000857_pt1 | contig 31993 bp, 25 predicted proteins | sample Coa_R1_3_FD_66447 | JGI IMG/M metagenome (GOLD analysis project Ga0070730, IMG submission 66447) | Surface soil microbial communities from Centralia Pennsylvania, which are recovering from an underground coalmine fire - Coalmine... | ecosystem: Environmental > Terrestrial > Soil > Unclassified ... | reverse complement strand
GCTAGCAAGATGACAGCTATCAAGGGTTTAACAATGTTGTCGACCATTTACATGGAGGGGCTCTAGGCGGCCTGTTCAGCCCCTACTCGATTGTCAGGAGACCGATGACGAAGTGGCATTGCAATTGCTTTGGAATCCAACATCGATTTGACCACCATAGGTTCTCGGATCAAGAAACTACGAGGAGCCATACTGCAGGAAGAATTGGCGGCGTATCTAGACGTCAGCCAGGGACACCTATCGAAAATTGAGCGAGGAAAAATAGCTCCTAGTCTTGAAATTCTCGTTTTGCTCGCTGCCAAATTCCACAAGTCTGTGGACTGGATAGTTCGGGGGGAGGGTTGATATCCTCATGCGGCGCCGTCCGGAAACAGGAGATAAGGATCCGAGCTTCCGCCCCCCCGAATGCTTGGTCAGGCGGCACTAAGAGTGAAAGATTGATGTTGTCAGTCCATCAAGATACTTTCGCGGCTATGACCTGCCGGGTTTTGTTTCCAGCTGGGAAAAAACGCAACCTCAAGTTTTAGGCAACTTCAGATCCCTACGGCGACGGGGGAGAGTTCTGTTGCTGATAGTGCGGCATGGGATGTGGCTGCGTTGGCTGCTTCGTTGGCAGGTATGGTGGGAGCTCTGGTGCTTTCTCGGCGCGTGACAAAGCTGCTGTACGAGGTGCAGCCGTCCGGCGACTGTCGTGGCTGTGGCAATGGGGCTCGGAGTGGTCGCGATCCTGGAATCTTATCTTCCGGCACGACGGGCGATGCGCATCGACCACGTGGCCGCGCTACGCTGCCAGTAGTCGCTTAAATACTTGACCTTACCTGAACGGCTCTTCGACTTAAACGTGTTGGGCAGCTACAAGACGCTGTGAGTTGCGACTCTTTCTCCCTCCTTTTAAATTGCGCCAGCATCATCCCGCGGGTTCTGGACCTTTCGTACCGCCTCCTCACTCTGTCTCACTGAAAACGACGCTTCTGATTGCCGTCACTGTACCTAACTTCTGTTACCTGCGACAGAGCAACAAAACTCGGTTCCGGATCATCAACATCTGCATGAATTTGCTTTTTGATCCTCAAAGGAGGTTGGCCGAAGCGCGAAGGTGTGCATCGTCCTTTGTTAGTAGCATCAAATATGTTGAAACAAAAGGCAATGCGGATGACCGGACGCCGCCGCAGACGGGGAAAAAACCGACGGAACGATTGGCGTCTAACAAAAGGTATGTAGCGCGACGCCATAAGTTTCCCACCCTAGTGCGAATTGGACTGAGAATAGCATCTAATTGTGTGCGTGATGAAAAGGGCACGTAAGTCGAGTAAAGCCAGCCACGCTAGATTCTCCCCCGAACGCTCGACACTCAAATCTGGACAATGAACCGCTGGATCGGCGATTTGAATGGCGATTAATTATCTACAAGGGAGATACAACAGCTATGGCATCGAACGAGAAGAGAATCGAACGTTTAGAGCGTTGTCATGAGCGCAGACGGCATTCTAAGCGCAGTCCGAGAACGTATGAAGAGGTTTATCCGCCAGGCTGGACTCCTAAGACTGCGGCGCAGAAGGACGCGCTTGAGTCGCGTGCCGATATCCTCCTGTTCGGCGGGGCTGCAGGTTCCCTGAAAACCGAGACGATGCTGGTCGACGCTGCTCGGGAGTGTAATAACCCGAATCTCCACGCCATCATCTTCCGTCAGCAGTTGACCCACATGACTGACATTGTTGAGAAGACACGACGGCTCTACAGCCCGATGGGAGCGACTTACGTCGGCTCTCCTTCCCCCACGTGGACTTTTCCTTCCGGCGCGAAGATTCGCTTTGGCTACATTTCGTGCGACGACGACATCTGGCATTACCAGGGGTCGCGCTATAACTTCATCGGATTCGACGAATCGACTCTCCACCCGGAATATCAGATTCGCAATATGCTCGGACGGCTTAGTTCGACGGATAAGAGCCTTCGTCTACGTGTGCGTTTGGCCAGCAATCCGGGGAACGTGGGAGCGGCGTGGCACAAGGCTATGTTTCTTCGCGGCGCCTGCCCAGTGCACGGTTCCGAGCGTTGCGGCCCTCCTGGCAAGCTCTATTGGGATGCGCACTGGCCTTCAGATCAGTGTCCGTTACGAGATCCCGACGGCAACGGCTTCTCCGTCGCCTTTATTCCCGGCCGCCTCACTGATCACAACCTGCTGGATGACATGTATCGATACCGGCTTCGCATGATGTCGGGCTTCTTGTCGAAGGCGATGGAGGAGGGCTGCTGGTGCGAATTGCAGGGAGCCTACTTCTCGAACTGGAATTCCTCGAAGATGGTCATCCCCTACGCGAGGGTCGGAGCCCAGAACTGGGACGCGCATTTCCTCAGCTTGGACTTCGGCTTCGGAAAGTCCAGTGCGGCAGCTCATCTTCACGTCCGTACGCAAGACGGAAAAATCAAAACGATTGGAGAATTCGTCGCTTCGCACCTGCCCGCCTACGAATTTGCCCAAGAGGTAATCAGACGACTCGTGGTACCGCCGTTCGATGGGCAACGACGAAAGGTTGTGGCTGTATATCTGGACCCATCGAATTTCAGGCACAGCGGTGACGGGCATACGATCGCGGATCAGATCAACGAAGTTTTCGAACCTTATGAGCTTGGGTGTACGCAGGCCTCGAACGACCGAATCGGCGGCTGGCAGCTGATGTACGAACAGCTCCAAAAAGGGGAATGGTTGATTGCTGATACTTGTCCAAAACTGATCGAATCGATTCCCACCCGTATCCACGATGACAAGAGACCTGGCGATCTTCGGAAAGTACCTGGTGATCCGCTGGACGACGTGGCCGACTGTGCCCGTTATGGAATCTATTCGTTTATCAACGCAAACCCAAAACCGCAGGACCTGCGCGACCGCGAACAATTTTTGTCTCTGGTGGAGCAGGGGGATCTGACCTCAGCGATGATTCGGTACTCCCAGAAAGAAGCTAAATCCAGCAATCCTCGACCCTTAATGATCGGGAGATATGCCTATGCAAGGTACCGGGATAGGTGGAGATTTCGGTAGGACTGTTTCCGTGCCAGTCACGGTTGGGCTGGGGCTCGTTTGCTTATCAGTAGGGCAGAGATCGAGCGCGATAAGTGAATTTCTAATCCATAGCCGCGCCTGCGCCAGAAAGCGTGGATGCCGGAAAAGGCGGAATGAGTGAACACTACACGAAGAGAAACTCACTGCAAGGCCAAAACGAAAAAGGGCAAGCCGTGCCGGGCCGCGGCCACCGAAGGCGGGCTGTGCTTTTTTCACGCCAATCCGAACAAGGCCGCCGAACTGGGTCGGGTTGGAGGCAGAAGGAGCCACCATCCTCTTGGGTGTGTTGCGGATCCGCCGCGAGACCTGAAAAGCATGAAAGGTGTTCTCGAAGCGGCAGCTCGCTTGATCGAGGACGTGTACTCGGGCAAGATTTCGCCCAGAATCGCAGGCTGTGTCGCGCCTCTTCTCAATTTGCAAATGCGTGCCATTCAAGCGACAGATTTGGAAATGCGCATCGCAAAACTGGAGCAATCGCAAGCCGAGAGCCCTTCGCACGATAGCCCCGACATCCGTCCCGAGGCTGGAGAGTAGGAAAGTGGGGCGCCCGAGATTGGAACCGATTAGCTATATGGCTTAGATGAAGTCCCTGAATACTGCAATACCTGAGCCAGAATGGGTTAAGCCATGAAAAGAGCAAGAGCCATCAAGGCATCTGCGCTTCTACGGCAAGGTAAGGATATGGCGATGCTACATTCCACAGTCACAAGGAAGGGACAAACTACCATCCCCGAGAAAATTCGCAAAGTTTTACGGATCAAGCCAGGCGACAAGCTGGAATATGAAGTGGAGGGCGAGCGGGCCACCATTCGCGTGCATCCGGGCATTCGGTCCCTCAAGGGCGTTCTCGCTAGCAAGAAGGGCAAGAGGATGTCTTTCGCTGAGATCCGCGAGGCCGCTGCTGAGGCAGCGCGTCATAAGGATACTCGATGAGCAAGCAAAGATTGCTCGACACTAATCTTATTGTCGGTTATCTGGTGCAGGACCATGACAAGCACGCCAGAACGGCCGGTAGGCTGTTCGATGCCTATATCCTGGAGGCACTACAAATGAATATTGCATTTCAAGACAGGGTTTAAATTGACACGCATCGCGTTGGGAACGACAATGGTGCCACTCGGTATTGGGCGGCAGAGTTCTTCCTGCCTTTCCGCGAGACAAAGGAGGTACCTCATGCCTCGCAAACTTCTTAAACAGCTGTGGGCTGACGAACAAGCGCAGGACATTGCAGAATACGCCGTAATGTTGGCGGTAATTCTTGTACTTGTGGTCGGTACGATCAGGCTGGTCGGGTCCAATGCTAACAACGTTTTTTCCTCCGCAGCCAGTACGCTCCAGTGAGTTTGTGCTTGCAAAATGTTTCGAGGGCCGAGCAAACACCCAGGGTTTAGCGCGTATCAGTCGCATGGCGTATAAGGGTCCGCTGGGGGCGTTTTAAGCACTGGTTCTACTTCGATTCCTTGATGATCGCTTCCGCAGCGTTGCCGGCCACGACCCAACTTGCCGACCCGGCCACGACGGCTTCATCCTCAAACCACAGGAATCCGAAGTCATCGATGCACTCCGGAAAATCCGGCTTGATGATGATGTATCCCGGAATTACGGCACCCGGGATGTAAGCATTGTCGGCACGATTGTTGCTGTATGTCTTTGTCTTCGAGACCGTGCCGACTCCAGCTACATACGAGGTGCTGGAGACCGGGTGCGTGCCCAGTATGTAATTGACGGCGCGAAGCGTGTATTCGGGGCTCACGAGTTCCGGAAACGCCTTGTGCAGAAAATACATGCGGATGGCCATGTCCACCACGGCACCCGATCCGCCCCAGGTGCCGAGACTCGGGGGCACGCCGAACGGGGTGGCGTCCAACCGCTTGTCCAAACCGGCCATATATGTCTTCACCGCTTCGCGCATTTGATCTTTCGCGCTCGCGTCCAGATAAGGCAATGCCCGGACTGCAGTCCAACCATGCAGGTCCATCTGCTCTGGGGTGATCATCTGAGGAAATAATTCCTTCAGACGGGACTTGTATGGCTCTGCACCATTCGTGGCGATGGTCAATTCAAGGGCCGCAGGCCAGTCCAGTGCGACCCCAAATCCGCGACGGCCGGCTGGCGCAGCCGTTTGTGCATTCGTGGCGCCGGTTGTCGTCGGAGTACCCGAACTGCCCCCTGGCTTACGAGCGCCTTGCGCGCCAGAGACCACACCCTGAGACGCAGCCAGCACGCCACCGCCGGGGGCACCTGTCGGAGCCTCTCTGTCTAGCGAGCGGTCGGCCGGATACCGCGTTGGGTCAGCCTTCGTGTCCTTCCATGCTTGGATCGCGGTCCCGAGGCAGTCTTTCGCTAATGTGTCGTTCCAGCCTTTCAGCGTATCCGCCGCGGCAGCTAGCGCCGCAATGGCATTCCATTGGAAATACGGGTTGTTCGTGGTGAAGATCCAGCGATCGTCCGGCTTGCCGGAATAGTCGCCCTTCATGTCGTTTGGGCCGAGCTTGGGGTCGTAAATGCGGCCGTCAGTTTTCGACGCGCCGTCGCCCACCTGTGTGTACTGGCGCAGATCCGGCTCGTGAGTGCCGCGGATGGCGTGGCCGATGTTGTGAAACTGCGCCAGGATGAGCAGGGCGCCGTGCTTGACTTGCTGCACCGTATCCGGCACGCCATCGGGGCGGTGCATCTCAACCTCACGCGCGGCTTCATCCACCGTGAGCTCGTCATACTTGAGATTGAATTCGCGATAGGCCAGAGCAAGACTCTGAATCACACTCAATTGCGCAGGCTCCTCAAGGTCGAAGTCGCCGGCATCGTACCAGCCGCCCACGTTCATGCCGGGAATGTGATCGCCGCCTTTGTACTTTCCGTCCGTTGGCGTGGCCTGGTTCCAGCCGTCGAACTGCTCCCCAACTACTGGCGCCATACGGCCATCATCCAGGTGCGAAGCGCCATGCCACATGCGGTAGCCTTCGCGAACGGAAACGTGATCCATCTGCGCCGCAAGGTGATGATCCAGGCTGTCCTGCCAGATGTTAGCGTAAGCGTCGTTCGAGATGGGAAAGGGCGCCGTACGCTGGTCTGCATACTCGACAACATAGAGCCCGGGGTCCTTCACGGGGGTGAAGTCGAATTTCGAATAGACGTAGCGGAGCCAGGGTATTGAAGGCGTGATCGGGCCCTCGAACACCTGCTTGTAAGATCCGTCTTCCATAAGGCGCAGCACTCTGGCCATCTTCGGAGCGTTATAGTTCGGGTCGAGTTCGAGCACCGCCACCTTTGAGAAGTCCGGCGCATAACCGACCTGGCTGTGCGCGATCATCGGCGGCCGCGTCCAGTTCGGAATGATGTCTGGCCTGATGTGCCAGACGATGGCTCCGGTGGTCTTGCCCGAAGGGATCAGCGAACGCAAAACGAACCAGCCGTTCGGGGCGTGATCGCGTCCGTCGAACAACATGAGGTTGGCCGTATCCGATACTACATTCACCCGAGCCAGCGCGTCGTCGACACCCAGGGTGATGCTCTTGCCCTCGGCGAACGGCAGGGGCTGAGTGTATCCCTTGGCCTTATCCCAGTCCTCCAGGTAGTACGCCTTCTTCGGTTCATCAGGCAGGGGCAAAACCTTCGTCATCGGATCGTTTGGCGTACGCGGGAAAATTCCAGCTTTGGTTCCGTCCACCAGGTAAGCCTTCCCCATGTAGATCGACGGCAGGAACTCCAGATTGAAACCCGCCCGCCCCGCCAGTTTCTGCGTTAGCGGCTTGTCGAGATTGATGCTGACCTTCACGCCGCCTGGCTCCGCTGCTACTTCGAGTGTGTAATTCAAGTCGAACGTTGGGAAAGCGAGCTCCGCAGTGAGCCGGTTGTTGGCCTTGTCGGCTTGGCGTCCTTTGAGGGTTGCCACCAAGTCCCACTGCTCCGGTGTCGGCATCAGGCGCACGTCGCCATTCGTGGCGATGCGTTGGCCATGGAGAATCATCTCCATGGCCGTATTCTTTTGGTCCACAAAAACGGGATGATACGTGCTGTCGTAGAGAAAAACGCTGAAACCTCGAGTATCGAGGTAATTTTTGTCGGTCACCTTCATGGCAAAATCGGCGCCGGACAGACCTGAGGCCGAGATCAGGACCAATAGAAGACAAACTCTGATTCGCGTGAACATAGATTGGGATTGATGCTGCTCCTTTGCCCCAGCATGATATGACAATGCACATCTCCAATTCCCATACCACCGGCGGTTTTGATGAAGCGTCTCCGGCCCCGACCTATCAGTCATTTCCATCAATCGCTCGTGAATCGGTTCCCGAGTGGTATTAATAGTCCTGGGTTTCAGCGCGTCCATGTGGAGCCCGGAGCGAGCCAGAAGCTGGAATTCCAGCTGAACTCTCGCGACCTCATCATTGGTCACCGATCTCGGGGACATCATCGTGACGCAAGGCAAGTACACCCTTTCTACTGGGAGCGGTCAAGCCGGAACACGAGTCCCCCCTGTGAGCGGAGATTTTGAAGTCAAAGGACAAAGCACTCTGCCGGAATGGTTGTTTGGTTATGAGATTGAGGCGATATGCATACCAAAGTTTTAAAAACTGTGTTTCTGGTGTTTGTCTCAACTAGTTGTGCTTTAGCGCAGGAACCGAACTCCTGCGCGAAGCTGACAAACTTCAAAGCCGAGAATGTTGAAATCACCAAGGTGTCGACCATTGCTGCCGGAACCACCGAGGCTATCCCCTGGAACCAGACTCGCACCGCGCCTTTGCCTGCATATTGCCGAGTCGAAGGTGTAATGAATCGGCGCACCGGAGTCGACGGAGGGGAGTTTGGAATCACGTTCGCCTTGGCCATGCCCGACCGATGGAATGGCGATTTTCTCATGCAAGGTGGGGCTGGTAGCAACGGCATCGTAATGCCGCCCCTTGGATTGAACGCCGCCGGAGACACGCCTGGACTCATACGGGGATTCGCTGTCGTAAGCACGGATACAGGTCATAAGAGCCGCCACGCGGGATTTGATTTCGGCTTCGTGCGCGATGAGCAGGCTTATCTAGATTTTGCTTACCTCGCGAATGCCGAAGTCGCCGCATTGGCCAAACAACTCATCGCCCAACACTACGGCAAACCGGTTGCCTTTTCGTACTTTTCTGGATGCTCCACCGGCGGGCGGGAAGGCATGATTCTTTCACAGCGTTATCCAACGGTTTTCAATGGCATCATCTCCGGCGACCCCGCGATGCGCACTGGGCTTTCCAATCTCGCGATCGGCCGATGGATTCCTATCGCGTTCAATCAAGTTGCTCCAAAAGATGCAAACGGGAAACCAATCATCGAGCAATCGATTACAGACAATGACCGCAAGCTTGTCAGGGATGCTCTCATTAAGCAGTGCGACGCCAAAGACGGCATCGCCGACGGCTTGATTTCCAATCCGCTCGCGTGCGACTTCGACCCTGAGATGTTGGCGTGCAAGGGCGAAACGAATAACTCCTGCTTGGCTCCGGAAAAAGCGGCCGGCATCAAGAAGGCCCTGGGAGGGCCGAAGACGTCAAGTGGCACCCAAGTCTATGCTGGATTCCTTTACGACACGGGCATCACGAACGGGCCGCCGTTTCGAGGATTGCTCTCACCCGGACCCGGCATTTTCGGGCCTGCGACGACGGACATGACAATGGACGTTGATAAGGAAGCTCTGTCGGCCAGCCAACCGCTCGTGGATTCGATGTCCACCAATTTGACGACCTTCTCCGCGCACGGTGGGAAATTGATCTTCTACCACGGCGATAGCGATCCGTGGTTCTCGCCTCTCGACACGTTCGAATACTACAAGAATATGGCGGCTGCAAACGGGAGTCTCGACGCCGTGTCGAAGTGGAGTCAGTTCTATTTCGTTCCCGGGATGAGTCACTGTGGTGGAGGGCAGGCGCTCGATCAGTTTGATTTGTTAGGCGCAATGGTCAACTGGGTCGAGAAGGGAATAACGCCTGCATCAGTCGTTGCTACTGGCAAGGCCTTTCCGGGGCGCAGCCGGCCGCTGTGTCCTTATCCGAAGCATGCTCAATACGCGGGGCAAGGAGATACGGAAGATGCAGCCAACTTCGAGTGCCGTTGAATTGTTACTTCTGTTTCAAAGGACATCACTTCTATGCGTTCACTTCTTGTCGTCTTTACGCTGATCGTTACGGCTTTCACTGTGCCGATAATGGCTGCCCAGAAAATTGAGCTTTCGATTGACACATCAAAACCCGGCGCGAAGATCGACCGCAACATTTTCGGTCAGTTCGCGGAGCATCTCGGACACGGCATTTACGAAGGTATTTGGGTCGGGCCTGATTCCAAGATTCCGAACACTCGTGGCATTCGCAACGACGTCGTGGGAGCCCTCAAAGCGATCAAGGTTCCTAACATTCGTTGGCCCGGGGGCTGCTTCGCCGATGAATATCACTGGCGTAAGGGCGTCGGTCCTCAGCGATCAGTGACTCTCAACCCCAACTGGGGCGGAGTGACTGAGGCAAATACGTTTGGAACGCATGAGTTCATGGACTTCATCGATCAGATCGGGGCGGACGCGTATGTCTCTGTCAATGTCGGTTCCGGTACTCCCCAGGAGGCGGCCGAGTGGCTGGAATACATGACGGCCGCAGCATCGACCGCACTGGTAAAAGAGCGCGCCGCCAACGGGCATGCATCTCCATACAAAGTCGCTTTGCTCGGCATCGGTAACGAAAGCTGGGACTGTGGCGGCAACATGACGCCCGACTATTACGTTAGCCAGATGAAGATATACAGCCGCTTCGTAAGGAACTTCAATCCGGCGCAACAGGACAAACACCAGATGCTGAAGATCGCCGTAGGTCCGGGTGGCGATGGGCCGCGTTGGACCGATTGGACGGAAACCGTCATGAAGGCCTACCAGCAACACACATGGAGCTGGGACATCAACGGACTTTCCATGCACAACTACACGGTGGTGCACTGGCCGCCCTCTTATACGTCGGTGGGGTTTGGTGAAACTGAGTACAGCCAGATTCTCAAATCCACCTTGGAGATGGAAGGTCTCATCAGCAAACACTCGGCAATTATGGACAAGTATGATCCTGAAAAGAAGGTAGCGCTCATTGTTGACGAATGGGGAGGCTGGTACGCGCCGTTACCGGGCAGCAATCCGGGGTTCCTGGTCCAGCAGAACAGCCTGCGCGACGCCATTCTCGCGGCTCTCAACCTTAATATCTTCGCTCGTCATGCCGACCGGGTACGCGGCGCTAATATCGCACAGATGATCAATGTGCTGCAGGCAATGGTCATCACTGACAAAGAGAAGATGGTCCTGACTCCAACCTATTATGTCTTCAAAATGTATGTACCGTTCCAGGACGCCATGTTCATACCAGTGACGTTCGACGCCGGTTGGTACACACATGGCACCGTGGCCATACCACGCCTCGACGCGATCTCGGCCAGAGACACGAACGGCAAGCTGTGGCTGGAGATTACCAATCTCGACCCCAATGAACCAGTCGAAATCGAGGCGGCTCTGGCGGGTATTACAGCAAAATCAGCGAGCGGAGAAACTCTGACAGCGCCGAAGGTGGACAGTGTCAACACCTTCGACGCAGCTAAGACAGTCACGCCGAAGCCGATCTCAGCGAAGGTTCAGAATGGCAAGCTGAATTTGAAATTGGAGCCTAAGTCTGTAACCGTCGTCTCAGTTGAGCAGTGACGCCCCTAGGTTGATCCAGCGGATGGAAAGTCTCAAACCGCAAAATTGTCGCTGGGCCAGCGCTATGGTTCACATTCCGATAGCAACGAAGGAGGAAAAACATGCGGCGATTCGCAATACTGGTCTTCCTGTCTTTGAATTTTGTTGGGGCACAGGAATCAGGCAATTTTCAACCCTCTACGACGAATGTCTGGGCAGCAGAGTACCCGCGGGTTGATCGTGCCGGGAGAGTACAGATCCGGGTGAAAGCTCCAGACGCTACGAAGGTCCGACTGAACTTCTGGAGCGGTCCGAAAGTGGACATGGAGAAACAGCAGGACGGATTCTGGACGGTTACCACTGCGCCGCTGGTTCCTGGTTTTCACTATTACACGCTGATCATCGACGGCGCCGAGGTCAGCGATCCCAACACTCACGCCTTCTTCGGAGGAGGAAAGCCGGCAAGCGGCGTTGAAGTTCCGGAGCCGGGCTCGACTTATTATTCGGTTCAGGATGTGCCCCATGGCCAAGTCCGGGAGGTTTGGTACAGTTCGAAGGTAACGGGTAGCTGGCGGCATGCGCTGGTCTATCTGCCGCCGAATTATGATACGCAAACAAAGAAGCGGTATCCGGTGCTCTATCTACAGCACGGCGCCGGTGAGGATGAGACCGGGTGGGTGCGTCAAGGCAACGCGAATTTCATCCTGGACAACTTGATCGCGGCCAAGAGTTGCAAGCCGATGATCGTGGTGATGGCCTACGGCTACGCGCACCGCGCGGGCGAGGCGCCTGTGGATTTGTTCGCAAAGGGGTTTGGGTCACCTGAAATGTTGAAGGCGATGCAGGAGATGGCTGCGGCATTCGAAGATGATGTGACGCAAGCCCTCATCCCCTACATTGATTCCACCTTCCGCACGTTATCCGACCGCGACCATCGCGCGATGGCAGGTCTCTCGATGGGAGGTATGCAGACCTTTCAGATTACGCTAGATCATCTGGATCTCTTCTCTTACATCGGTGGCTTCAGCGGCGCGGGCGGGATGCTCGTACTCGGGAATCGCAAACTCGATCCCAAGACCGACTACAACGGAGTGTTCGCCGATCCGGCAGCATTCGGCAAGAAAGTGCACTTGCTCTGGATTGGCGTGGGGACGAATGAGCCGGAGAGAATGCGCGCGGGGCTCCAGAGACTGCATACGTCCCTACTGGAAGCAAACATCCAGCACGTCTTCTACGAATCACCGGGCACGGACCATGAGTGGCAGACCTGGCGCCGCGATCTGAAGGATTTTGCACCCCGACTTTTCTGATGCAGCCCAAGCGGGGGGGGCGGGGCACCTTTCCCGCAAGCTTTAGTTGCACTCGAAACAGCAACCGGGCGATCAGCCCTTAGTCACACCGCAGCGCCACCAGAGGATCGATCTTCGCGGCCCGGCGCGCGGGGATGTAACAGGCCGCGACGGCGACCAGCGTAAGCAGAATGGCGACGCCAGCGATGGTCACCGGGTCATTCGCATGAATGTTGTAGAGCATCGATTTCAAGTAGCGCGTCACGCCCAGCGTTACCCCGATGCCTACTATTGCTCCGACAATCGCGAGGATGAGTCCCTGCCCAACAACCAGCCTTATCACGACGCGGGGCTGCGCACCCAGCGCCATGCGGATGCCGATTTCCCGCGTGCGCCGCGACACTTCATACGAAAGCAGCCCGTACAATCCGATGCACGCCAGCACCAGCGCCAGGATACCGAAAAATCCTGACAGCTTCGCAATCATGCGCTCTTGAAACAGCAACTGGTCGATCAACTCCGTCTGCGTGTGCACATCGAACAGGGGCAAATTGCTGTCCATCTGGCTCACCACGCTCCGGATGGAAGCGGTGACTGCGGCGGGATTCATCCTGGTGCGCACTTCGAAACTCGTGTTGCCGCCGCTGGCGGGAACGTACATCGAAGGGTCGATCGGGCTCCGCAGGTCCTGATACTTCGCGTCGCTCACCACCCCCACGATCTCCCAGCCTGGAGTTGCCCAGTTCCCCTTTGCCGGGTCGGCCTCCCGCGCACCAAAATGAACTCCCAGCGGATTCACTTTCGAGAAATATTTTTGCGCGAACGTCTTGTTCACGATTACCGGCACCGGCGCTTCACTGGCCGCGCTCTCCGGAACCCCCGTGCTCCCGCTCGGAGCCGCAAGCCCCGCTTCCTTGGCTTCCTGCACGGCTTCCCGCGCTCGTTCCCGTTCCTCCGCCGCTTCGGCTTCCGTAAAATCCGCCGAATTGAAGTTTCTTCCCGCGAGGAGTCGCATGCGCATCATGGAGAAAAACCCCGCGCCAACGGGTAGATAGTCCGCATTCGATTCCTGATCTTTTGGCGTGCCCTCGAGATGGAAGCCAGTTTCCCACAAGTTTCCGCTGAGCAGCGCGGTATTCGAGTAGCTCACAGACTCGACCCCCGGGATTGCCGCGATGCGCTGCTGCAAATCTCTGTAGAACGGATCAATCTGCGGCGTCTTGTATCCGATCAGCGTCGGGTCCAATCCGAACGTCAGCAAATTGCGGGTATCGAATCCGGGGTCTACACTTCTCAGGTTCTGCAATGTGCGAACTAGAAGTCCTGCGCCCACCAGCACAACCACTGCGAGCGCCACTTGCCCCATCACCAATCCGTTGCCCAAGCTGAACCATCTTCCTCCCGCGCGTCCTTCCGCCGCCGAACTTCCCGTGCCCTCCTTGAGCGCCGGGGTCAAATCGACGCGCGTGCCGCGAAAAGCGGGAGCAAGCCCGAAGAGAATTCCCGTCAGCACCGCTGCGGCGAATGTGAAGATCAGCACGCGCCCATCAATGCCGGGGTTGAATCCAAACGGCTCGTCGGAGCTGCTTGTAAAAAGCGTCACAATCGCACGCGTGCCCCAGATCGCAAACAAAATCCCCAGCGCGCCGCCCACGATTGAAAGACAAACGCTCTCCGTCAGCAGTTGCTGCACGATTCTTCTTCGGCCTGCACCAAGTGCCAGCCGCACCGCGATTTCCTTTTGCCGCGCCGTCGCGCGCGAGAGCAGCAAGCCCGCTACGTTGGCGCACGCAATCAGCAGCACAATTCCGACGGCCATCATCAGGACGTACAGTTCACCCGAGAGTTCTGTCGTCGAGCCGGTCAGTCCTGACTGCGCGGGCAGCGCATCGACTCTCGGATCATCTTCCGGCTTTGAGAGCGGCTTCGCACTGTGCAGCATGTCGTTGCGGAAAACCGTCGTGACGGCGGCCTGCGCCTGCAGGCGGCCCACGCCAGGCTTCAGACGGCCGATGACCACCAGCCACCAGTTGTATACATCGGTGACGCGCGCCTTTATCGAAGGGTGCGGATTGATCTGCGGCAGCACGGAAAGCGGAACCCACACATCGTAGACGTTCCCCGGACTCAGGCTATCGAATCGTCGATCGGCTACGCCGATAATTGTGAACGACACGTTGTTCAGGCGAATTGCCTTATCAATCGCCGTTGGCGAGCCGCCGAACTGGCGTTTCCAGTAGCCGTAGTTCAACACGACTACCGGTTGCGCGGAAGCCGAATCGTCGCTGGGCGCAATCAGACGTCCGGCGGCAGCACGAATGCCGAGCAGGGGGAAGAATGCGCCGGAAACCGCCTGCCCCTTCAATACGCTCGCGGTACCATTGCCGCTCAGGTCAATCTGACCAGCGTTGGCGAATGCCGCGACGCTGGAGAACGCGCTCACATGCGATGCCACGTCGTTGAAAAAAGGCATGGAAAGCGAGCAGCCGGAAGATTCGCCATTCTGCGACAATTCCGACCGGCCACAGTCTCCGTAACCTGTTTGGCTGTGAATATCGGGGGCCTTGTGGGCGCTCCATTTGAGAACCACGAGATGCTGCGCATCCTGCACCGGCAGCCCCCGCAGGAGGATGCCGTTAATCAGACTGAAAATCGCCGTGTTTGCTCCGATGCCCAGCGCCAGCGTGAACACTGCAACTGCAGTGAACCCCGGGTTCGCGCGCAACTGCCGCAACGCATAGTGAACGTCTTGAAGCAGTCCGCCCATCTGAGGTTTGTTCTCCTATTTCGTACAACACTGCCGCGTCCCTGTCACCGCAAGACTCTGGCCAATCTAACGGATATGTAACCGCTTGATGGCAAAGAAGAAGAACGTGTTTCTGCCGAGGCATAATTTTTAAAGGTGTCCGCTGTCGGCCTTCAGATGTCCGAAACCGAACAGACAATCATCTTCTGCTCAATATACGAGACCAATTGAAATGAGCCAGGGATCGCGCGCCTAGCCAGCTGATCTCAGTATTGAGGGGGATGGCTGCATGGCAGAGGGACAAGATGGGATCAGGTTCAACTCGGAATCGTCGGCCATTGGGTGAGAAACTGGTGATGGTGGACTTAAGTTCGACATCGCGCTGCGGAAAAAAATAACGCTTCTACCGCCTTAACCTCTCGCATCGTTCCGATCGATGTTTTAAGCCGGGGCCAATACAGCCTCTCTTCCCCTGCTGCACAACGATTCGCAGGTTCCTCCGCCGCCCCGAGCTCTAAGGCTCGTACTCCCATAGATCATTGAGCAGACCGACTGCCCCTGTCGAGTCGGAACCATTGCCGCCAAACAGCCATAGATTTCCGGCAGCATCGATCCAACCAACAGCAGCGCCTCTCGCGCCAGGAACATTAGTCGCTGCCCCAAGCCCCTCGGTGCCGTACGCTCCCGGTTGATTGACCATGCTCGATCCGCTTATCCATGTCCATTCCCCTTCGCTGTACTTCCATAAATCGTTGAGCTTTCCGACTGTTCCCGTTGAGTCGAGTCCTTGGCCACCGAAGAGCCAGACATTTCCGGACGCATCGATCCAAATCGTAGGCGATTGTCGGCCACCAGGAACGTTATTCGGGTCGGCCAAGCCCTGGGTCCCGTACGTTCCTGGTTGGTTAATCACGTTCGACCCGCCAATCCATGTCCATTCCGCCCCGTTGTACTTCCACAAATCGTTGAGGTACCCGTATGATGATGCCGAGTCGCCAAAGCCATACCCGCCGAAGAGCCAGAGATCCCCGGTTGCATCGATCCAGCTAACAGCTCCTACTCGTCCCCCTGGAACATTGGTCGAGCCGGCCGTCCCCTGAGTACCGTAAATCCCCGGCCATTCGCCGATATTCGAGCCACTCATCCACGTCCATTCGCCCGAGTTGTACTTCCATAAGTCATTCAAGTACCTGCCCACGCCTGACGAGTCCAAACCGTTCCCACCGAAGAGCCAGAGATTTCCGGCTGCGTCGATCCAGCTGACAGCTCCTTCCCGCGCCCCGGGGACATTGCCTGGGGAAGCAATGCCTTGAGTCCCGTAGCTCCCGGGTGGGTTGATCATGTTTGACCCGCTCATCCATGTCCATTCGTCCGCACTGTATTTCCACAAATCGTTGAGATAACCGTAGCTCGAAGCGGAGTTGATCTCGCCGAGGCCGAACCCGCCGAAAGACCAGAAATTTCCAGCCGCATCGGTCCAGCTAACAGATTGTTCTCGCCCCCCTGGAATGTTGCTGGGGGCAGCAACTCCTTGAGTTCCGTAGGTCCCAGGCTGGAACACAAAGTTCGACCCATCTATCCATATCCACCCTTCGCCTCCGCTATACTTCCATACATCGTTGATCACTCCTTGGGCTCCGGTCGAGTCGGTCGCCTCCCCTCCCCAGAGCCACAAATTTCCTGCCGAATCGATTGAACTCGCCGCAAAGGATCGAGCCCCCGGCATGTTAGTTGGGTTTGCTACTCCCACGCTGCCATAAGACCCCTTCTGGTTGATCACGTTAGACCCATTCACCCATGTCCATTCGTTGATGCTGCAGGCGACCTGAATGCTCGTCACGTTCGCGGTAACGGTTCCGCTGCCATTCCTTACCACGCAGTTCTCCGCCGGCATTGAGGGCTGTGTCAGAACCGTTACGGCGTAAGCAGAACCACTCGCGAGCGGTGTGGCAAAAGTGAAGCTGGTCTGATTGGACGCAACCTTTAGGTTGTCGACGTTGTTGTCCTGTAACACCAGTCCAGAGCCTGACAAGCGCGTAACCGTTCCACCGATGGTGTACGTGAGCGTCGTGCACGTGACAACTACGCTGCTGACATTCGAAGTCGCCGTGCCGTTACCGCTGCCCACAACGCAGTTCTGGGCCGAGGGTTGTGTCAGAATCGTAACCGAATAAGCGGCACCACTGATGATGGGTGTTGCGAACGTGAAGCTAGTCTGGTTCGCGGCAACGCTAAGGTTGTCGCCTTTGTTGTCCAGCAGCACTAGACCGGATGATGATAGTCCCGTGATGGTTCCACCGATGGTGTAGGTGATGGTTGTGCAGGTGATCACGATGTTACTGACGTTCGAAGTCGCGGTCCCACTCCCGCCGGTTACGGCGCAGTTCTGCAACGAGGGCTGTGCCAGAACTGTAACCGAGTAAGCAGCACCACTCGTGATTGGCGTCGCGAAGGTAAAGCTGGTCTGGTTCGCAGCAACGCTAAGATTGTCGCCTTTGTTATCCAGCAGCACTAGACCGGATGATGACAGCCCCGAGATGCTTCCACCGATGGTGTAGGTGATGGTTGTGCAGGTGACCACTACGTTACTGACATTCGAAGTCGCGGTCCCACTCCCGCCCGTCACCGCGCAGTTCTGGGTCGAAGGCTGGGTCAGAACTGTGACGTTGTAATGGGCTCCGCCGGTAATGGCGCTGCTGAAGGTAAACGCTCCGCTCGCGTTGATTGCCAAATTGTTGCCGCCATTGTTCCGCAACACGAGTCCACTGCCCACCAACCCATTGACTGTACCGCCGACGGTATATGTGCTCGGAGGCGGATTTGTGTTCCCCACGCTCCCACCGCCGCAGGCCGCCAAACAGAGTGACGCTACAATCGTCGCCATCAAACTGTAGGGCCGCATGGTCCGGAGTCTCCTTTGTACCTAACCAAAAAGGCACCCACTATACAGCTGTTTCGCCTCCTCGAATAGTGTGAAGAGATTTTCATCCAGAGCGCCAGAGTGGTCTGCGATGCCGTGATCCCGCAGCTTCCTGCATAGAGGCGCAGCTGCTGAAAGAATTCCCCATTTGCTACGGACGGAACAACTTACTTCGAGCTCCGTCTGGAAGCGCAGAACGTTTTTCGCAAGCCGAGTACAATGGCATCGACAGCAACCCGAACGATGCCACTTTTCGCGGCGTCATGGGCAAATTCAGACAGCCAATTATGCAGATCGGTGCTCGCTTTTTCTTTTAAGCCGAGGCGGAGTCGAGTCATTATCTGGATGCGGCTCGGCACTCAATCCGGAGTCTCGCTGCCGAGCTGCAGACTTCCGATGCAGAAGGTTCACTCGAGGCATCGCCCACCGCCCCTCGGGATCTCAGTAAAATCCTGCACCATTTATGGGCCACAGACTGTCACGATCGTGGAATTTGTAAGCGCGGCGTCAAAATGTAGAGTCGTTATTGAAGTCGTTCTGAAAGTTCAACGGCTCTTGAAGCGGGACTACCTCGGGGGAGGAGCCCCGCTTCTTGTCATCCTGCGCGACCGCCGCGGTGTCCTCGAGGCCAATGTCTTTTTTACTGCTTGGACGGCGGGCTTGTATCAGAAGATTCGGTACGTTTCGCAGACGCGGTGCGTCCAGCACAATGCAAGCGAGCTGGGGAATTTGTAGCGCTCTGACAGACGCTTTGTGAGGTCGTTTCATCGCCCTGGCGGAGTGGGAACGCACATGTCACCGCCCGCCGTCGTTTTGTCACGTAATGCCAGAATGCACCAGTTCGCCCAGTCCACGATGTCTTGCTGGTTATTGATGGCATCGTTCAACCTCGCAGTTGGACCGCCGTTTGTGTTTTGCAGGGCAAGCGCCAACACACGTATGGTGCTCCGTGCAGTGAGGCGCATCTTCTCGTAATGCACGATGGTCGCCGTTCGCTGTTCCGGCCTGACCTCGGGGTCCGCCGCCCTGGCACTGAGAATGGTCATCTGCCCATAGGCGCAGGCTAAGGGGAGCAGAATAACAACGAAAATACGATGAAGCTTTTTCATGTCTGCTCAATACGTGCACTCGGGGGCTTGGTGCTTTCGTACTATCTAAACTGCTGTGAGCATTCTGGACCGGATCTGCAGTGAAATCAGCGTAACGGCGGTGTGGTTACTATGGTTACCATTGAGCCATGTCGTACAGCATTTTCCGTCACATTTGAGTGTGTAAAGGCCCCCATGAGATGGCCGGTCGGCGTCAACTCAATTCTGTTCTTGTGTGGAAGTTGACTCGGGCCCCCCCTTCCACGATCACTCAAAGCGCAACGCTGAAATCGGGTCGATCTGCGTTGCTTTTCTCGCCGGTACCCAAACAGCTGCCAGCGCCACCGCCCACAGGAAGATTGGGGTCAGGATGAATGCTGCCGGATCCCACGCTTTTACTCCGAATAAGAATCCCGTCAGAAATTTCGTCAGCCAGAAGGCTCCGCCGATTCCGATGACCAGCCCAATTCCCGCAAGCAGCATTCCCTGACGAATCACCATATTGCGAATGGTGGAAGCGGGCGCTCCCAGAGCCATCCTGACGCCCAGTTCCAGGGTTCGCTGCTGGACCGAGTAAGCCATTAATCCGTAGATGCCGATCGCCGCCATCAGTAACGCCGACGTGCCGAAGACCATCAGCAGCAGCATGTTGAAGCGTTCGCGCGAAGTGGTCAGCACGACGATCTCGTCCATGCTAGGGATGTGCGCTACGGGCAGACCGCCCGTCGCTTCGCGGATCGCATTGGCGACCGCGGCGGTGAGGACGTGGGGTTCCATTCGCGTGCGCACAATCCACCACAAGGGGGCGATGCGCGAGTTGAGCTCCGTGACTTTGTCGGGCATCTGGGCAACCGGGATATACATGGTTGGACCCGGATCCTGATTGAGTCCGCCATCGCGTGTGTCTCCAACCACCCCGATCACCTGCCGCGGTGGTTCGACGAAGACCGGTCCCATGCCCGCTCCAATCAAGATGCGATCGCTGAGCGGATCACCGTTGGGCCAGTACTGCCGCGCCATCGCCTGATTGATGATGACGACACCCGGGGCAGATCCGTTATCTTTTTCGGTGAAATTGCGCCCGCGCAGGACGGGCACCCTGAAGACGTCAAAATAACTCCACGAGACCGGGAAGTATCCTGCTCCGCCCGTATTCGGATTGTTGCCGTTCGCCCGCCCGACAATGTCGAAGGGCAGCCCAAAGCCGCCTTGCAGGGGCAGACAGCAGGCTGCGGCACTGGCCGTGACGCCGGGGACGGCATTGATCCTCTCGGTGCCGTCGTGAATCACCTGCGCGACGCCGCTGGTCTTCAAGAAGCGGTCGCCGCTGATCGACATGGCCATGGTGAGCACGTTGTGGGTGTCGAATCCGGGGTCGACCGACTGCAGGTTCCTAAACGTGCGAATCAGGAGCGCCGCTCCGATGACCAGAATGAGCGCAAGCGCCATTTCGCTAACCACTAGAAGAGAACGCACCTGGCCGCTGCGGAAGCCTACTCCTGCGCGGTTGCTGCTCTCGTTCAGGATCGCCGAAAGACTCTTGCGCGAGGCACTGATCGCAGGTACCAGGCCAAACAAAATTCCGGTCAGCACCGAAACTCCAAGCGTGAACAGAAGCACGTTCAGATCGACGGTGACCGTCGATCCATCTTCGCCGATCCGCGGGATGCTCCCGGGATTGATCGCCAGCAAAAACCGGACCCCGGCGAACCCAAGAAGTAATCCAAGCAGTCCGCCAGTGAGCGATACAAGCAGACTCTCGGTAAGCAGCTGGCGAATGATGTGCCAGCGTCCAGCGCCAAGCGCAGAGCGGGTTGCGAGCTCCCGCTTGCGGGCAGTGGCGCGAATCAGCAGCAGATTCGCAACATTGGCACAGGCAATCAACAGCACAATTCCGACAGCGCCCAGCAGCACGTAAAGGGACGACCGCGTATCACGCACCATCAATTCCTGCCACAACACCACGCCGAAGCTAGTGTTCGGCCCCAGCGTGCCCGGATAGGTCGCCCGATATTGATCCGCGGCCAGCTTCAACTGCGCGTTAGCCATCGGCTCAGTCACGCCCGGCTTCAAGCGCGCAATTACGCCGAAGTAGTGCGCTTGGTCGGTCGAACTGAGTTCAAACTGGAATGGCAACCAGAGATCAACCGGATTGTCGGTAACAAAGCCGCGGCCGATCACCCCCACAACCTGATACGGCTGTCCGTTGAGCTGAATGTTTTTGCCGACGATGCCTCGATCTCCGCCAAATCGACGCTTCCACAGGCCATAACTCAGGACAACCACATTTCCGCCATGAGGGCTGTCCTCAGCCGCCGTGAAAGTCCTGCCCGCGACTACGGGTGCGCCAAGAATCGAAAAAAAGTCTGCTGTGACGTGAACGCCTTGTACCTGTTCCGGCTGATCGTTACCGGTCAGGTTCAATCCGGCGCCGCCGCTGTCGTAGGCCGCAACCTGGCGAAAAATCGACGTCTGCTGCCGCCAGATATTGAACTTGGGGACGTTTGCGCCGGGGAAGGAACCTTGATCGCCATTGTTCATCAGATGCACCAGCGATTGTGGATCGGGATAAGGCAGTGGCTTGAGCAGAACCGTGTTAATGACGGAGAAGACGGCTGTGTTCGCACCGATGCCGACCGCTATTAGCAGAATCGCAACCACCGTGAATCCCGGAGCCTTCATCAGCGATCGCACGGCAAATCGAATATCGCGCCAGATGGATTCCACTGACACGAACGAAGAACCGGCGGCCACGCTCTGTGCAGTATGGGGTCTGTCTTGATTCAAGCCGCCTCCTTGTCATTCAAAGAAGTCCGCGCCCTTATTATGGACGCAACCGCACCCCAAGAGTAACTACCATGGACAGCTAAGAAACAGGCGCACAGGCCCGTCTTTTCGACCCTCGAGCGGCCCGACCCAGATCCCGTTGAAATACCCCTTTACACTCGATGAATCTGTCAAGACGTCTAGTGCCCTGTTTCCGTTTCTCCCGGAGGAAGGTGCCAAGATCGCGAAAGGTCAGGTTCGCCAATCTTTAAGCAGAGCGGTTTGTTTTGCTCTTACATTCTGTTGAAGTTCGCAGTTTCTTGCGCACAAACTGCCCGGCAATCGTGATTTGAACGCCAATAAAGCGCATTTTTTGTTGTGTCCGGATGCTTCCTCTTGTAAGCTTACGCGCGCCGTATTCGTGGGGCGGGACCTCCACCATTGGGCTGCCCTTCCACTCATGCCGGCGGATCCGTTCATTGCATCCATGCTGTCGGCGCTCTCTTCCACAGAGCGGCAGTCCGCGTGGTGCGCGTTCCTGGACCGCTACAGCGGGTTGATCTATCACGTAGTCCTAAGCTTTGACCGCGACCCTGACCGAAGCGGCAACTGTTTCCTGTTTGTTTGCGAACAGCTTTCAGCCAACGATTTTCGCCGCCTGCTCAAGTTCGATGTAGGCGGAAGAGCCACATTTTCGACGTGGCTATGCGCCGTCGTGCGCAATCTTTGTCTCGATTGGCACCGGAAAGAGCACGGTCGCCATCGCATTTTTAGTTCAGTCGTCCGTCGGAGCGCAACGGACCAACTCTTGTTCGAGCTTGTATTCAGGCGAGGTTTCTCTGCCGAGGAGTCCCGTGAAGAACTAAAGCGCCGGGGCGTCGACCTGAGCTTCGCTGCGGTGGAAGAAAGAATCTGCGATTTGCGGCGCTGCCTGAGTTCGCGTCAGCTTTGGCTGCTTAGCTCCGGCAAGTCGATGCTGGACTCCATTGGCGGGGAAGAAGAAGGAAATTATGTCGTTGAACCAGCCGATCCTGCTCCCGATCCCGAGGCGCTGATGGCCTTGCGCGAAACACACCAGCACATCTCAGCGGCACTTGCGTCATTAACAGAATCCGACAGGCTGCTCGTTCGGCTGCGTTATCAGGAAGGACTGACGTTGCAGCAGGTCGCCAAACTCGTAGGCCTGAAGGACGCGCAAACCGCTGATCGTCGCCTGCGCGACATCATTGACCATCTCCGGCAGGCGCTGGGCATCGAACATCTCGTGCGCGGAAAACCTAAACCGGCGTCCGTGTAACTAAGGTGAGCCCGGAAGTTGAGTGTATGTTGAACCGAATTATCCCCCGAACTCATCGGTTCCATTGTCCCGACGAACAGCAGTTGGCCGCCTACGTCGATCAGCAACTCATCGGCGCGGAGCGCGAGCGCGTGGAAAGCCATCTGGCAAAGTGCGACTCATGCCTTCAGCAAGTGGGATTTCTCGTCAAACAATCTGGTAACCCAGTCGAATCCGCGCCTCCATCGCTGGTGCATCGGGCCATGGATCGCGACACAGGGGAATACGATAATGCGCCCTTCGGCTGGAAATGGGTTGGCTTGGCGCTGGCAACGCTGGTTATGGTCATGGGACTGCTGGTGTGGCGCGAGGCACCAACCAATATCCAACAGAACTCAACGATCATTGCGACAGCCCCCCAACCGTCAGGCCCCGCTATTCCGGCAACTGTGAAGTCTGACGCAGAGACCGCCGTTCGGAGTGTAACCCCGCCCGACTCGCAGCCACTGGTGCTGTCTCCGCAGCCTGGCGCTACCGTTCATGACTCCGACTTAAAGATTCGCTGGGAGCCAGTCCCGCACGCGGCAGCTTATGAGGTGTTCGTTGTCACTGCCGACGGCGATCTCGTCTGGCGCAAGCGCGTCCATGACGACTCGGTAACTCCCCCTAAACAAATGCTGCGACGCGGTTTGAAGTATTTCGTCTGGGTTCGCGCTTGGCTGGCAGACGGTAAGACAGAGCAGTCGCCAACAGTTCCGTTCATAGGTGGATAGTCGATGCTGAAGCTTCATGTGCGGGCAGTATCTGCACTCACCGCATTGCTAGTACTGGTGGTCGTGCCCCCGGCGCCAGCGCAGAACGCTACACCTGCCGACGAACTCCTTGCCCACGCCAAAAGCGTCTATTCCTCCACTGGACCATCGGCTGCACTCCCCGAATAAGAAAAGGCGCTTGCGGCATATCGAAAACTCGAGAACCGCCATGGCGAGGCCATCACACTCGGACTCATCGGCAACTGCTACAAGCACCTGGGTGACCGGACTCGAGCACTCGATTTCCTCGGTCGTGCCTTGAAAATAAAGCAGGAGTTGGGTGACCGCCTCGAAGAAGGCAAGACCATCAGCAACATCGGCCTGGTCTATTGGGAAGCTGGCGATTACCCAAAAGCCATCGATCATTTCAATCGCGCCATCACGATCGCTCAGGAAGTCCATGACGCGCATCTCGAGGGCGCAGCGCTGAACAATTTGAGTCTCGTCTACGACGAAAAAGGAGAGTACAAGCGTTCTTTAGAGCAGTACCAGAAGGCGCTGGCGATTCATCGCGCCAGCAAGTATCGAGAGGGCGAGAGTGATGCGCTGGGAAATATTGGGGGAGTGTATCTCCTGCTGGGCCATTACAGCGACGCCATTGACTACTACCAACAGGCTCTTGCGTTAGATGAAGATCTGGATCGTAAGCCCGTTCAAAGTCTGGACCTGGGAAATCTAGCCATTTGCCAAGCCGCAATCGGCCAACTGGATCAATCCCTTAAAACGTTTGATCGGGCTTTGAATCTGGCGAGCCAGGCTGGGCTGAAGAAAGAAGAAGCAGACTGGCGAAAGGGAAGAGCGTCGACACTGCTGCGGCTTGGAAAATTCGACGAAGCACTGCAGGAGTATCGAACAGCATTAGCCTCGTACGAAAGAGCCGGTCTAAAGCGGGAATTGGTTGAGGCGCGCTCTGGATACAGAGGCAGATATCCTGTTGAAGTTGGGCAGAACCGAAGAGGCATTGCGACCCTTGTCTTCGGCCGCCGACCTACTTGTGAACACCGGAGACAAGACACTCCCTTGGCACATTGATTATCTGCAGGGGCAGGCCCTTGAGTCGGTGAAGCGCGACGAAGACGCCGTCGCTGCCTACCGTAGATCCATTATCTCGATTGAGAGCATTCGCGGATCAATTTCCGAGGATCGCTTTCGTACCGGTTTTTTGCAAGACAAAGAAAAAGTCTATATCGCGCTAGTTCGTCTGTTGTTGCGTATGGGTAGGATTGGCGAGGCTTTTCAATTTTCGGAGCGTCTCCGGGCGCGCGGTTATCTCGACCTAATCAACCGCTCAGCGTTGCCAAGTTCGAATCCGCAAATTGCGGAACTGCAGGTACGTATTCGCCGCCTCCAGCGCGCCATCGAAGACGAAAACTCCAAGGCTCCATCCGAACAACGCAGCGGCGCTGCCAGCACGTTTTCAGGAGAGCTCGCGGACGCGGAACGTGAGTATTCGGATCGTGTGGGTCTTCATGCCGATGTGGGAGTTCTTTCGGCGGCCGTGCCGGAGCCGGCTGACGTGGAGCGCGAGCTACCGGTTGATAGGGCGGTTATCGAATATGTAGTCGGGCCGAGGCAGATTGCCATTTTCGTACTTCGTCATGATGGCCTCCACGCAATGCTTGAACCCTTACGCGCGGTGGACCTCGAATCGAAGATAACTTTGTTGCGCGACCTGATACGGCGACCTGATTCGACCGATTGGCAGTTGCCTGCCCGGAGCTTGCATCGCTTGCTGATGGAGCCGATTGAGAAAGCCGGCTGGCTGCAGGGAGCCAGCGAGATCACCATCGTGCCCCATGCTTTCCTCCATTACCTTCCGTTTGCAACCCTGGTGCGGCCCACTCGCGAGGGGGAACGATTCCTTATCGAAGATTACGTCGTCTCCTACCTTCCCATGGCCGGCGCTATTGCCGTGTCATCCGCGCCGCAACCATCAGGCGAGCGCCTTGCGGCCTTGGCTCCCTCAGTTTCAAACTTACAATTCTCCTCCGGCGAGGTACGCGCTGTCGGTGCTGCTTTTGGGACCCATGCGACTGTCATGGTTGGGACGAAGGCGACCGAAACGTGGTTCAAGCACCGGGCAGGAGACTACGACGTGATTCACGTCGCAACCCATGGCTTCTTCAATAAGGCCAATCCTCTGTTCTCGGGCATACAACTGCAGCCGGACGCGCAAAATGACGGCCGGCTCGAAGTCTACGAGATTCTAGGCCTTCATTTGCGCGCGAAACTCGTTACTCTCAGTGCGTGCGAAACTGCGATGGGCAGCGGGTACTTCACCGAAATCCCTGCCGGGGATGAGTTCGTCGGCTTAACGCGAGCATTCTTGTCTGCTGGAGCTTCAACGGTGATGGCTAGCCTATGGGAAGTGAATGATAGTTCGACGGCACGGTTGATGCGCACCTTTTATCGCACCATTTCCGATGATTCGCCATCGCAATCGCTTGCTAAAGCCCAGGATGCGATGCTCCATGGTAATAAGGACCACCGGCATCCATATTACTGGTCTGCGTTCGTCGTAATCGGCATTGGCCAGCCGCTAATTCCGGCCAGGCTGACAGAAAAGCGTTAAATGTCACGGAAAACCATAGATTCTGTCCGTGTAACTCAGGCAAGAGTTCGATTCTGAATGCTGTGGGGTGAGAAAATGAAGCTCCTGCGCGCTAACTGTCGTCCTGCAGCAACTCTGCCACTTCTGACCATGCTAGCCTTTTTTGGGGTCATCCCAGCCTCAGCGCAGATCTCCGTAAAGACTGCCCAGCCGAACTCCACCCTCCAGGGCACGATCAATCTTGACGTTACCGTCGGTGGGAAAGGCTTCAAGGCAGGAGCGACGGCTCAGTGGTTTATCAGTGGAACCACTAATCCAGGCGGTGTCACGGTTAATTCGACCACATTCGTGAACTCAACTACCTTGACGGCAAATATCACCGTCTCCAGCACGGCATTCGTCGGGGGCTTCGATATCCAGGTCAAAAATACCGATGGGCGCACCGGCAAAGGGACCGAATTGTTCGCCGTCCAATCGAAGGGAACCTGCTCCGATATCCCCTTGCAATTAATCGTGGTGCGTCAGCCGACAGGTCAAGGCGGCATTTCCGGTGATGGCTTGTCGATCTACAACAACCCGAACGACCCCACTTTCAACGGCGGCACGTTGTATCAGGATGGCGTGGGTGGCGTTTACGTGAAGTTTCAGGTCTGCAACGGGACCAATGACTTCATTCTGAACCTGAGCGGTACGTCACGATACCTGAACCTCGACTTCTCCGTACAACTGGCGCCACCGGATACAGCTAACGGCGCAATGGACCTGACCGGTCAGCAATTCCATCAGCAGGGAGAGCAGATCAATGAAATGGCCAATAGCGCGCTCTATACAAATGGCCAGTTCAATGACTGTACCGGCTTCGGTCTGAGTTCGTTGAGCAGAACTGTAACGGGTGGCAATTTCTGGTTTCATCCCAGCACGCTCTACGATCCTATCGTCCCCGGCTGTTATGGAGGCAGCGCCCAGGACCTTGCCAATAGCCCCATCAATACATCCTCAGCGCTCATCCAGCAGGTGAATGCCTGCACCTGGACCGTTGCGCCCATGCTGGACAGTACCGGTACGTGGTACCGCATCGGGGTTGCAGAAACTGTAAAGAAGAACGGCACCAGCACCTCTGTGGCGGGCGGCCAGTATCAGATGCCGTTCAGCTACGAAATTCAAAAACTCAATTGCACGCCGTAGGTGGTTCGTTCGGGAGATGGGCCGGTTTTGGCACCTATAGACATTGCCTTTGTGCATTTTCGTGACGAATTGAAGGGGAGAAAATGGCGGGGAGCGCTCAGAATCACCCAGATGTACAGCTTGGGACCCGAATGCACGAAGCACAATTCACCCGTGTGCATCCGGCATGGTCGCGCCTAATGGAATATTGTGCCGACCTTGGTCACGGGGAAATTGAGAAGCTAAAAATTCAGGATGGCGTACCTGTGATCGCTGATGTGGTCCGGGAGAAAGTGAAGTTTACGTAAGCAACAGTTCAACTGAATAGTGCTGACCGTATCTACGGAGGCCGTCACGCCGGGCAAGCCGGTGCGACGGCCTTTTTCGCAAAGGATACGACAGTACATTTCGAAAGACGCACAAATGCGATTCCGAGAGAGGAAAGGTCCAAGTTTCTCAATTCCCTTGGCAATAAGGAGATTCCGTATGCGTCACGTCGTTTCTACTGCAGCAATTCTGCTGTTCACGTCCGTGTTCGCCGCAGCGGCTACGCCGGTCGTGAATAACAGCGCTATCAATTACACCCTTAGTCCGAACCAGATCACAATTAATGGATCCGGGTTCAGCCCTCAAGGTAAGGCTCCAGCCGTGCTATTCAACAACGTTACTCTGACAGTCCTGTCCTTTACTGACACGCAAATCGTTGCCAATCTGCCGAGTGGAACCCAAGCGGCCAGCTATAGGGTAAGAACGACGAACTCACAAGGCAACTTTTACGAATTCGATGTGACCTACGGCGCTGTCGGTCCCCAAGGGCCGATTGGACCGCAAGGGCTAATGGGGGCTATCGGTCCAGCGGGACCGCAGGGGCCAATCGGGGCCACCGGTCCAGCCGGACCGCAAGGGTCCACGGGGGCTACCGGTCTAACGGGACCGCAGGGGCCTGCAGGGGCGTCTCCTTTTTCGCTCAATGGCAACGACGCTTACTACAACCAGGGCAACGTGGGAATCGGGACCTCCACTCCCGAACTGATCCCGGGGTACACATCCATGCAGATTGACAACTCAGGCAATGGTTTCGGAGGAGCTTTTCTCGAGCTTACTCATTCAACCACGGGAGCAAAGGGGAGAGTCGTTATGGACGATAATGGGTTTCTCCTCAACGCGGTAAATCCGGCGCCTGTGAAGATCAAATCCAGCAACTTTAACGGAGGCGACGATCCCGGCCAAATCTATGTCAGTACCAGCGGTAACGTCGGTATAGGAACAGGCAGTCCAGCGGCCACGCTCGACGTGAATGGTATCGTACGCGCGGCAAGTGGGTTACTTTTTGGCGATGGAACCACCCAAAATACCGCACAGCTTGTCGGCCCACAAGGACCTGAGGGGCCGCAAGGGCCCGCAGGACCGCAAGGAACACCGGGAACTCAGGGTCCCACCGGGCCGCAGGGACCTCCGGGTTCTGCAGCCGCCGGGCCCTGCTACGACAATAACAATCGGTTCGTGGACTGCGGGAACGGTACAGTCACCGACACGCAAACTGGACTGATCTGGTTGAAAAATGCGGATTGCCTGGCGCACTCCGGAACCACATTTCAAAATGCGAATTCAATGGCGACCAGTCTCGCAAGTGGTCAATGCGGTCTCACGGACGGCTCCGCCGCTGGCAGTTGGAGGTTACCGACACAGCAAGAATGGGCGGATCTTGAGCAGCCTGCCTGTGCTCAAGACCCCAGCGGTCCAGCGATACCGGATATATCGGGGACGACCTGCTATTCCCACGGTCCATGGGCATCTGTCGACTGGGAGTCGCCGGTAGATTACTGGTCTTCAACAACCTGCACGCAGAATGGTCCGAATTGGCAGTCAGGTCTGCCGAACTATGCATATTTCGCTCAACTGCAGTCAGGCGAGACGGGATGCGGACCCAAAGGTCCATTGGGAGCCCCCTCTAGGGCATGGCCCGTTCGTGGGGGGCACTGATTGTGTACTGCGAATGTTAGCCTCCAAAATCGCGCGACTCGTCTGACAATACCTACGGAGGCCGCCGGTCCAAAACGGGACCTGCGGCCTTTTTACTTTGCAGGCCCAAAAGAAGGACTAAAACATGACTCGCAAAGGCACATTACTGACGTTCGCGTCCGCAGCACTGCCTATGCTACCCGCTGGGGCCGCTCCGCCCGCCCGGGAGGTGGCCAATTCACCGATATTCCGTTGCAGTTGATTGTGGCGCTCCAGACGCCCTCCGGCGATGGCCTATCCATCTACAACAACACCAATGATCCCGCATTCAATAGCGGTATTTAATCAGTAACGCTGTAAGGTGTCGTGCCCGGAAGATCCTCACTCCCACCGAAACACTTTCGCCGAGACCGCGGTGCACACGATGAACACCACGGCCAGTGCCGCTACATCGCCTACGTGAACCGACCACGCGTCGCCCTTCCATATTCCTTCGAGCAGCGACACTGCGTAAGTTAGCGGCACAACTCTGGCCACTCCCTGGAGTGCTGGCGGCAGCGAAGCAACCGGCACGAATAGTCCCGAGACACCGATCATCGGGTACATGATGACGGCGCCGATCGGTTGGGCAAAGCGCGCAGTGGGAACGATGCTGGCAATGAGAAAGCCAATCGACAGGATGCTCCAGGTACTTATCAGGAGCGCCACCGTAAACCCGAGCAAGGGAGCATGAATGCCGACCGGGTAGTAGCGTTTTCCTGCCAGCACCATCAGACCCAGCGTGGCGGCGGTGAGCAGCAGCTTCACGATTACGTGGGCAGTGAGGATCGTCTGAGGGCGCAGCGGGGTGGCGCGGAGCCGTTTGAGAATGCCTCCCTCGCGGTAAATAGAAACAATGGTGACCAGCGACAGTACTGCGCTGATGGAAATCAGGATCGAAGCGAGCACAGGTAGACCGGCGCCGATAAAACTGCTGGCAGCGTTTGAGGCCGGTGTGAGGCTGCGGCCGACTATCCGGCCCCCTACGATGAACACCAAAACGGGGATACCGATGGTCCCGAACGCACCCAGCGGTTCGCGGAGGAAGATCTTGATCTCGATCCAGGTCAGTTTCCAGAGTCCATCCAGCATGATTGTCAGCCTTAGTCGCGAATCGAGTGACCGGTCAGTTTGAGAAATACGTCCTCAAGATTGGGAAGAATTGTGCGGAAGTCTGTGACCCGAATGCGATTTTCAGACAGACAATGAATCACCTCAGTGACGAGATCATCGCCGCGGCCCTGAATGGTGAACCGCGAGTCGCTGCTGGTTACGGCCTCGATTCGCGGGATGGTCCGAAAGCGCTCTGCGGCGAATGGGTCATCAGTCGCCAGGACGACGCTACGCTCGGGGCAGTGCCGGTTTACGAGGCTCTGCGGTGTGTCGATGTCGATGATGCGTCCATGTTCGATGATTGCCACCCGGTCGCACAAGCGTTCGGCCTCCTCCATCAGATGAGTGGTCAGGAAAACTGTTTTCCCGCGCTCGCGGATGCCGCGCACCAGCTCCCAAATGGCGCGGCGGGCCTGCGGGTCCAGTCCGGTGGTCAGTTCGTCGAGAAACACCAGTTCGGGATTGTTGATCAGCGCAAGCGCGATGAACAATCGCTGCTTTTGGCCGCCCGAGAGGGTCATGAACCAGGCGTTCCTCTTGTCGCTCAGGCCGAGTTGTTCGAGCAATCGTTCGCCGTCCACCGCCTTCTTCTGGTATAGGGAAGCCCACAGATCTACCGCCTCCCACACCTTGATTCGCTTCTGCAACTGCGCTTGCTGGAGCTGAACCCCGATCCGCTCCTGCAGCTTGTACACGTCCTGGAACGGATCAAGACCCAGCACGGAAATGGCGCCCCGGTCGGGTCTGCGAAGACCCTCGATGCACTCCATCGTAGTCGTCTTTCCCGCGCCGTTCGGCCCGATTAAGCCAAAGATCTCACCTTCGTTGACCTCGAACGATACGCCGTCGACCGCCACCGTGGAGCCGTAGGATTTACGGACTGTGGAAACTTGAATGACAGGACGCATGGATTCTTTGCAAAATCTTTGGCTTACTGAATCGGGACGAGAGTCTATACCAAGGCGGTTAGTCTAGGTTCACATAACTCGGAAAACAAGTTGTCCGTGGTGGCCAGAAGCGTGGTCGAGAAAAGCGACAAGCCCAGAGGTTATTAAGAGGGAGGGATATCAAGAAAAATCTTCTGCCTCGACCGGAGAGCGAGCGCCTGGCCTTGATCTCCAGCCCACTGTTAATGTGAGTGCCCCCGATTCGCGGAAGGGTTTTGCTGGGGACGATTTCAGTTTCTTATCCTGTAGAAATGAACTAGGGGAACCAAATTCCTGCCTTGATTCCTCCCAACTCTTTGTGGCATTGTACCGGGCAACTTGTGGGAGGGGTGAACCGTGAACGAAAACCGTCGAGCCGTTAGACTCTCGTATTTAATCGTTTCAATACTCACCTTTGCGTCGATCGCGGCGCGTGCGGATGTGACTGGTTCGATCACGGGTGTGGTCCATGATCGTGCACAAGCGGTCGTTGCGGGCGCTAAGGTGCAAGTCACGAACCTGCAAACGAACTTTACTCAGGTGACGAACTCGGCGGCTGACGGCACATACCACTTCCTCGCCCTGCCGGCAGGCAAGTACCA
>Ga0070730_10000855_pt1 | contig 32059 bp, 24 predicted proteins | sample Coa_R1_3_FD_66447 | JGI IMG/M metagenome (GOLD analysis project Ga0070730, IMG submission 66447) | Surface soil microbial communities from Centralia Pennsylvania, which are recovering from an underground coalmine fire - Coalmine... | ecosystem: Environmental > Terrestrial > Soil > Unclassified ... | reverse complement strand
GCTTTTCGATCCGCTTCAGGCTCCCGCCTCCGACCGGCGGCGGCGGCACGAATTCGTCAACCGGCAGGTTCTCGATCTTGAGCGCGCCGCTGTAATGCGGATAGGAACGGCTGAGGTCTTCCCGATCCAAGAGATCCGAAAACACATGGCGCAGCCGGTGCCGCGCCGCCCGGATCCGGTCGAGGTAGGGGCGATAGTGGCTCTCGGGATAGACGATGTCGCAGATGGCATCGTGGACTGCAGCACGTTCGCCAGTGGTCAGACGCTTCACATGGATCTGAGTTTTTTTCATCATGCCCTCCGATAGAAATCGTTCACCAAGCACACGCTCGGCCGGCGTATTCTTAAGATCTTGCAAACACTTCTTTCCGATTTATGAAGAATAGTGCAGTCATCATAAGTACAACTTTTGGCAGAGATTCGTCGCCAAACCTTAGCGTTGATGCAGTAGTCAAAGCTGTGGTTGGGAATTGGCTCCAATCGGCGACGATTTTTAGTTGCAGGCGCTGGACCGGACCGGAAGGGCATGGATGCGCGCGGTCGATCCGGGCGTCGCGCGCGTGGCCAAGCGCATTCGTCGCCAACAGAGACGAGGTTGAGACGGGTGTTTTTTTGGCGCGATGCCGACGAAAACCGGTCGACGCCGCCGCTCAGTGAAACCGAACGGCGCGGACCGGAGCGGGCCTCCCGCTGTGGTGAAGGCTCCCGACCACTCCCGGCGGTCCGGAAGTCCCATCCTCCAGGGGACTTCTCGCCGGCGTCAACCGATGATTGTTATTGCAATGTGCAATTCGACGTTGTTTCATGCGCTCCCCCCGAGCCCGGGGCGCAGCAAAAAGCGCGCTGCAAGCGCGATAAAATTTGCTTCGGGATTCCTTCAAAATTGGGCCCGCCGCAGAACCGGCGCTTTCTGTGACGCCCGATCAACGATCAGGAGCGGAAGAGGCGACCGTCAGGGATGGGCCGTCCCGGTTCCAATGGTGGCTGGGCGCCAGGCCAAACATGGGTACCAACGGCGTTGTTGTCCTCGAGCGGCGCACAACTTATCATTTTTTTATTCGCCGAGGATCCGCATCGAAGCCCCGAAACTCGTGGATCGATAACGAAATTGTGGTCAACCAAAAATTGCTTACCAACATCGCCCCCTTATTATCACACCTTTAAACCATCTCTGCGATATGTGAGGTTCATCGCAGCCGTGAGCGGTATCGCCCACGATCTTGCTACCTCTGCGCTCCCTGATGAGGGGATTGCGTGGCGAAAGGAACGGTGGAGATGACTGTCGTGGGGAGCCCTCCGACACCCAGAGAGGACATCGCGGCCGCGGCGGTGCCGGAGAACGGCCCGCGCCGGGTCCGCGATCGGTCCGACCCGGCGTTCGGAAGCTGGCTCGCATCGCTGGCGCGCCATCGCCTGGGCGTGGCTCCGCGCCTCTTGATGCTCATCCTGCTGTTCAGTTCCGCCGTCACGCTGGTCTCGACCGGCCTGCAGCTCTATTTCGACTATCGCCGGGACGTGCACGCCATCGAGAGCCGCCTCGATGAGATCGAGCAGAGCTATCTCACCAGCCTTGCCGGCAGTCTCTGGAATCTCGATATCGGGCAATTACGCCTGCAGCTGGAAGGGCTCCAGCGCCTGCCCGACATGCAGGTGCTGGAAGTACGCGAGATTTCGTCGGCCGTAACCCAGCCGCTCGTCGTGACCGTCGGACAGCGGCAATCCCTGGGCGTCGTCGTGCGCGAGGCGCCGATCACCCGCACCGACGGCGGCGTCACCCAGGTCATCGGCATGTTCCATGCGGAGGCGACCCTGAGCGGCATCTATTACCGCCTGATGGATACCGCCGCCTTCATCCTGGTGACCCAGGGCATCAAGACGTTCCTGGTTTCGCTGTTCATTCTTTATATCGTGCACCGGCTGATCACCCGGCATTTGTTCTCGATCGCCGATTTCGCCGACGATTTCGATGTTCGCACCCCGGCGCCACCGCTGCGCCTGCAGCGGGTGACGCCGCGCAGGAGCGACGAGCTGGACTGGGTCGTCACCGCCTTCAACAACATGTCGGCCGGCCTGCAGCGCGCCTATGCCGAATTGAGCGACGTCAACGCCGAGCTGGAACACGACATCAGTGTGCGACGCACCTATGAACAGCGGCTGCTGCGGCAAGCGCATTACGATGACCTGACAGGCCTGCCCAATCGCCTGCTGATGCTCGATCGACTGGATCAGGCGATCGCGGTGGCCAACCGCGACGGCTCGCGCACAGCGCTGCTCTGCATCGATCTCGACCGGTTCAAGAACATCAACGACACGCTCGGCCATGCCGCGGGTGACTTGCTGCTGAAGCTGGCGACCGCACGGCTGAGCGGCTGCGTGCGCGAACGCGATACCGTCGCACGCATGGGCGGCGACGAATTCATCATCATCCTGCCCGGCATCGAGGGCGACGGGATCGCGCAGCAGGTCGCAGCCCGGGTGATCGCCGCCTTCTCCGACCCGTTCGAGATCAACGGCCAGGAGCATTTCGTCACGGCCAGCCTGGGCGTCACCATGTTTCCCGATGATGGCGGCGATAGCGCCACGCTGCTGCGCAACTCCGATCTCGCCATGTACAAGGCCAAGGAATTGGGGCGGAACGGCTACCGCTTCTTCACCAACGAGATCAACGAGCGGATGCAGGAGCGTCTCGCCATCGAGGCGCGCCTGCGCGGCGCCATTGCGCGCGACGAGCTGACGCTGCATTACCAGCCGATCATCGATCTGCGCACCGGCCGCGCGACTGGGGCCGAGGCATTGATCCGCTGGCGTCAGCCGGACGGCACCATCTCGATGCCCGGCCAGTTCATCGCGATCGCCGAGGACGTGGGCCTGATCAAGAACATCGGCGAATGGGTCGTCGAAACCGCCTGCGCCGAGATGGGCCGCTGGCTGCAGGGCCCATCGCCCCTGAAGCGCATTGCGGTCAATGTCTCACCGCGCCAGCTACAGGTGCCCGGCTTCGGGCCGTTCGTCGAGCGGGTCCTGGCCGAACACGGCCTGCCGCCCGAATGCCTGGAATTGGAGATTACCGAGAGCGTGCTGCTCGACGACATGCCGGAAACCGGCGTCAATCTCGCCATGCTCTGCGCCCTCGGCGTGCGCCTGTCGATCGACGATTTCGGCACCGGCTATTCGTCGCTGGGCTACCTGCAGCGCTATCCGTTCGACACGCTCAAGATCGACCGCTCGTTCGTGGCCGCATCCATGCACAGCGAGAACACCGTTCGCCTGATCGAGACCATCATTACCATGGGCCATGGCCTGGGCCTGGACGTGGTTGCCGAGGGCGTCGAAAACGAGGCGCAACTGAGCCTGCTGCGCGACCGCGGCTGCGATTGCGCCCAGGGCTTCTATTTCAGCCGGGCGATCCCGCTCGAACAGTTCGAGGCGATGCTCGGGAACGAGGCGGCGGTTTCCCAGGCCTGAGGCCACCAGGCCGTCGCTCCACGAACGGACTGGACTTCCTGCGCCAACGCCGCCGGATTCACCGGCTGGCCTTGAACGCTTCCCACCGCGCTTCGCGCTCGCTTTCGTATGCGGGATTTAGCTCGGCGATCAGGTCCTCGCGACGCAGCGGCTGGCCGCAGTCCTCGCAAACAGGGCCGAGCCCTGCCGACTTGCCGCATAGCCGGTGGGTGTAGTGGATGGCGCGACCTTCCTCCGGCGACTTGCACCATGTCTCCCCCCAGGCGCGCAGCGCCAGCACCACGGGATAGAAGGCGTTGCCTTTCTCCGTCAGGTGATACTCGTGCCTGAGCGGCCGCTTGTTGTAGACGCGCCGCTCCACGAGCCCGTCCGCTTCCAGTTTCTTCAAGCGCGCCGCGATCATTTGCGGCGTGGCACCGGTCTGGGCCTGGATCTCTTCGAAGCGACGAGTGCGCATGAAGAGCTCGCGCAGAACCAGCACCGTCCAGCGGTCGCCCACGACCGTCTCGGCGCGGGCGACCGGGCACAGGGTTTGAGCAGCAGGATCGTTGAGACTCATCATCACTTTCTTTTTCATAGGCTCTTGTTGCTACGATTTTCATAGCCAATATGGAACGTCGTTAAAGCCATGCAACTGGCCGCGCCGCGGCCGAAGGAGATGATCGATGGTCGAGACCGCCTACCCTCGCGAACGAACCGCATTCCTCCTCGTCGACCCGTACAACGACTTCCTGTCCGAGGGCGGAAAGATTTACCCGCACCTCAAGCCAATCGCCGATGAGGTCGGGCTACTTGATAACCTGCGGGCGCTGGACGGCGCCGTACGCGCGGCGGGCATCCAGGTTGTCATCGTCCCGCACCATCGGTGGGAGCCGGGCGACTTCGAGCACTGGGACCATCCGAACCCCTCGCAACGACGGATCATGCAAGGCCACCACTTCGCACGCGGTGAATGGGGTGGCGAATGGCACCCCGACTTCGCGCCGAAGCCAGGCGACATCGTCGCCCAGGAACATTGGGGGCAAAGCGGCTTCGCCAATACCGACCTGGACATGAGGCTAAAGCAGAAGGGGATCACCCATGTGATATTGGTCGGACTGCTGGCCAACACCTGTATCGAGTCGACCGCCCGCTTCGCTATGGAGCTCGGCTATCACGTGACCCTGGTGCGCGACGCCACCGCCGCCCTCCGGCCCGAGATGATGCATGCCGCGCATGAATTGAACGGCCCCACCTTCGCCCACGCGATCCGAACGACAGCCGAACTGATCGCGGCCCTGCCCAAGTCGTGAGCACGCGGCACGCCGCGGGCTGCCCGGATCACCGGTCGCGGCCTTCGGCGAGCCTCTCGGTCGTCAGCCGGTCCGGCACACCGCCGAAATACTTCTCCAGTGCCGTCCGGAATACCGCTTGCTCGGGCTCCGCAAGGGCAAACAAGGTCATGGACGAATGGAACTTGAGATCGTCGGGCGCACCCAGGATCTGATGGATCGACCGGCCCTCGACCCGATTGACCAGATCGCTGCATTCGATCAGCCGCGGTCCCAGGACCGGATGCTTGAGATAGGCGCGCGCCTCGGCCAGCGACGCGATGGCGTAGCGCTGGGCCATCGCGCTATGCCCGAGGCCGCTCAGCTGCGGAAACACGAACCACATCCAATGGCTGCGTTTGCGGCCGTCGCCCAGTTCTTGCCGGACCTGCGCCAGAACCGGGTCCTGGGCCGCGACGAAGCGCTCCAGATCGAACGGATCGGCCATGGCTACCCCAGCTTTCCGATCAGCGCCATGGCCGCCGCCGGATTGCGAGGCTTGAAGCCGCTGATGACATAGAGAAAGACATCGCGCTTGGCGGCGGGACCCGACGCGCCATCGGCCGTCTCCAATCCTTCGGGCACCTTGCCCGCTGCCAAGGTGCGCGCGCGCTCGGCCCAGGTATCAATGGCCTTGGCGGAATAGCCGGCGTCCTCCGCCTCGGTCGTCCCCATGATGCGCGCATAGACAAAGGGCGCCGTAATGTCGGCGATCTGCGGAAACTCGGAATCGCCGGCGAGAACGATGGCGACCTGATAGCGGCGCGCCAAGGCGATGAACTCCGGCGTCTTGAAGCTGTCGTGCCGCACTTCGACGGCGTGGCGGATCGGCCGGCCGTCGATCTTTTCCGGCAGCAGTTTGAGAAAGGCTTCGAAATCGTCGGGATCGAACTTCTTCGTCCCCATGAATTGCCAGTTGATCGGCCCCAGCTTGTCCTTGAGCTCCATGACGCCGCTGGCGAAGAAGCGCCCGATGGACTCACCCGCCTCGGCCAGGACGCGCCGGTTGGTGGTGAACCGCGGCCCTTTCAGGGAAAAGACGAAATCCTCCGGCGTCTCGTCATGCCATTTGGCGAAGGTCTCCGGCTTCATCGAGCCGTAGTAGGTGCCGTTGACCTCGATCGAAGTGAGCTTCCGGCTGGCATATTCGAGCTCGCGCTTCTGCGCGAGCTCGGCCGGATAGAAGTTGCCGCGCCACGGTTCGAAGGTCCAACCGCCAATGCCGACGCGGATGCTGGGCGTGCTGTGACTGGGCATATCGAGATCCCGCTTCAGTCTCTGGATGGATCGGAAATTAGCAGAATTTCAAGCGGCCATGGCGCGTTTGGTTGCCACGGAACCGGGTTCTTCGTGGGTGGTTGATTGCGTTCCTGGCGAAGGAGCGGACCCCGTGACCCCACGTGCGAACTGGAAGGGTTTCCTCAAGATCGGCGAGCTGAGCTGCCCGGTGGCGCTCTATACCGCAGCGTCCCAGTCCGAGCGCATCGCCTTCCACACGCTCAACCGGGCCACCGGCCACCGCGCGCATCGTCAGTTCGTCGACGGTGAGACCGGCAAGCCGGTGGAGCGCGACGATCAGGTCAAGGGCTACGAGGTCGCCCAGGGCGAATATGTCGTGTTCGAGCCGGACGAGATCGCCGCCGCCGTGCCCGAAAGCGACAAGACGCTGAAGGTGGAGCAGTTCATCGCCTGCCACGACATCGACGACGTCTATTTCGACCGGCCCTATTACCTGGCACCGGCAGACCCGGTCGCGATGCATGCGTTCAACCTGATCCGTGACGGCATGCGGCGGAAGCAGGTCGCGGCCCTGGCGCGCACGGTGCTGTTCCGCCGCGTCCGGACCTTGCTCGTCCGCGCCCATGACGACGGCATGATCGCGACCACGCTCAACTTCGACTACGAGGTCCGCTCGGCCGACGAGGCGTTCGACGGGCTGCCGAAGCGCAAGATCCCGCGCGAGATGCTCGACCTCGCCAAGCACGTCATCGAGACCAAGCGGGGCGCGTTCGATCCCGGCACCTTCGACGACCGCTATGAAGCCGCCCTGGCCGACCTGGTCAAGGCGAAGCTGGAGGGCAAGCCCCTGCCCAAGCCGAAGGCGCCGAAGCCGACCAAGGTCGTCGACCTGATGGAAGCGCTGCGGCAAAGCGCGGCCACGTCCGGCAGCAAGAAAGCCGGCGGCCGGAAGGCGGCGGCACCCCGCCGCAAGGCGAGCTGAGCGATGGCGCTCGAAACCTATCGCAAAAAGCGGAATTTCACGTCGACGAGCGAACCCGCCGGCGAGGATGGCACCCCTGCCCGCGGCCACAGCTTCGTCATCCAGAAGCATGCCGCCCGGCGACTGCACTATGATTTTCGGCTGGAGATGGAGGGTGTGCTGAAGAGCTGGGCCGTCGCCAAGGGGCCGAGCCTGGCACCAGGCGAAAAGCGGCTTGCCGTCCATGTCGAGGATCATCCGCTCGAATATGGCGATTTCGAAGGCACCATCCCGAAGGGCGAATACGGCGGCGGCGAGGTCATCGTCTGGGATCGCGGCCAGTGGAGCCCGATCGGCGATGCCCGCAAGGGCTACGCCAAGGGGCATCTCGATTTCACGCTCGACGGCGAGAAGCTCGGCGGCCGCTGGCATCTGGTCAGGATGGCGGCGAAGCGCGGCGACAAGCATGAGAACTGGCTGCTGATCAAAGGCGACGACGAGGCGGCGCGGCCAGACGGCCCCGACATCCTCGACGAGCAGCCGAAATCGGTGAAGACCGGCCGCCGGGTCGAGGATCTGGCCGGCGAGGCACCGGGCTGGTCGTCCAAGAGCGGTAAGATCGAGCCGCCGGCGCAACCTCCATCCCCTGCCCCCGCGGCAATCCGTAAGGCGAAGCAGGGCCCACTGCCTGGTTTCGTCGACCCGGCGCTGGCCACGCTCGCGGCAAAGGCACCGGCCGGCGCGCGATGGCTGCACGAGATCAAGTTCGATGGCTACCGGCTGCTGGTCCGGATCGAGGCCGGCCGGGTCAGGCTCTTGACCCGTAGCGGTCTCGACTGGACGGCGAAATTCGGCAAGGCAGTCGTCCAGGCCTTCGAGGCCTTGCCGGTCGAGGCCGCGCTCATCGACGGTGAACTGGTCGTCGAGAACGCCAATGGCGCATCCGACTTTTCCGCTCTCCAGGCCGACTTGAGCGAAGGCCGGACCGACCGGTTCGTCTTCTACGCCTTCGATCTGCTGTATCTCGACGGCTACGACCTGCGCGCCTGCCGCCTGGTCGACCGGAAGACGGCGCTGATGTCCTTGCTCGGCGACCGCTCTGGCCTGATCCGATTCAGCGCCAGCTTCGGCGAGGATGGTGCGCTCATTCTGCGCCACGCCTGTCGCCTCAGCCTCGAGGGCGTGGTCTCGAAGCTCCGCGACGGGCCGTACCGGTCCGGGCGCGGCAAAGGCTGGATCAAGTCGAAATGCTCCGATCGCCAGAAATTCGTCATCGGCGGCTATGTCCCATCCACGACCTTGCGCCAAGCGATCGGCTCGCTCGTCATGGGCTACCATGACAGCGGGAAGCTGATCCATGCCGGCCGGGTCGGCACCGGCTACACGGCCGCCGTCGCGGAGGATCTGTTCCGGCGCCTGGAGCGGATCCGGACCGATGACAGCCCCTTCTCGGACCGGCTCAGCGCCGAGGAAGCGCGCCAGGTCCACTATGTCCGGCCGGAGCTGGTGGCCGAGGTCGAGTTCCGCGGCTGGACCGCCGACCGGCATCTCCGCCATGCCTCGTTCCGGGGCCTGCGCGAGGACAAGCCGGCGGCGGAGATCGTGCAGGAAAGCCCGGCCGCCCCCTCGGGCGGCACGCCGCGGCCGGCGGTCAAGCTGACACACCCGGACCGGCTCTATTGGCCCGACGCCGGCGTCACCAAGGAGGGGCTCGCCGACTATTACGCAGAGGTCTGGCGCCATATGGCGCCGTTCGTGGTCGCCCGTCCGCTGGCGCTGGTCCGCTGTCCCGGCGGGGTCACGGGCGAGTGCTTCTTCCAGAAGCATGCCTGGCACGGGGCGAGCCGGGCCATCCGGCTGGCGTCCGATCCGCAGGATCCCTCGGGCGAACCGCTGCTCACGATCGACGATCTCGACGGCCTGATCGGCCTGGTCCAGGCCGGCGTGCTGGAAGTCCATCCCTGGGGCTCGTCGCTCGCGGCGCTCGAGCAGCCCGACATGATCATCATGGACCTGGACCCGGCCGAGGGCGTGGCCTGGGCCGCGGTCATCGCCGCCGCCCGGGAGGTGCGCGACCGGCTCGACCGGCTGGGCTTGGCGAGCTTCGTCAAGACCTCCGGCGGCAAGGGCCTGCATGTCGTGGCCCCGCTCGACCCGCAGGCGGATTGGGCGGCGGTGAAGCCCTTCGCCAAGGCGCTTGCCGACGGCATGGCGGCCGACAGCCCGGACCGGTTCGTCTCGGTCGTCGCCAAGACCAAGCGCCACGGCAAGATCCTGGTCGACTATCTGCGCAACGGCCGCGGGGCCACCGCGGTGGCGCCCTATTCGACGCGGGCGCGGCCGGGTGCCGCCGTATCGATGCCGCTTGCGTGGGATGAGCTGGGCGATGGCCTCGGGCCGGCCTACTTCACGGTCGGCAATGCCCCCGCCCGCCTTGCCCGCCTGCGCAGCGATCCCTGGGCCGGGTTCCGACGGGCGGCGGTGCCGCTGCCTGAGGCGGGCAGCCGCAAGCGGCGGGCCCGGTAGCGACCATCTCGGGCGGAGTCCCTATAGTCCCTTCGGCTGCTTCCTGTCTGCGGCGATGCTCTTGCGCAGCGCGTCCATGATGTTGACGACGTTGGTCGGTCTCGCGGCCGGCGCCTTCGCCTTGGCAAGCCGCCTCCCCTTCTTCTTCGCGGCGATGAGCTTCAGCAGCTGCGCCTGGACCGGGTCGCCGAGCATGGCGGCATCCCAGGGGACCGTCTTCCGGTCGATGAGCTCAGCGATCAGGGAGACGAGTTGCGGCTCCGGCTCTTCCGCCTTGATGCCGGCAAAATAACTCGACGGATCGCGCACCTCGTCGCCGTAACGCAACGTCCACAACACGATGCCGCGGTCGCGCGGCTCGAGCATGACGGCACGTTCGCGGCGATAGAGCACCAGGCGCGAGATCCCGACCGTGCCGGTCGCCGACATGGCCTCGCGGATGACCGAGAAGGCCTCTTCGCCGACCGGGTCGTTCGGCGTCAGATAATGGGGCATGTCATACCAGACCCATTCGATCGACTCGCGGGGCACGAACATCTCGATGTCGATGGTCCGCGTGCTCTCCAATGCCACGGCCTCGAGTTCGTCGTCTTCGAGCATGATGTATTCGTTCTCGCCGCGCGCGTAACCCTTGACCTCGTCATCCTCGTCGACCGGCTTGCCGGTTTCGCCGTCGACGTACCGGCTGACCACCCGATGGCCGGTGGCGCGGCTCAGCGTGTGGAACCGGACCTTCTCGGTCTCCGAGGTGGCCGGCGTCATTGCGACCGGACAAGTCACGAGCGAAAGCTTCAGATAGCCCTTCCAGAACGGGCGCGGTGCCATGGCAAACCCTCGAGCCCAAGCGGTCGATCCCCATTGATCTACAAGGACGGCGGCCGGCGGCGGTTCCGAATGACCTCGCACCCACGCCGGGAAGGCTGCGGAGCTTCATTGACCAACCGTCGCAGGCGGTCCGATGATTTCATCCCTCATAGCGCGATTTGTCCTCATGGGATGTTCCCGTAATGGCCGTGGCGTCCGTCCAAACGCCTTGATTTCACCACAGCGCATTAAAAAGTCGTCAAAGATCATTTCGTAATCTTGGCAAGATTAACGCTTACAGGTGAAATTATTGACAAATCACGCGCGAAATATCAGCCTTTCTGGAAGGATCAGGACTTCGCATCTGTATAGCCGGATGCCGCCCCCAGGAGGGAGACCTTCCGAAATGGCGCATATGTTGGTAATCGACGATGATCCGTCCGTGCGGTCCCTCGTGTCCGGCCTGCTGCAGGCCTGCGGTCATTCGGTCGTCGAGGCTGAAAATGGCCGGGTGGGGTTGCAGGCGTTCGACAAGGATCGGATCGATCTGGTCGTCACGGACATCGTCATGCCGGAGCAGGAAGGCATCGCGACGATCAGTGCCATCCGACGCTTGAGCGCCAACATCCCGATCCTCGCAATGTCGGGAAGCTGCACCGTGGGGCGATACGGCGACTATCTCCACGCGGCGACGGTGATGGGCGCCAGCGCCACGCTGCCGAAGCCTGTCAGGGCCGACCATCTGCTCGAGGCGATCGACCGGTTGCTTGGTGCGCGAATAAGCTGATCCGCCCACAGATTGTTGGCCGGATGGGGAGTGGCCGCGCCACCTTTCCTCGGTCGGGGATTGCGCAGGCGGCGCCCGAGGATGTCGCGCATGAAGCCACAAATCGCACGTAATTTCCGGCCCTTGCACCACCGTCGGCAGAGAAATACAGGGCACAATTTCCGAAAAATTCCCATAACCCGAAAATTGCCACAGCCGATTTTGGAAACATTATTTATGGTCGCCCCAAGACAACATGAACGCCGTTGGGATCACGCCAGGCGACAGGTTTATAATGCAGGCCTGTAGTGGCTTCGCACGCCACTTTGCCTTCCATTATTGTTGTAGCCTCAATTTATTAAAATCTATACTTTTAGATTTAAAAATTGTAGAACACAACCTGCTGACCCGTTCGGGCAGCAGACCCCGCGCGACAAGATCAATAAAATCCCACACACACGCCAAAGCAACCAAAGCGGATCTCTCAAGAATCCGCTAAGTCTGATTTTCTTTCGGACCAGCATTCGTATTTGTTCCAGGAACCTGAACAAAACACCACATAGATAAAATTTTACTAAAATTTTATCGAATGTTTTACGAACGTTCCGCGACTTTCCACTGGCACGGTGGGAATTTTCACCAGCCGCTCATTCAACATTATTACCGAAATGTGTATCACACACAGGGGGATCAGCAAATGAAAGAGTTCATGCCGCAGTTGTTCGGCAGGAAGACGTACATCTTGTCCGCGCTCACCGCCTCGGTTGTCCTGACTACGGGAATCTCGGCTTCCAACCCGGCAGATGCGGCGTCACTCGTCGCCGCCGCGCAAACACTGTCCGTCTCGGCGAGTCAGTCTTTGACAACCGTTCTTACGAGCCACGCGCAAATCCCGAGCGGCCAGGCCGCCTGGATCTATTCGATCACCACTTCGGGCACGCATGGCAGCGTGACCCGGCTGAATGGCACCGACATCACCTATAAGCCCGGCGGCTACTATAGTTCGCTGGCGAAGGGCTCCACCGCCATCGATCGCTTCAGCTATTGCATAACAGACAGCGCGGGCGCGATCAGCTGCAACTCCGTGACAGTCACGGTCGCCGGCGCCGCGGGCTCGTCAACTCAGAATCCCAGTCCGCCGTCCAATCCGGCGCCCCCTCAGACCGGCAGCTACAGCTGCTTGCGCAACTGGTACGTGGCGACGAATGGGTCCGACAATGCCAGCGGCTCCTCAGCCTCGTCGCCCTGGGCGACGCTGTCGCACGCCGACCAGAGCGGCCAGCTGCAGGCCGGCGATTGCGTCAATATCGCCAGCGGCACCTATTACGTGAACAACACGGTCTATCTGACCCATGGCGGCAATGCCAACTCGTCGACCGGCTACATCGTCTACCGCGCGAGCACACGGCACGGCGCCAGGATCAAGGCGGCCACCCAGGGCATCTACAACATGATGAATGCCCAGGGGAACTACATCATCATCGACGGGCTCGAAGTCGACGGCGGCAATGAAGGCCTGTCCTACAATCCGATGAGCGCCGGCCATTGCGTCGAGGGCGACGGCCATCATTTCCAGGCCCTGAACAACCTGCTGCATGATTGCGGCGGCGCCGGCGTCAGCCTGATGCACAAGGATTGGTACTGGGTCCAGGGCAATACCATCTACAATACAGCCTACTTCTTCACCGGTCATGCCTCGGGCATCTCGATCTACGAGCCCGTGCCGGTCGGCTACAACGCGACCAGCGCCGACAACAACGCCACCTATCACGTCATCGTGCAGAACAACGTCGTCTATAATAATGGCGAATGGCACGTCCCCGGCGCACACACCGACGGCAACGGCATCATTCTGGATGACTTCCAGAACACGCAGTCCGGTTACGGCGCCTATCCCTACAAGAGCCTGATCCAGGGCAATACCGCCTACAATAACGGCGGTCGCGGGATCCACGTGTTCTACACCAACAACGCGACCATCACCGGCAACGTCGCCTACAGCAATAATTCCGACACGGCCTACACCGGCAGCTGGCGCGGGGAGCTGTCGAACGCGCTCGGAAGTAACAATACCTGGACGAACAACCAGGCGGCGACCACCAGCGTCGCCGGCGACATCCGCGCCTACAACACCGCCGTGCTCGACGGTCACGAAGGTACGCCCACCGTCGTCACTTGGTCCAACAACGCCAACTACGACACCCGCACCGGCGGCAGGAGCTACCAGATCGACACTCCCGCCCGTGCATCAGCCTTCCCTGCCAGCAATCCGCTCGGCAAGGCCCTCTGACACGAACCTTGACCACAACCGGCACCCCGCCCATCGGGCGCGGCTCCCGGACCGCTGGCCAAGCCCCCGCCTCGCGCGGGGGCTTCCCATTTTGAGGGGCCAGCCCCCACGAAGCGACGTCACCCCAGGGTGTGACCGCAGCGCAACAGCTTTCAACGATTTTGCAGTGCGAGAAGCCGCGACAGCGATCGATTTCGGGCTTGCCCCGAAATAGCCCGCCATACCGCGAACCGGCAGAGCCATTGAGCTGCCGGGATTATTTGGGCGACACTTGATCCAAAAGAGAACCGATGCGGGCGACACACCGCAACGCGATAGCCCCGCCGCCCATCACGCCGAAAACGCGATCAAATTCGGCGAACCCCGAGCGCCGCAGGTAGAATAGATGCGATTTTATCGGCGAGCCCGAGATACGCGCCAGCCGACCATGCTCGTGAATATAAGAGAGCCGCCGACCCAAAGGGAAATCATGGTGATCAACATCACACGCCTATTTCTGATGGCCGTGTTTTGATGCCATATGCGCCGCCGACAACTCTTGTGGCATTTTTATGGCGCCGGATATTTTCCTGCTTTTATTGAATTTCACTAAAGAATAACTGAAGCGTACACCAAAAATTCGCGAAGCGATATCAAATAACGCCACCTAAAAATGTAGAACCTGACCGGGAACACTCTGGAACTTCCCGAAAATCGCTGCGTTAATAGGAGTTGCATGCAATGGTGCCGGAGGGGGCATCACAGAGGGAAACGATTAATTTATTCGATCCCGAGACCTGATGGTCTCTTGGCAACTCCAGGAAGCACAATACAACCAGATGCGCGATTGCCCAGCGAAAGCATCTTGTAAAAAAATGATAAAAATTGAGCCAAACTTAACAAATCGTTTTTTGAAAAGAACATTGGTGCGCTTTTTTTCAAAAATGGGGAAATAAATCATGTCCATAACGGCGCACAACCAGCTTTCTGAGCGGATGAAGATCGTTCCGTTGATGAATGATTCCGCAGATGGGCTGGCGGCTCCGGCGAACTTTGGGCGGCGTTGGTTCTCGCGTGAGGTGCTGGAAATAACAGCAGACGCACTTCGTTTTATCGATATAGTGGAAATTATTTTAGCCGCGCTCATTTCTTACGCCCTGGTTGAGACGCGTCTTCCGGCCGAGCTCGGACTGATGCACTTGAAAGACACGCTCGTCGGCGCGCTGTGCGCCCCTCTGGTACTGCACTGGTGCGGACTTTATCAGGTGAGGGTTCTGCTGTCGAAGCGGCGGGCATTCACCGCCGTCATTGGCGGCTTCTTTTCATTTGTCGCGATATTGCTTGTGATTGGACTTGCCGTAGGGACTCTCGACCATGCCTCCATGCTCTGGGGCGGCCTGTGGTTGAGCAGCACCTTCACGCTGTTCCTGGCGACCCGCCTCGCCCTCGGGCGGGCGATCGCGGTCATGGTCCGGCGCGGCATCCTGCGCGACGCCGTCGCGGTTGTGGGCGGCGGCCCGCTCGCCGACCGCCTGATTACCCACCTGAGCACCCTCCACATCCGCAATCCGGACCGGTGCCCGATCGAGGTCGTCGGCATTTTCGACGATCGGCACAATCGGCTGCCGGCCGGATGCCGCTCGGTGGCCGGTACGCTCGACGACCTGATCACGCTCGGCCAGGAGGGCGTGTTCGACCGCGTGGTACTGACCCTGCCCTGGTCGGCCGAACGGCGTCTGGTCGAGATCCGCAACAAGCTGCAGGCCCTGGCGATCGACATCTCGCTCTGCCCGGATGGCATCGCCTTCTCCACGCCGTCGCGTCAGCATTCAGAGTTCGGCGAGCTGCCGTTCCTTTCGCTCGCCGAACGGCCGCTGCGGCGTTGGGGCGCCATTGCTAAGCGCGTCGAGGATATCGTCCTCTCCTCCCTGGCGCTCCTGGTGTTCGGCCCGATGATGTGCTTCATCGCGCTTGCCGTCAGGCTCGACTCTCCCGGCCCGGCCCTGTTCCGCCAGCGCCGGCACGGCTTCAACAACCGGGAGATCGAGGTCTACAAGTTCCGCACAATGCGAACCGACATGACCGACCCCACCGGCGGGATGCAGGCACGCCGCAACGACGCCCGCATCACGCGCCTCGGCGCCATCCTGCGGCGCACGAGCCTCGACGAACTGCCGCAGCTGCTGAACGTGCTCAAGGGCGACATGTCGCTGGTCGGCCCCCGGCCGCACCCGGTCGGCATGAAGACGAAGGACAAGCTCTGCCACGAGATCGTCGGCACCTATGCGCACCGTCATCGGGTCAAGCCCGGGATTACCGGCTGGGCGCAGGTCAACGGCTACCGCGGCGCGACGAGCGAACCGGAGCATCTGGTCCGGCGCGTGGAATGCGATCTGTTCTACATCGAACACTGGTCGATCCTCTTCGACTTCAAGATCGTCCTCAAGACGGTAACCAGCCTGTTCACCACGGAGAATGCCTTCTAGGGAGCGGGGTCGTTTCGGATCGGGATCGATCTGAAACGTCCCTCCTGCTCCGGACCGGAGGTCGCTGGACAGCCGGGCCATGCTCGCGGCGCGAGCGGGCGCGTCGTCGGCTTCGGTCGTGCAACCTCGACCTAGACCGCCCATTACTCATACCGCGAAACCAGGAACGCGAGTTGGGTGCCGGCATCCTCTTGCGACATGGACGAGAACGGCTTTGAGAAGTCTTCCCGGACAAAGCCGTCCACCCGGCGAAGCTTTTTCTCGGACAGGATCCTGAATCCCGCTGAAGCATGCAGCTTCACATGGTCGGAATACGGCATGCGGTTGATCAGGTAATGACGCTTGCCGCGCGCGATCGCCCAGCCGAACTCGGATGTCGCCCAACGGCCATTCCACCGCGGCGCGATGTGTTGCCGCGCGAGACACACCGAGACTGCTCGCAGCCGACAGGAGGCGATCAGGCCCCGTTCGACGCGTGCAAAGCCGAATAGATCCAGGCTACAATCCAGCGCTTTGCGCTATAGACGGCAGCATGATGGGCGAAGCCAATGTCGATGTCAGCCCTGCAACGCCACCGAAGTGGATATCTACCAATTTTGTCACGGTGCAGAACGTTTGGACTCTTGCAGCGTTGATCTATCCGGACGGTCCGACAGTCGCCGAAATCGATTGGACGGACGGGCTTGTTCTAGCGCGATCGTCAGGCCCCGACATTGATCGAGGCCTCCTTCTGAGTCGATGGCCGGCGGAGATTCTTACGTGACGATATCGATCAGCATTTCTTCGCCGCGCCCCGCTGAAGAAATCATCACGCGTCCCTATAGTATCGCACCGTCCTATGAGTATGTTCCGGCACTGGATGGTGTTCGCGCCGTATCCATACTGATGGTCATCATCTCCCATTACGGATCGGCGGACCTCATTCCCGGCGGCTTCGGGGTCAACATCTTCTTTTTCATCAGCGGACTGCTGATCTCCCGGCAGCTCTCCGTGGAACTTGCCAAACGGGGCCGGCTTTCTTTTGGCAAATTCTATCTCCGCCGGGTCGCTCGCCTATTTCCGGCCTTGCTTCTGATGATTCCCGCGAGTTCCGCTCTTTATGTGGCCGTGGGCAAGCACGCCTCGCTCCCCGAGGTCTTGGCAGCCCTGTTCTATTTCACCAACTATTACAGTTATTTCATCGGGTTCCATCAACCCGATCACCCCTTTATCATCTTGTGGTCCCTGGCGGTCGAGGAACATTTTTATCTGTTCTTCCCGCTGTTGATCGCATTGTTCTTCCGGCGGTCGGCGGTCTACGTCTTTCTGCTGGTCGCCATTCTGGTCGCCGAGCCGCTCTGGCGCTTCTATCTGCACAATCTCTGTGCCGTCGATTTCTCGACCCATCCGGTTTGTGGAATATTGCCGGCCGAGCGTATTTACGGCGGCACCGATACCCGTGCGGATGCCCTGCTCTATGGCGTGCTGCTGACGGAACTGCTCCGCGGCAAGTCCGCGCATCGCATCCTGGCGATCCTGGCCAATCCGCTGATCGTGGCCGGCGGCGTCCTGCTGATCCTGGCGAGCCTGCTCGTCCGGACCGACGAATTTCGCGATGTCTATCGCTACACGCTTCAGAGCCTGGGCCTGATGCCCATCATCGCCAGCGTCGTATTCACCAATCGCTTCAAATGGGTCCGATGGCTGCTGGAGACGAAGCCGGCAATCCTGATCGGTCGCTGGAGCTATTCCCTGTACCTTTACCACTGGGTCGCCATGACCGTCGCCGCCGGCGTGAGCGGCCAGGAGTTCTCGCTGACCTGGTATTGCGTGGCGATCCCGCTCTGCCTCTCGCTCAGCCTGTTTTCCTACTATGCTATCGAAATGCCGGTGGTTTCGCTCCGCCGTCGCCTCGGCTCCCATGTCGTGACGTCGACCGGCTCGCCCCAGGCCGGCAAGGCGCAGGTTGCCGCGACGCGAAACGGCCAGCCCGCCGCCGCGACCGAATGAACCCGACGCCCGCAGCCCTCGTTCACGTGATAAAAGCAGGCTTCGGCACACGGCGCAGGAACACCGCCTCGCCTGGCCGAGCCGTCGGGGTCGAAGATCGCCGGATCATGCCGGAAGCTCTTTTGAAGAGATGGTTGTAATCATGCCCGCTGCGCAGACCGGTCCGACCCCCCTATCGCGCGCCAGCGACCCCCGATTGCTCCGCATTTCCGCCCTGCCGGAACGCACCCCGTCGGTCGCCGCGGCACCGGGCCGGCTGGAAATGGCGTTCTTCTACATCAGCATGATCGTGCTGGAGGGCACCTTCCTCACCACCCCGCGCCTCCTGATGTCGGGCGGTTCGCTCGGCGATGAAACCACCGGCAGCGATCCGGTCAATCAGTTGTCCTTCGGCTTCCTGCTGGTCGGCACTGCCGTGCTGCTGGTCCGGCATTTCGGCACGACCCTCTATGCGACCAAGCGGAATGCTTTCTACTTCCTGCTGCCGGCGCTCATGATCTTCTCGACGGCCTGGTCGCTCTTCCCGGCGCTTACCCTCAAGCGCAGCATCTGGACCACAGGGGTCTGCTTCTTCGATCTCTATATCGTGATGCGGCTCAGTCTGGACGAAATCTTCAAGATCATCTCCCGCACGGTCCTCGTCGGCCTTGTCGCATCGGTCGTCGTTTCGCTCGGATTGCCCGATGTCGGACGGGAGATGGGATCGGGATTGAACGGCGAGTGGCGCGGCGTGTTCGCCCAAAAGAACCAGCTGGGCCACGTGATGTCGACCGGGGCCGTCGTTCAATTGCTGATCATGCTGCGCGCCGGGCGTATGCGCGCTGGACCGATCCTGCTGTTCCTCGCCTGTACCGTCCTCATCAAGCTGTCGCAGTCGGCAACCTCGCTCATGGCGCTCATGGTCGCGGTCGGCATCGCCATCACCTACATCTGCGTGCGCCGGGGCGGCGCGTCGACCATCACCGGCGGCCTGATCTTCGCGGCTGGCCTTTGCGTCTTGGCCGGACTTTCCGGCGCGGAGGATGGGTCCGGCCTGTCGTTTCTCGGTCGAGACAGCACGCTCACCGGCCGAACGGATCTATGGCCGCCCGTCATTCAGATGATCAACATGCACCCGTGGCACGGCTGGGGCTTCGAGGCGTTCTGGACGGTCGACAATCCGTATTTCGTCTATGTGCGGGACCAGGCCAGATGGCCCGCGCCCAATGCCCATAACGGGCTGCTGGAGATCGCGCTCGACCTGGGCCTGCTCGGTATCGTCGGTTTTGCGCTGGTGATGGGCTGGGCGGTGAAGCGGGCGATCCAGCTGCTGGTCGGCGGCGACATGCTCGGCATCATCGTTCTCATCGTCCTCGTCCAGCTCATCATCGGCAACATCACCGAGAGCTTCGTGCTGGAAAGCACCATCTTCGGCTGGAATTTCCTGACGATGCTGATCTTCAGCATGGGGCTCAAGCTTCCCGGCAAAGCCCCGTTTCATGGGGTGCCGGCCCAGGCGATCCTCGATCGGGCGAAGCCGCGGAATAATTCGGCGGAGGCGATCGGCAATTCCGGCCCGCTCAAGGAATTCTGAGCGGGCCGGCCGGCGAGGTTATCCCGGGGCGAACTGATAGGCGCCGACATCGGCCGGACCGTCGCCGCGCCGGGCATGCCCGTCGAGATCGACCGCGGGCGCCTGGCGCGGATCGCCGCGCCCGAGCGCCTCGCTCCGGGCGGTCAGGTGGAAATCGGCCCGATCACCCTCGGCATCCGGGGCGCGAAAGCCGGGCTCGTGACCGACCGTGTTGTGCGCGCCCCAGGCGATGCCCGAAGACCGGAAAAAGTAGGTCGCCGAACCGCCGACCGTCAGGTTGTAATCAGCCTCGAGCGCCTTCGCATCCGCCGCCATGACACCGTAGAAATGGTCGTTCCTCGGCACCATGATGTTATTGAACATCTTGATGTTCTTCGCGTAGACCGCCTGGATCTCGCCGAACTTGGTGCCGAGAAGTTTCGGATCCTGCAGGTTTCGGACGGATGTATTGTTGCGCACCGTCACGTTGTCGCTGAGAAAGACCTGAATACCCCGACCGCCGTTGTCGAAGACCAGGTTGTTCTCGACCAGGCTTTCGGCAGTATAGGGCGGCGTCGTCTTGCCCATCCAGACTTGTGTATGGCGGAAGTCGTCGATGATGATGCCGTTCCCGTCCGTCGTATGACCGAGCGTCGCCGGCGGCAGCTTGGGATCCGGGACCTTGTTGTAATTGCCGTAGGCGATGTTCTGGGCGATGACGTTATGGAAGCCGGGCTTCGTGTCGAAGTTGGCCGCCTGGTAGATGCTGATGCCGCTGCCCTGCCAAATCGACGTCATGGCATTGCCGAAGGCGCGGTTGCGCAAGATCGACAAGTAGTCGGTCTGGATCCCGACGATGCCGGCGGTGCCTGAGTCGTGGACGAGATTGTCGGCGACCGTGACGTGGTGATGCTTCGGCTGGATGACGATGGCGCTTCCCGTCGCGCCGACCGCATCCAGATGCGACAGAACGATGTAGTCGGCGTCGATCGAGATGGCGTCTTCCTCCGCCCGCACCATCGGCCGGGCACCGGCGGCGCCCTGGATTTCGATCGGGGCCTCGGCCGTCCCCGAGACGGAAACCCTCATCGGTTCCTTGTAGAGGCCGCTTGCGATGACCAGGCGATCCCCCGGCTTCAACAGGGCGAGCGCCGGCGCGAACGAATGGAATGCGGTGTCGGGCGTCTTGCCGGCCGCGTCGTCCGCCCCGGTTTCGGCGCTGACATAATAGGTTTCGGCCTGCCCCCGCGGCACCAGGATCGTGCACGCCGCTCCGAGGATCATCGGCGAATGCCGCCAGAGGTCGCCAAGCACCCGGGGGAGGCCTATCGGCACGGGGCGCCTCCCGAGGACCACGAATGCGTGCCGGCAATGATGCTCACGGTGCTGCCGTCCTTACCTTGGCCCCAGTCGTGCCCCGCCTACGACCGAGCGGACGCGGGGCCAGGGAACGGCCCCTCGGCGTCGGCAAGGATCATGGCACGGGCCGCCCGGGTGCGGCCATCCCTGGCGGCCTGGCCGATACTGGGGCGCTTGGCCGCAGGCGGCGCAGCGCCAAGTGAAGCCGTCGGGGCATGCCCCAGACCGTCAGGAAGACGAGCAGTTGCACCGGCGTGGGCCGGCCGTGTCGAAACGCGAGCTTGAGCAGCGTCAGGAATTCCCGCCATCCGCCGTATCGCCGGGCCTGATGGGCGACCACGGTCAGGCAAAAGCCGCTGAAGGCGCGCTTGCTGATCAGCCCGTGCAGGCCCGCGACCCACGCGAGCGAGCCCGCGAGCCGGCCGACCTGGGACAGGGACGTACCCTCCTGCTCCGCATAGTGGCGGACAAGGACCTCGGGCACGGTGAGAAGCTCGGCACCGAACCGCTTGAGGGCGAGAAGCACGAATTCCCAGTCTTCATGATGGCTGTGGTCCGGAAAGCCGAATTCCCGGAACAGCGCCCGCGGCAGCAGCAGCGACGACGTCTGGATGAAGCTATGGCCGCCGAACAGCCGCCGCCGATCGAACAGCCATTCGTCGAACGGCATTTGCCGGTCATAGATCTCCCGCGGCCGGACCGACGTGCCCTGCGGGGTGATGTAGGCGCTTTGACAGCTGATGAGCACGCGGCCGCCAGCAGGCCTCTGTAGCGCCAGCTGCCGTTCGAGCTTCGAGGGCAGCCATTCGTCGTCGTCGTCGAGAAAGGCGATCCAGTCGCCGGTTGCCACGCCAGCCCCGGCGTTGCGTGCGCCGCCGGCGCCGAGCGACGCCGCGTTCACTTGCAGCCGAAGCCGTTCGTCCGCGATCATTTCCAGGCGTGCCACGGTCTCGGGATCATGGCCGTCAATGACCACGATGACTTCGAGATCGGTCATCGTTTGCTCGAGAACCGTCGCTACGGCCCGAGCCACCAGGGCCGGACGATTCTTGGTTGGTATTACGACCGATACAAGCGGCATCCCCTTCCCCCCCACGCAAAATCCTGTCAAACTAGTCTTTGCGGCGCCCCATCACGGAGGTTGCGACGCCCGTGGGTTTTACGCGCTCTCGTCGGGAACCAACTTCTACCTCCCGTCGTTTCCAGAGCCAGACGAATACTGGAAGCTCATTTTAATTCCGTGAACGCGGTTTGTCCGAAACCGTTCACCGCCCATCCGATGGTGTGAGGCAGAAATGACGGCTCGCGAAATTATTTCTTTGCTGTTCCGCCATCGCCGGTGGCTGCTGGTCTGTTTCTTCCTCCCCTTGCTGCTCGCGGGCGTGGCCTATTCGGTCGCGACGCCGCACTACAAGGCCACGGCACGCGTTCTGCTGGCCTCGAACCACGACCAGACCTCGCGGGCCAGCCTCAACGCCACGGCCTCGTCCGACAATACTCAGACGACGAAGCAGGAAGTCATCAATTCGGAACTGGAGATCCTGACCGGAACGGATCTGGAAAGCGCAGCCGTGCGGAAGTTCGGCCTGGACCGGCTTTTCCCCGGCCAAAATTTCGCTGGTTCGGACGGCACGGTTAATTGGGAGGCGGCACGGCGCGCCTTCGATCATTCGTTGAGCGCCAAGGTGGTGAAGAACTCCGAAGTGATCGAAGTCTCCTATGACACGCTCAACGCGAACCTGGCCCGGGAAGTGCTCAACTGGTACATCGGCGCCTACCAGCAGAAACACGTGGAAATGTTCGCCGTGCCGATGGCGGCATTCCTGAACGAGGAACTGGACGGGCTCGACAAGCATCTGAGCGGCATCGAAAAGCAGCTCGCCGATTACCGCGTGGCGCATTCGCTCTACGGCGCCGCCGCCGACGATCGGCGGCAGTTGCTCGAACGCCGCAGCACGCTCGCGACGGCTGCCGCGCAGGTCCGCAGCCATGCGGTCGAGCTACAGGCCCGCCTGGGCGAGCTCAAGACGCAATTGGAGGGAACGCCGCAGACGGTGAAGAGCTATGCGGAAAGCGAGCAGTCGGACGCGCTGACGAAGGCGCAGACCCAGTTGCTCGATCTCCAGGTCCAGGAACGGCAGCTCAGCGAGCGCTATAAGGACGGCAGCGTCCCGGTCCAGACCGTCCGCGCTCAGATCACGGCCGTCGAACGGTTCCTCAAGGGACAGTCGGGCCAGTTCGTCGGCCGTGTCCGCATGGGCCGGAACCCGCTTTATGACGAGCTGCTGACGGAGGTCACCCGCGCCCAGGTCGAGCTCGGGCCGGCACAGGCCCGCGCGGCTGAGCTGGACGACGAGGTTGCCAAGATCGACCAGCAGCTTGACAGCATGGAGAAGGCGCAGGTCTACGTCGACCAGCTCACCCGCGATCGGGATACGGCGGCCTCCAGCCTGAAGCTCTATCGCGAACGCCAGCAGCAGGCGCAGTTGCAAGAAGCGATGGACCAGCAGCGGATCGTCAATATCCGCCAGATCGAAAGCGCGACCACGGCGCAAAGCGGTCCGAAGCTCGTGCTCTTCATCGGCGTCGGCATGGCGCTCGGCCTCCTCGCCGCGGCAACTGCACTGGCAGTCATCTTCGGGACGGGCAGCACGCATATCGTGCCCGAAAGCCTGGAGCGCGCCGTCAAACTGCCTGTGTTCGTCAGCCTGCCCCATCGACAGATGTAACCAACGATCCGCTCGCGTTTGACTTCGATAGCTGTAGGTTCGGCATTTGCCTCAAAGGCGGATGCCGAACCCGTGCCCGAATAAATCTGAAGAAACGACCGGCCGCTACCGAGCAAAAACTTCAGATCATCCGTCAGATATCTAATTTCTCTCTGGACCAGGATGACCGACGATGAGAGCCCGTGATCCAAGTACCGTCACAAGCTTTTTGGCAACCGCGGTAGCGGCGCTGGCGGTTGCCGCTCCGCTGGCAGGATGCGAACCAAACTGGGGCGTGCCGACAAACCAAGAAGCCGCCAAGACGAACATGGTGCAGCCGACGACCGCGCCGCAAGCCTATGTCCTGGCGCCGGGCGACAATATCGAGGTCCGGTTCGCCTATGTCCCCGATCTCAACCAGGCGCAGATCATCCGGCCGGACGGAAAGATTTCGCTGCCGCTCGTCCATGACGTCCCGGCGGCCGGGATGACACCGACCCAGCTTCAGGATTCCCTGCTGCAGAAATATCAGGACACCGCGCTCAAGTCGCCCGAGCTCGTCGTCATCGTGCGGGAGTTCAACTCCAACAAGATCTACATCGGCGGCGAGGTCGGCGTGCCCGGCGCGCAGCCGCTGCTGACGCCGACGACCGTGCTGCAGGCGATCCTGCAGGCCAATGGCTTCAAGAATACCGCCCGGGCCAACGAAGTCCTGATCATTCGGCAGAAGGCCGGCGGCGGCTACGAATGGCAGGTCCTGAACCTGGAGAAGGCGCTCGCCGGCGAGGACTTCGCCGCGAATATTCAGCTGGCACCGCGCGACGTCATTTATGTCCCGCGTAGCGACATCGCCAACGTCGACCTGTTCGTCGATCAATACATGCGCCAGATTCTCCCGGTCGCGCCAGGCGTATCCCTGCCCGCGGGTTGAGGCGAGTGGCCATGACGGTTCAATTTCGCCCGGATATGGCCCCGTTGCGGTCGCCAGTGCTCATCATCACGGCCGGTGGCCTCGAGCACGGCGGCGGCATCGGCCGGATGATCGGCTATCTGACGGACGAATGGCATCGCGACCTGGCCGCCCCCGCTTTCGAAGTCATGGATCCGCGCGGCCCCGGTCCGTACTGGATGTGGCCCCGCCGCTTTCTTGCCACCTTGTGGCGCATTCACCGGCGTGCGCGCGAATGCCCGCTGGCCTATATCCATGTCGCCGGCCGTGCCAGCACGTGGCGCAAGCTTCTGCTGACCGCCTATTGCCGACTGCGCCACATGCCGGTGGTCCTGCATCTGCACGACAATGACTATGAGCGGTTCTGCAGGACCCTGCCCGCGCCGTTCCTGGCCCTGGTGCGCTGGATGTTCCAGACCGCCGACCACACCATCGTCCTGGGTGAAGCGGCCAAACGCACGATCACCGGGCTGTTGGGCGTGCCCGCCGACCGGGTATCGATCCTGGCCAATGCGGTGCCCGCACCGGCGCCGGCACCGGCCAAGGCTCCGGCCCCGGTCGAGATTCTCTTTCTCGGCCAGTTGAGCCGCCGCAAGGGTGTGCACGACCTGATCGAGGCCCTCGACCAGCCGAACATGCGCGACGTGCAGTGGCATGCGACCATCGCCGGCGGCGGCCCGCATCAGGAGACGTTCGAGCAGCAGCTGGCCGAAACCGCCGTTGCTGACCGGGTCACCATGCTCGGCTGGGTCGATCGGGCAACCACGGTCAGCCTGTTGAACCGCGCCGATATCCTGGTCCTGCCCTCCTATGCCGAGGGGATGGCCATGTCCATCCTGGAGGGGTTGGCTCATGGGCTCTGCGTCGTCTGCACGCCGGTCGGTGCCCACGCCGAAGTCATCGAGCACGGCCGATCGGGGTTGCTCGTCGAGCCGGGGGCCGTTTCCCAATTGTCGGAAGCGCTGGCCCAGACCGTCGCAGACGGGGAGCTGCGCGCCCGTCTCTCCGTCGGGGCGGCCGAACGGTTCCGCGCCGGCTTCGACGTGGCGACCTATCCGGCGCGCCTGGCACCGATCATGAGCATGGCGCGACACCGCCGGCGCGACGATCGTGACCGGGTCGAGCTCACCGCCGAGCGCTGACGCTCCATTCACTCCCCGCCCCAAGACAAGCGGATTAACACAACGCCGCTCCGGATCCGGGTTTGGAACGGCGTTGCTTTGCCAGGGTCTGCTCGTGTGGGTGGGGCTCTCAGCCAGCCCGGGAAGCGAATGGCAGGCGTGCGAGAAAGCGGCGCGCTTCGCTCGGTGCGAATATCCCGATGAGCACGATATAGATGACGCCGCCGATCGCGACGAGGCCGGCAAGTGCCGCGGCATTGCCGACCGCCCGCACCAGGAACGGGCTGAGGGCCGCGACGGCGACCGCCATCGCCAACGCCAGGCCGAACAAGGGGCCGATCGCCTCGGCCATCCCGCGCTTGGGGATGCCGCAGACGCGCGCGACGAGCATCGCCGGATAAGGCATCAGCAGGCACAGGCGCAGCACCATGACCAGGCACACGGCATTGAGCCCGAACGGCACGGCCAGCAGCACGAAGAGTCCGTTCGACAAGCTCAGCAGGGTCGAAACCCCCGCCTCTTCCCGCGGAAAGTTGAGCGCCATCAGCACGCCGCTGGACGCGTAGAAGACGACCTGGGGCGGGACCGTCAGGAACATCAGTTGCGAGGCGAGAATGCCCGCCTGCCAGCGGGCGTCGAGCCAGACCGAGATCAAGAGCGGAATGGTCGCGGCGGCGCCGAGGCTCATGGGAAAGGCGATGAGAGCGACGTCGCGCAACAGACGGTAGAAGGCATCGCACAGGGCGCCCTCGCCCGGGCGAAAGCGGCGCAGATCGATGCGCGCGACGATGACTCTCGGCGACAGCACGACCTGCGCCAGTGTTTCCGGAAATCGGCTGGCCAGCGTGAACAGGCCGAGATCGGTCGGACCGAAGAAATAGCCGATGATCAGCCGCGGCAACTGACCGCCCAAAAACACCATGCTGCGCGAGACGAAGACATGGGCGGCATAGATCCGTAGATCATGGTAATGCCGGCGCGACCACGCGAAACCGAAGCCGGCATCGCTACCTGCAGCGATCCAAAGGATCACGATCTCGGACGCGCGCTGCAGCAGAAGCTGCGCGACGAGCGCCCATACGCCCGCCCCCTCGATTGCCAGGATGACGCCGACCACACCGCCGATCGCCAGACTGAGCGTCGACCGAATGGCGAGCGGGCGAAAGTCCATTCGTCGCTTCAGCACCGCGACCGGCGCCGACGTCAGCGCGGACAGCGCCGGCAGGATGGACAAGGCCTGGAACACGGGCGCCAGTTCCTCGTCTCCGAACAGGCGCGCGAACAGCGGGGCCAGGAGCGCGACCGCGATCCCGCACACGATGGCCATGCCGAGATTGAGGGCCGTTCCCGTCTTGAGATGCAGCTGTTCCAGCGGCTCCATCCCCATCATCGCCTCGCAGGCGGCCTCGAGCGTGACGAATTCGCAAAAGCCGACGAATACCATGACGATCGCGAACAGGCCGTAGGGACGCGGGCCCAGGATCGGGGCCAGGATCGCGAACAGCACCAGCCACACCACCTGCTGCGCCAGTTTTTCAACCGTGACCCAAAGGCTCGGTGACATCAGCTTCCGCATATATCCTGTATTTCCGTCCAATTAGGGTTGCCCGGTTCGCGGCTTTGTTCGTCAGTCGATCGGAAATTTCTCCAGCCCAAGCCTCTCCTTCGCCAATAGATAGAGGAATTGCGGAACGACGCGGCGGTAGCGCGGCCAGAGCCGCTTGGGCTCGGTGGCGAGCCTGAACGCCCATTCCATTCCCGACCGCTGGATGATCCGCGGCGCCTGGGGCTTGTTGCCGGAGTGGAAATCGAAGGCAGCGCCGATGCCGACCAGGATGGCGGCGTCGAGCCGCGGCCGGAACTTCGCCATCCAATGTTCCTGCTTCGGCGTGCTGAGGCCGACCCAGACGAAATCCGGGCGCGCGCCGTTGATGATGCGGACGATTTCTTCGTCCTCCTCCACGGTCGTCGCCCGGAACGGCGGCATGTAGGTTCCGGCGACCTGCAGCCCCGGACATTTGGCCGTCATCCGTCGCGCCAGTTCATCGGCGACGCCCGGACCGCCACCGAAGAAGAAATGCCGATAGCCCCGCGGGACCGAATGCGCACAGGTTTCCACCAGGAGATCCGGGCCATAGACCCGATCGACTTGCGCGCCCCGTTTGAGCTGGGCCAACCGTACCAGCGGCATGCCATCGGGCGTGACCATGCCGGCGCCGTTATGGATGCGCCGGAACTGCTCGCTCCACCGGCTTTGCATGATGGCATGGACGTCGGCGACGCACACATATTGCCTGGCCCCGGCGGCAATCCAGCGCTCGAACTGGCTGAGCGCGCGCGGGATATTGATCGCGCTGACACCGACACCCAGAATATTCACCCGGTCGGACCACCGGTCGGTCGGAAGAGATTCCCCCTCGTCAATCGTGTCAATAACCGTACCCATGCTCGATTCCCCTGAATAAAGGCGCATGCCGGACGGCATATTTTATTTAACTGCTTTTTGAAGACGGAAGTATGATTGTCTTACCCCACAACAAACGCACGTCGCTGACAATTCGGTTTCGACTCATCACTTTTGAAATCATCGACGGCGCCATGTCCGGGCCGTAGGCCCTGAGACAGATCTTCCACAGCGTGTCGCCGGGCACGACCGTGTAGGGCGTATCGCGGAATGCGGCACTGCTCAGATCCACCTGCGGCGCCAGCGCGTCGGCATCAGCGGGCGGCGCCGGCTCGGGCGACGACGCCAACGGTACGGGCGGCGGCGGCAATGGCGGCGAAGACAGCGGCGGCGCCAGGGGACGGACCGCGGCCGGCGCCGGAGCCGGAGCGGCCGGCGCTGGAGCGGCCAACGCATCCGTCGGCGGTGGCGGCTGGGGCCGTTCGACGTGGGGCGCGGCCGACGCGACCACCACCGGGCTGGCCGGGGCGGCCTCGGCCGCAGGCGTGATCTGCGGCGCGGCCGAGCTCGTCGCGGCTGGCGGCCGGGCGGTCTGCGCCACAGAAACCGGCGGCTTTGCCGGCGCCTTCGGCGCGGCCGCCGGCGGTTCCGGTGCCTCGGCGACCGCCTTGGCCCCATCGTCCGAAAGATGGAGCACGGTCCGGGCGCTTTCCAAGTTCAGCGATGCAAGACTCGATGGCCGAAACGCCAGGATGCCGGCGATAATCAGGACCACGGCGGTGGCGCCGGCAAGACGCCATCGCCACCGGTTCAGTGCCGGCGGCTTTTCGACGATGTTGCCGGCCGCGGTCCGGCGCACCCGCGCCGGGGTCACCGGCTTCTCGTCCGCCCCGAACGCATCGATCAGCGTGCGGTTCGCAAGGATGTTCATTCGGCGCGGCACGCCCTCGCCCAGTTCGACGATCGCGCGCAGGGCCGCGGGCTGCAGGACGTCTTCCGGATCGTCGGCGCCCGCCAGCGTCAGGCGGTGCCGGAGGTAGCGCAGCGAGTCCTCCGGCGTCAGGCGGGCCAGCCGGGCCTTGAGCACGATGCGCTGCTCGAGCTGGCGCAGATGCGGCTGCGCGAGAATCGCTTCCAGTTCCGGCTGCCCGACCAGCACGATCTGCAGCAGCTTCGCGTCGCTCGTTTCGAGATTGGTCAGCAGCCGTAGATTTTCCAGCGTGTCCTCGGGCAGTCGCTGCGCCTCGTCGATGACGAGGATGACCTGCTTCTTCTCGTCATAGAGCCGGATCAACTCCCGCTGGATGGCGCGAAGACGGTTGAAGCTGCCGATCCCCTCGGCGAGCACCAGCCCCAACTCGTCGGAGACGAGTTCCAGCAGCTCATCGAAGCTCAAGAGCGGATGGAAAACATAGATCGGCAACAGCCGTTCCCGATCGAACCGGTCCAGAAACGCCCGGATGACCGTCGTCTTGCCCAGCCCGACCTCGCCGGTGAGCATGATGAAGCCCATGCGGGTGGCGACCGCATACTCGATGGACGCGATGGCCTCGCGATGGGCCGGGCCATCGAACAGGAAACCTGGGTCCGGTGACGCCTCGAAGGGCAGCCGGCTCAATCCGAAGAAGCGCGTGTACATGCTCGCCGCCTAAGCGTGTCTTGCGAGAGATGCCTTTTGTCCAATCAGCGTTGCGCCGATCAAAGCCATTTGTACAGGCTCTTGGGGATGTAGTGCCGGCGCTTGTTGAGGACCAGGCCGAGCACATGGCCGCTCGCCTCGACGATGACCGCGGTCGTCGCCTTCACGACCTCCGACCGCGACCGCTCGGCCTCGACCACCATGATCACACCATCCGGCACGCCCATGAAACCGCTCCAGCTTTGCTGGTCGAGCAGCGGGGGCACGTCGATGATCACCAGATCGAAGTTCTGCGTATTGTCGGCAAGCCAGTCGCGAAATGCCGCCTTGGCCGCGAAGCCTGAGTCCTTGCGATGCAGGTCGGCGATATCGACCAGGCTCAAGCCCCGCCGGTTCGTCTCGACGATCGCCCGCGACTGGGTTTCCGTTTCGCTACCGACCAGGCGCACGGCGTCGAGATCGGCGGGGTCGCCGCAATAGAGGACCGCCCGGCCATCCGCAGTAATGTGGTAGGCCAGCTCCCGCGCGACCGTCGACGCCCCTTCGCCTGAACTGGAGGCGGTGACGGCGAGCGTCACCGGCTTGCGATCATCGAAGAGCGGCTGGAGCCGGCTCGACAAGGTCCGCATTTCCAGACCGAATATGGCTGGGCTCGGCTTGGCGACACGGGGCAAGGCAGGGGCGACCGAAGCTGTCTCTTGACGCCCGCGCTGCAGCGCTTCGTAAACGTTGGCCATCTACCGAACCTGCTTGTAAGTGAGACACAGAACCTGTGACAAATCGCAAACGCGGGACCGATCATTAAGTTTCCTGCCGATGGCGCAATAAAACTTCGTGATCTTATAACGCGATCCGTCTTCTTCGAGCGTTGGCGGTCTACATCCCTAGAAATGCATAACGTCCGCTTCCCCGAACGACATTCGAAACAGCCTTGAATTCGGCACCGCCCGCATCTGGGCCAAAGACAGAAGCCCCGGCATCGACAAACTTCAGAATTCTTGAATTCACCCGGGGAACCGCCGGGATTCTCGCCATGCTGGAACACTGAGGACAAAAGAGAACCGAAATCGATATTTCGCCGATCAAGTCCTCACCGGCCCTCTTCTGACTTTTCCTGTGAGAATGGGCTATTTTTCCCCTCTGAGCAAGATCATCACCTCAATGGCGCAACAGCCCGCGGCCGTCACTTCTGTTGACGCATCCACGGGTCGGCCTGCATCTCCAGGCTGGTCGAAGACTTGCTGAACAGCGGCCGACTTCCCTCGGGCGTGTCGCCGAGTTCGCCCGGCAGCGGCGAATGATCCATGGCCAAACCCACGCCGGCGGTGGATTCCAGACGGGTGCCCGGATCCAGGGTCGCGTTGCCGCGCAGCAGGCCGCGCGGGCCCTCGTCGTCACCGCCGCCGCCGTGCCGATGATAGAGATCCGTGTCCTCAGCCTTGGGCGCGTCCCCGTTCGTCGGTGCCGTCTCTTCGGACTGCGCAAGGCCGGGCCCGGGATGCAGCGCCAGCATCAGCAGGACGATCCCAACAGAACCAACCCTCACCATCACCGCTCCCCTCGGCCGTTCAACCGATGGCTCACCGCCTCGCCAGCCAGGCTCGGATGGCGACGCCTGCCCATCTCGCCCATCGCATTGTAATCTGCATGCACGGCTTTTGCTCTAACCATGATCGTCGCATCCCCGTCCGGCCGGCGTCATCGACGAGATTGGCGAACGGCCCGAAGCGTTCCGCGAACGGAAGGCCGGGTGCGTCCTTCCCTGTCGCGCTAACCCCGCGGGGATCGAGCAGGTTCCCGAGCGATGCCCCCGATCCGGCGGGAGATGTGTCGCGCCGGATCGGGGCGGCTACCATCAGGCGCTGAGAGCGCCCCGAAGCGCCTCGCCATGGCCGGCGTCGGCCAGCAAGCGCTCCTGCCTGGCCAACCGATGATCGGCCTCCACCATCATGCGGACGAGCGCCGCGAACGGCACCCTCGGCGCCCAGCCCAGCAGCCGGCGCGCCTTCGACGCGTCGCCTTGGAGATGATCGACCTCGGTCGGCCGGAAATAGCGGGGATCGATCTGTACATGCTGCAGCCAGTCGAGACCGGCCACGGCAAAGGCCTGCTCGACGAATTCCCTGACGGAGAAACTCTCGCCGGTGGCGACGACGAAATCGTCGGGCTTGTCGTGCTGCAGCATCAGCCACATCGCCTCAACATAGTCACCGGCGAAGCCCCAGTCGCGCTTGGCGTCGAGATTGCCGAGGAACAGCTTGTCCTGCAGCCCTTCCTTGATGCGGCCGACCGCGCGCGTGATCTTGCGCGTGACGAACGTCTCGCCGCGGCGCGGGCTCTCGTGGTTGAACAGGATGCCGTTGGTCACGAACATCCCGTAGGCCTCGCGGTAGTTGATGCCGTACCAGTGCGCCGCCACCTTGCTGACCGCGTAGGGGCTGCGCGGATAGAACGCCGTCGCCTCGCTCTGCGGCGGATGCGCCGCGCCGAACATCTCCGACGAGCCGGCCTG
>Ga0070730_10000854_pt1 | contig 32066 bp, 30 predicted proteins | sample Coa_R1_3_FD_66447 | JGI IMG/M metagenome (GOLD analysis project Ga0070730, IMG submission 66447) | Surface soil microbial communities from Centralia Pennsylvania, which are recovering from an underground coalmine fire - Coalmine... | ecosystem: Environmental > Terrestrial > Soil > Unclassified ... | reverse complement strand
CATCATCCTGCTATTCCCGTTCTACTGGATGGCGCTGACGTCGGTGAAGCCGGACGAGCAGTTGCTCGACATGGAGACCTACAGTCCGTTCTGGACCTGGAGTCCCACGCTCAAGCATTTCCACAAGCTGTTGTTCGAGAGCTACTATCCGCACTGGCTGTGGAACACGATGTATGTCGCGATCTGCGCCACCGTGCTGTCGATCATCGCGAGCGTGCTCGCGGCCTATGCCATCGTGCGCCTGCGCTACAAGGGTGCGAACCTCGTCGGCGGCCTGATCTTCCTCGCCTATCTCGTTCCGCCCTCGATCCTGTTCATTCCGCTGGCGACCGTCGTGTTCCAGTACGGCCTGTTCGACTCGCCGTACGCCCTGATCCTGACCTATCCGACGATCCTCATCCCGTTCTCGACCTGGCTGTTGATGGGGTATTTCAAGACCATTCCCTTCGAGCTCGAGGAATGCGCGCTGATCGACGGCGCGAGCCGCTGGCAGATCCTGATCAAGATCGTGATCCCGCTGGCGATCCCGGGGCTGATCTCGGCCTTCATCTTCTGCTTCACGCTGTGCTGGAACGAGTTTATCTACGCGCTGACCTTCCTGCAGTCGACCCAGCACAAGACGGTGCCGGTTGCGATCGTCAACGAATTCGTCGATGGCGACGTCTACCACTGGGGCGCGTTGATGGCCGGTGCCCTGGCGGGCTCGCTGCCGCTTGTGATCCTTTACGCCTTCTTCGTCGAGCATTATGTGTCGGCGATGACCGGCGCCGTGAAGGAATGATCGCGGTCCGCATAAAGAGATAGAAGAAACGAGGAGCAGGCGCTTGCACGTATTGGTTCTGGGCGCGGCCGGCATGGTCGGTCGCAAATTGGTTGAGCGTCTACTCCGCGACGGAAGGCTCGGCAAGACCGACATCACGAAGATGACGCTGCATGACGTCGTCGCACCCGCAAAGCCGGAGAAGCCTGGCTTTCCCGTCGAGGTGCACGCCGGCGATTTTGCGGTCGCGGGCGCAGCCGAAAAGCTGATCGCCGGCCGGCCCGACGTGATCTTCCATCTCGCCGCCATCGTCTCGGGCGAGGCGGAGCTCGATTTCGACAAGGGCTATCGCATCAATCTCGACGGCACGCGGATGCTGCTGGATGCGATCCGTCTCGTGGGCGGTGGCTACAAGCCGCGCGTGGTGTTTACCTCCTCGATCGCGGTGTTCGGCGCGCCGTTCCCCGACGCCATTGGCGATGAGTTCTTCCACACGCCGCTCTTGAGCTACGGCACGCAGAAGGCGATCGGCGAACTGCTGTTGTCGGACTATTCGCGCAAGGGATTCATGGACGGCATCGCCATTCGGCTGCCGACCATCTGCATCCGCCCGGGGCTGCCGAACAAGGCGGCAAGCGGCTTCTTCTCCAACATCCTGCGTGAGCCGCTTGCCGGCAGGGAAGCGATCCTTCCGGTGTCGGAGGACGTTCGCCACTGGCACGCGACGCCGCGCTCGGCGGTCGGTTTTCTCTTGCACGCCGCGACCATGGATTTGGCGGCCGCGGGGCCGCGCCGCGGCCTCACCATGCCGGGTCTCACGGCGACCGTCGGCGAGCAGATCGCGGCCTTGAAGCGCGTCGCGGGCGAGAAGGTCGCAGGGCGCATCAAGCGCGAGCCCGATCCCTTCATCATGGGCATCGTCGATGGCTGGCCGCGCAATTTCGAAGCCAAGCGCGCCCGCCAGCTCGGCTTCACCACCGCCGAGAAGAATTTCGACGACATCATCCGCATCCATATCGAGGACGAGCTCGGCGGCAAGTTCGTGGCCTGAGCGAACATTATGATGCGCGTAGCCTGCATCGGCGAGTGTATGGTCGAGCTGAAGCAGGCGGGCAGCGGCCTGTATTCGCGCGGCTATGGCGGCGACACGCTCAACACCGCGGTCTACCTCGCCCGTCTTGGCGTCGCCGTCGATTACATCACCGCGCTCGGCGATGATCCGCTGAGCGACGAGATGATCGCAGGCTGGCAGGCCGAGGGGGTCGGCACCGCCAAGGTCGCGCGGCTTTCGGGCAAGCTGCCGGGCCTCTATCTGATCGCAACCGACGCCAAAGGCGAGCGGCGCTTCTTCCACTGGCGCGAAAGCGCCGCAGCGCGCAGCCTGCTCGAGCTGCCCGAGACTGAAAGCCTGCTGCAATCGCTGTCCGCTTACGATCTCGTCTATTTCTCGGCGATCACGCTCTCGATCTTCAGCGAAGCCGCGCGGTCGCGGCTGTTCGCAGCGCTGCGGGCCGCGCGCGGGCGCGGCACTCGCATCGCCTTCGACACCAATTTCCGCGCCCGCGGCTGGCCCGATCTCGACATCGCGCGGGCGGTGTTTCGAGAGGCATTCGAGACGGCGGACATTGCGCTCGCCTCCACCGAGGATTTGCTGCCGCTTTATCCCGGTGCAGGCACCGACACCTTGCTCGCAGGCGTTCCGGGCGGCGAGGTTGTGTTGAAGCTTGCCGAGCCGGCAAGCCTGGTGCGCTTGGAGAATGGCATGCGGCGGATCGACGCCAAGCCGCTGACCGCGACCGTGGTGGACACCACCGCCGCTGGTGATAGCTTTGCGGCGGCCTATCTGGCCGCACGGCTTTCGGGCGCGGCGCCGGAGGAGGCCGCACGCGCCGGCCATTGTCTGGCAGGTCGCGTGGTGTGTCATCCCGGTGCCATTATTCCGCGTTCAGCCATGCCGGAAAACATCTCGTAAGGCGTGCTCATGACATCGAAACAGGAAAAGCTCACCGCGCTGTTCAAATCCGCCCGCGTTGTGCCGGTGCTGACCATCAACCGCCTGGAGGACGCCGTGCCGCTCGCGCGCGCGCTGGTCTCGGGCGGCGTGCGCATGCTGGAGGTGACCTTGCGCACCAAGGTCGCGGTCGACGCTGCGAAAGCCATCATCGCCAATGTGCCTGACGCGATCGTCGGCATCGGCACCATCCTCAACGCCGACGATCTCGCCCGCGCCGAGGAGCTCGGCGCCAAATTCGGCATCAGCCCCGGCGCGACGCCGCAGCTGTTGAAGGCCGCCGCGGCAAGCAATCTGCCGTTCGCGCCGGGAATCGCCACGGCTTCGGAGCTGATGCAAGCGCTCGCCCACGGTTTCGAGACCATGAAATTCTTCCCGGCCGAGCAGGCGGGCGGCATCAAGGCGCTGCGCGCGCTCGCCGGCCCGTTCCCGCAGGTGCAGTTCTGCCCGACCGGCGGCATCGGCGAGACCAATGCGCCGACCTGGCTCGCCGAACCCAATGTGATCGCCGTCGGCGGCTCCTGGCTGTGCCAGGCGGTCGACATCAAGTCCGGCAACTGGGCCGGCATAACCGCCATGTGCGAGCGGACGGTCAAGTCGGCGAAAGCGGCGTGAAGTCCTTGCGCCGATGCGCTAGAATCAGACCAGCCAGATTCAGGAGAACGACCATGACCGCCAGTATCGTTGGATGGGCGCATACGCCCTTCGGGAAATTCGACGCCGAAACCGTCGAGGGCCTCGTGGTCAAGGTCGCCAACGAAGCGATGGCCGACGCCGGCATTTCGGCCCGCGACGTCGACGAGATCGTGCTCGGCCATTTCAACGCCGGCTTCTCGCCGCAGGATTTTACGGCTTCGCTGGTGCTGCAGGCCGATCCGCAGCTTCGCTTCAAGCGGGCGACGCGCGTGGAGAACGCCTGCGCCACGGGCTCAGCCGCCGTGCATCAGGGCATCCGCGCCATCAAGGCGGGCGACGCCAAGGTCGTGCTGGTCGTCGGCGTCGAGCAGATGACGCGCACGCCGCCGGCCGAGATCGGCAAGAACCTGCTCAAGGCCTCGTACCTGCCGGAAGACGGCGACACGGTCGGCGGCTTCGCCGGCGTGTTCGGCAAGATCGCGCAGGGCTATTTCCAGAAATATGGCGATCAGTCCGATGCACTCGCCATGATCGCGGCCAAGAACCACAAGAACGGCGTCGCCAATCCGTATGCGCAGATGCGCAAGGACTTTGGCTTCGACTTCTGCCGCTCCGAGAGCGAGAAGAATCCTTACGTCGCCGGTCCCCTGAAGCGGACCGATTGCTCGCTCGTCTCGGACGGCGCCGCCGCGCTGGTGCTGACGGATTCCGAAACCGCGAAGGGCATGAAGAAGGCGATCAACTTCCGCGCCACCGCCCACGCGCAGGACTTCCTGCCGATGTCAAAGCGCGACATCCTGCAGTTCGAGGGTTGCACGGTCGCCTGGCAGCGCGCGCTGGAGCAGGCGGGTGTGAAGCTCACCGATCTCTCTTTTGTCGAAACCCATGACTGCTTCACCGTCGCCGAGCTGATCGAGTACGAGGCGATGGGCCTGACGCCGAAGGGGCAGGGCGCCCGCGCCATCCTGGAAGGCTGGACGCAGAAGGACGGCAAGCTGCCGGTCAATCCGTCCGGCGGGCTCAAGTCGAAGGGCCATCCGATCGGCGCGACCGGCGTCTCCATGCATGTGATGACGGCAATGCAGCTTGCAGGCCAGGCGCCCGAGGGCATGCAGATCAAGAACGCAAAGCTCGGCGGCATCTTCAATATGGGCGGCGCCGCGGTCGCCAATTACGTCTCGATCCTCGAGCCGTCGAAGTAGATTTTTCTGTCATTCCGGGGCAGCCCGCAAGGGCTGAGCCCGGAATCCATAGCCACAGGACATTGGGCTTGGCTCGAACACCGTGCAATCGAAGTTGGCCTGTGGTTATGGATTCCGGGCTCGCGCTTCGCGCGCCCCGGAATGACCGGCTTATCTCACGCCGCCCGCACCATCATCGGCGCCGCGCCCTTGCCCCGCACTTCCGCCTCCTCGAAATCGGCGGCGGCAATCGCGCGGTCGAGCGCGGCGCGCAGCTCCTTGGCGGTCTCCAGCGTCAGCTCGATTCCAGCACGCGCGCCGGGCTCGAGCGACGTGTTGATGAAGTCGAGCGTGATGACGTCGCCGAGATGGGCGTGGCGCGCGTGATCATAGGCGACCACCGCGTGCGAGAGCGCAAACCATTCGTCGCCGCGCTTGGCCATACCCTCGGCGTGAGTGACTTCGATAATCGAGGTGCACATGTCAGCTCCTCCTACTTCGCCAGATGCTTGCCGTAGAACGCGAAGACCTTGCCCCAGCCGTCCATGCACTGCTCGGGCCGGTACAGCGGCCGGTGCCAATAGAAGAAGCCGTGGCCGGCGCCGTCATAACGGTGGAATTCGTAAGCCTTGCCGTGCTTCTTCAGCTCGGCCTCGTGCTGGTTGACCTGCTCGGGGCTCGGCGCGCGGTCGTCATTGCCGAACAGGCCGAGGAGGGGACAGCAGAGGTCTTTGGTCATGTCGATCGGCGCGACCGGCGTCTTGTCGTTGAGCTCCTCCTTGCCCATCACCACGCGCCCGCCCCACAGTTCGACGCAGGCGTCGACGTCCTTCTTCTGGCAGGAATAGATGAAGGCATGACGGCCGCCGGAGCAGGAGCCGAAAACACCGACCTTGCCGTTGTGGCCGGGTTGCGCGCGCATCCACTTTACCGCGGCCTCGGTGTCGCCGACCATCTGGCTGTCTGCAATGCCGCCCTCGGCACGCACCTTGGCCGCGACGTCGTCAGGGTTGCCGCCACCCGTGCGCTCATAGAGGTTGGCGCAGATCGCCATATAGCCATGATGCGCAAAGCGGCGCGTCGTCTCGATGTAGAGTTCGCTCCAACCGGGAAGATGGTGGACCAGCACCACGCCCGGAAACGGCCCCGCGCCGGACGGCTTTGCGGTGTAGGCGGTGATCGGCGTGCCCTTGTCGCCCTTGATCGTGACGTTCTCGCAGGTCATGCCTCGGTAGAATGACATCATCTTGCTCCCTGGACTGTGTTTTCTTGGGTACCGCGAGGGTCAGTATTCGACAGTCGGATAGCAAGTGCAACCTGCGCCGGGCTACAGGATGGGTTGAGCGCAGCGAAACCCATTGCCTTTGCGGCGGCGCATTGATGAGTGTCGCTGCGCCCATCCATCCTGCGAAGTGCATGCCAATTTGACCCGACGGGCAAATCGCTTCGGCTTATCGGAACAATTCGTTCGATCAGTCAAGCCCCATCGCTAAAAATATTATCCTTCCGCTTTTCGGAAAATTATGATTGTCTTGCCGCATCCCGCCGCGACACGAGGGGCGTATGCGCATCGTCACGAAACGTGCGGCGGGATGCGATGGACGTTCTGGCGTCGCCGGACGAGCGACGATCAAAGCGGACGGCGAAATCGTGTGGTCCTGACACCCCGACGCTGGTGTCAAGTTCCGCTCCTGATGATGGGCGAAGCGACGGTGGCCAACAAGCCCGGCGCACCGGGGAGAGCACGTATAAGCCGTAAACCATTGCGCAGGGGATGCCGGAGTGTGTTCGGTTGTACCTGCTGAGAACTCGTGTGCGTCCTTTTGCGCATTTCCTGCACACGAGGCTGCGGGTGCAACGGCACCCGGCATTCCCTGCGCCCTCCGTTGTTTTGGAGGGTTCGGTTGACGCAAGACTCGGGCGGAACGCGCCGCGAGAATGCGAAGGCGCGTCTCCAATTTCCATCGTCATTCCGGGGCGCGCGAAGCGCGAGCCCGGAATCCATAACCACCAGACGGGAGTATGGATTCCGGGCTCAGCCCTTCGGGCTGCCCCGGAATGACGGGAGAGAGCGAGAGAGGCGGACTCAACCGCATACCCCCATACGCCGGCCGCGCTTGATCTCTCCGACCCGCTGCCGTTACTTGGCCCACAAACCAACAGGGAGTGAACGACGCCATGGGCCCATTGCAAGGCATCAGGGTCATCGACATGACCACCGTGCTGATGGGGCCCTATGCGACCCAGATGCTCGGCGATTACGGCGCCGACGTCATCAAGGTGGAATCGCTCGAGGGCGACGTGACGCGGTTGATCGGCCCGACACGCCATCCCGGCATGGGACCTGTGTTCCTCAACACCAACCGCAACAAGCGCTCGATCTGCCTCGATCTGAAGAAGCCGGCCGGCCGCGAGGCGGTGCTGCGGCTGACCGAGACGGCCGATGTCTTGATCTACAACGTGCGGCCGCAGGCGATGGCGCGGCTCGATCTCGGCTATGACGTCGTCGCCAAACGTAACCCGCGCCTGATCTATGCCGGCGTGTTCGGCTTCGGCCAGGACGGGCCCTATGCGGCAAAGCCCGCCTACGACGATCTGATCCAGGGCGCGACGGGATTGCCGGCGCTGATGGCGCAAACGAGCGATGGCATGCCGCGCTATGTACCGAACGCGCTGGTCGATCGTATCGTAGGCCTCACCGCGGTCGGCGCGATCTGCGCGAGCCTTGTGCATCGCGACCGCACCGGGCGCGGCCAGCGCGTCGATATCCCGATGTTCGAGACCATGGCGGGCTTCGTGCTGGGCGACCATATGGGCGGGCTCACCTACGAGCCGCCGCTCGACAAGGGCGGTTACGCGCGCCACCTCTCGCGCGACCGCAGGCCCTACAAGACCGCCGACGGCTATATCTGTGTGATCGTCTACAACGACAAGCAGTGGGAAAGCTTCTTCAAGGCGACCGGCCGCGACGATCTCCGCGCCGACCCGAAATTCGCGACCTTCGCCGGCCGCGCCACCAACATCGATACCGTCTATGGCGAGCTTGCGCGCATCTTCGAGACGCGCACGACGGCGGAATGGCAGGAGCTGCTCACTACGGCCGATATTCCGGTGATGCCCATGCACGATCTCGCAAGCATGCTGGCCGACCCGCACCTCGCCGCAACCGGGTATTTCCCCGTGGTCGCGCATCCGACCGAAGGCCCGATCCGCAGCATGAAGGTATCTGCGAGGTGGTCGGAGACGCCGGCCGAAACCGTGCGGCTCGCGCCGCGCCTGAATGAGCATGGCGAAGAAATCTTGCGCGAGGCCGGCTTCTCCGCCCAGAACATCGCCACGATGATAGGCGAGGGCGTAACCCGGCCCGCGCCGGCTATGAAGGACTGATCCGATGGATTTCGCGCTCACCGCCAACCAGGAATCGATCCGCGATGCCGTTGCCAAAATCTGCTCGCGCTTCGACGACGCTTATTGGCTGAAGAAGGACAAGGAGGGCGGCTTCCCGGCCGACTTCCACAAGGCGCTGGCCGATGCCGGCTGGCTCGGCATCTGTATCCCCGAAGACTATGGCGGCTCGGGCCTCGGCATCATGGATGCCGCGATCATGATGCGCACGATTTCCGAATCCGGCGCCGGCATGTCCGGGGCGTCGGCGATCCACATGAACGTGTTCGGGCTCAATCCGGTCGTCGTGTTCGGCACCAGGGAGCAGTGCCGGCGCATGCTGCCGGGCATCGTCGACGGCAAGGAACGATCCTGCTTCGCAGTCACCGAACCCAACACCGGCCTCAACACCACGCAACTCAAGACGCGCGCGGCGCGCAAGGGCGACAAATATGTCGTCAACGGCCAGAAGGTCTGGATCTCGACCGCACAGGTCGCGGAAAAGATTCTCCTGCTCGCGCGCACCACGGCGCTTGAGGAGGTGAAGAACCCGACCCACGGCCTGAGCCTGTTCTACACGGATTTCGACCGCAAGACGATTGCTGTCCATGAGATCGAGAAGATGGGCCGCAAGGGCGTCGATTCCAACGAGCTGTTCTTCGAGAATTTTGAAATTCCGGTCGAGGACCGGCTGGGCGAGGAGGGACGCGGCTTCGAATACATCCTGCACGGCATGAACCCGGAGCGCATCCTGATCGCAGCCGAAGCCGTTGGCCTCGGCCAATGCGCGCTGTCGCGCGCCGCCGGCTACGCCAAGACCCGTAACGTGTTCAATCGTCCGATCGGCATGAACCAGGCGATCCAGCATCCGCTCGCGAAGAACTGGATGGAGCTCGAGGCCGCGTGGCTGATGACGCTCTCGGCCGCCTGGCAATACGACCAGGGCCTGTCGTGCGGACCGGCCGCGAACTCCGCCAAATATCTCGCGGCCGAAGCGGGCTTCCGCGCCTGCGAGCAGGCGGTGATGACCCATGGCGGCTTCGGTTACGCCAAGGAATTTCACGTCGAGCGCTATCTGCGGGAGTCCCTGATCCCGCGCATCGCGCCGGTCAGCCGCGAGCTGATCCTGAGCTTTATCGCCGAGAAGGTGCTGGGCCTGCCGAAGTCGTATTGACGGCAATGCATAAATCTCTCAACGGCGTCATTCCGGGGCGCGCGAAGCGCGAGCCCGGAATCCATAACCCCCGGCCGTGGTTATGGATTCCGGGCCTGCGCCTATCGGCGCATCCCGGAATGACGACGGTGGAGGTGTCGGAGCCATGACCTACATCACTGGCGTTGGCCTCACCTCCTACGGCAAGCATGAAGGCCTCACCTCGCTCGACCTCATGAGCAAGGCGGCCGAGCTTGCGATTGCGGACGCTGGGCTGAAGCGCGCCGACATCGACGGCATCCTCTGCGGCTATTCGACAGTCTCCCCGCACATCATGCTCGCGACCGTGTTCGCCGAGCATTTTGGCATCCGCCCGGCTTACGCCCATGCGGTGCAGGTCGGCGGCGCCACGGGGCTCGCCATGACCATGCTCGCGCATCATCTCGTCGATGCCGGCGTCGTCAGGCACGTGCTGGTCGTCGGTGGCGAGAACCGTCTGACCGGGCAGAGCCGCGACGCCTCGATCGTGGCATTGGCGCAGGTCGGCCATCCCGATTACGAGGTGCCGTTGGGGCCGACGATCCCCGCCTATTATGGCCTCGTCGCGTCGCGCTACATGCACGACTATGGCGTCACCGAAGAAGACCTCGCGGAATTCGCTGTGCTCATGCGTGCGCATGCGGCGACCCATCCCGGCGCGCAGTTTCGTGAGCCGATCACGGTTGCCGACGTGATGGCCTCGAAGCCGGTGGCCTCGCCGCTCAAACTGCTCGACTGCTGTCCGGTCTCCGATGGCGGCGCGGCCTTCGTCGTCAGCCGCGAGCCCACCAACGCGGCGCGGGTGAAGATTCGCGGCTGCGCCCAGGCGCATACGCATCAGCATGTAACGGCAGCACCGCGCCTGAGCGAGCTTGGCGCCGAGATTTCGATCGCCAGGGCGAAGCAGGCTTCGGGCATGGCGATCACCGATGTTCGCTATGCCGCGGTCTATGACAGCTTTACCATTACGCTGGCGATGCTGCTCGAAGATCTCGGCCTCGCCAGGCGCGGCGAAGCGGCATCGCGCGTGCGGTCGGGTTACTTCCGCCGTGACGGCGAGATCCCGCTTAACACCCATGGCGGGCTTTTGAGCTACGGTCATTGCGGTGTCGGCGGCGCCATGGCGCATCTGGTCGAGACGCATCTGCAGATGACGGATCGAGCCGGCAACCGCCAGGTCCGCGACGCCTCGGTCGCGCTCTTGCATGGCGATGGCGGCGTGCTGTCGTCCCATGTCAGCATGTTCCTGGAGCGCGTCTGATGCAGAAACCCGCCGACTGGACCCAGGGCGTCGAGGCGATCCTCTACCAATCCTGCGTCTCTTGCGGGCAGCCGCAATATTTTCGCCGCGGCTTCTGCGCGGCCTGCGGTGCGACCGAGCTAGCCGACAAGCGCGCGGGCGGGATGGGGACGGTCTATGCCACTTCCGTCGTGGCACGCGCCGCGACACCGGAGACCCGCGCCCACGTTCCCTACGCCATCGTGCTGGTCGATACCGAGGAAGGTTTTCGGATGATGGCGCATGGTGCGAACGATCTCGCCATCGGCGATCGCGTCGCCGCGCGCTTCACCCTGTTCGCAGGAAGGCTCGTGCCCTATTTCGAGAAGTTGGCTTGAACGTTAGCCTCCAGGCTTGCGCGGCGCTCGCCCCCGTAAAAGAGGACGCTGGCGATGACGAGCAAAGCCGTCACCGCCAGCATGTGCGCGAGTGCCGCCGAGGTTGCCCTCTTGGTGGCTTCCTTCATGCCGGTTTTCTCCCTAAACCTGGGCGCGACTTATCGCGGCGCAACGATGCGCAACGACGGTCAGAATTTTTACTCGGAACACCCCACATCGAGCATTCGCCCCAATTAGGTCCCCACGGGGCAACGTCGACTGTGCCAGCGTCGAACAGTATTGCGGCGGCAATTTGACTCACGCATGGCCCGGGGCGGATACTGTTTTGGCAAAATAAGATTCAGGATGGAACCCAAGGAGATACAAGGAAAACATGGCCCGCATCGACTATAGCGATCCCGCAAAGCACAACGACCGGACTCGCGAGCTCCTGGGCAAGAACCGCAACGCCAACATCTTCCGCATGATGGCGCATTCGCCGAGCTATCTCGAGCAATATTGCCGGCTTGGCGGCGCGATCCGCCACAAAGGCGAGCTCGATCCGATCGTGCGCGAGCTTGCCATCACCCGCACCGGCATCCTCTGCGAGGCGCCGTACGAAATCGTGGCCCACAAGCGCATCGGCAAGAATGTCGGCGTCACCGACGAGCAGAACGAAGCACTGGAGAACTGGCGGCAAGCGTCCTGCTTCAACGAGGTGCAGCGCGCCGCGCTCGCCTTCACCGACGAGATCGCGACGATGAAGCGGCCCACGGATGCGACCTTCAACGCGATCAAATCAAAACTCACGCCGGGCGCGCTGGTCGAGCTGCAGCTTTCCGTCGGCTTCTACATCATGACCTCGAAATTTCTGGAGACGTTTGAGATCGACATGCAGCCGGTCGCCGAGGTGATCGGCTAGGCTCGCGTGCGAAGGTGCGAGTGAATTGAAACCTGGATGGAGAGTTTGACGTAAATCATAGGGGAGGGCCGCGTGGTGAATCCCGAAATCGGCAGCAAGGAATTAAATCCGCTCTGGCATGCGATGTTGTCGGGCGATGATTCGAGGTTGCGACGGGGACGGCAGATGTTCCGTCTGCTGTCGCCCACGGCACATGAACGTTGTCGGCTGTGCAACGCCGGATTTGACGGCTTCTCAGCGCCTCTGATGCGGACGATCGGACGGGCGCCATGGCTGCGCAATCCGCATTTTTGCGCAAAATGCGAAGCGGTCATTGCCAAAGAGCGCGGCGGGGCCGAAATCGACGTCGCCATGCTCTATGCCGACGTGCGCGGCTCGACCGAACTCGCCGCTCGCCTCGGACCGACAGAGTTCGCCGCCTTGATGCAACGATTTTTCCGTGTCGCGACCAAGGTGTTCATCGCCAGCGACGCCATTGTGGACAAGATGGTGGGAGATGAGGTGATTGCCATCTATGTTCCGGGGCTGACCGGCGCCGATTTCCGCCAGCGTGCGGTGGCCGGCGGCCTCGCGCTCCTGCGTGCTACCGGCCACGGCGACGCGAGCGGCCCCTGGCTTTCGATCGGCGTCGGCGTGCATTCGGGCGAGACCTTCATCGGCTCGATCGGCGTCGAGGGCGGCAACTATCAGTTTGCTGCGCTTGGCGATCCCATGAACTTCGCCGCAAGACTTGTCGCCGCGGCCAGGGCCGGAGAGATCGTGATGAGCGAGCCGATCTGGAACGCCGTGTCGAACGAGGTCGCGGCCGAGCCGCGCAAGCTTGAGCTCAAGGGCTATGCGCAGCCCCGGCAAGCCTATGTGGCGCGATTGCCGACCGGGAAGAGCTGATGGATATCGACGAATATGCCGAATGGACGGCGACAACGGCCAAGGTCTCCGCGCAGCCGGGCGCCGAGCGGCTTTCCTATCTCGGTCTCGGCCTTGCGGCGGAGGCAGGCGAGGTTGCCGATCACATCAAGAAACTGTTGCGCGACGGGAATTTGGACGAGGCCGCGTTGATCGATGAGCTTGGCGACGTGATCTACTACTGGGCCTGCCTGTGTGCGGCGTCAGGCCGTAAACCATCGGAGGTGCTTACCGCAAGCCAAGCGAAGATCAGCCGCAAGATCGCGGCGTCATGATGCGGACCATTTATTTTACTCAATGACCGACTTCATTTCGAGACAGGTGACTTATGAACAACGGCTGGGACAGCTCGGCGCAAGCATGGATCGATTCCATGGGCGAGCGCGGCGAACGCGGCGATTGGGGACGGCAGCATGTGCTCGATCCCGTGATGATGGCGCGTGTGGGGCAGGGTCGTTTCGGCAACGCGCTTGACGTCGGTTGCGGCGAAGGCCGCTTCTGCCGGATGCTCAGGACCGCTGGCGTAAAGGCTACGGGCATCGACCCGACGAGACAGCTTCTCGAGCTCGCGAGGGAGCGCGACCCTTGTGGCGACTATCGGCTTGGCCGTGCGGAACGGCTCGAGTTCACTGACGCCAGCTTCGATCTCGCGGTCAGCTACATCACGCTGATCGACATTCCCGATTTCCGCGCCGCCATTCGTGAGGTGGCCCGCGTGCTGCGGCCGGGCGGCTCGCTCTTGATGGCCAATCTCACCGGATTCACCTCGGCCTGCGGGGATCGGGGATGGGTGAAGGATGCCGACGGCGAATACCTCCACTACCCCGTCGACAATTATCTCCGTGAATTTCCATTCTGGCTTGAATGGAGCGGCATCCGGATCGAGAACTGGCATCGGCCGCTTGCGGCCTATATGACGGCGTTCCTCGAGGCCGGCCTCGTCCTGAAATTCTTCTCTGAGCCCGAACCAATATCCGGCCAGGCGATCCACCAGGAGCGCGCGCGGCGCGTGCCCTGGTTCGTGGTGATGGAATGGCAGCGGCCTGCCTAGTTGGTCGTCAGCAGATTGACTTTGGTGTTGGCAACGATCAGCCGGTCGGCCAGGATTTGCGCCAGGTTGCGCATGATACGTTCGCCGGCCTTGGGATACTGGTCGCGGAAGCGCTCGAAATCGGCAAGCGGGATTTCGACCGCCGTCGCGGACGCATCCGCGAGCACGTCGGCCGAGCGGTGGCTTTCGAGGAGCGCCATCTCGCCGAAGGCCATGCCGGCGGTCAGCGTCGCGAGCCGAACGCCATCGGGCAGCGTCACGTGAACCACACCGCTCCGGAGGAAAAACAGCGAAGTCGCAGGCTCGCCGGCAGCGACGATCCTCTCGCCGCGGCGGTAGGTTTTGGTGGTGCCGAGCGCAGCAAGCGCCTCGATCTCTGCCTCCGACAACCCCGCGAGCAGCGGCTGCTCGGCAAGTTCGGTGGTGTCGTGGAAGTCGATCGCACCGCCATAGCGGTAGACGACCTGATCCTCCGCCCATTCGATCGCGGCGTCGAGCAGATAGAAATCGCGCAGGTTGGTGATGCCTTCGGTCCATTCGCGCACGATCTTCCAGCCTTCAGACGTGCGCTTGATGCCGGACAGCACCACGGTGACGTGGAAATTCGCGAGCTCCCGAAACTCCTCTGCGATCAAACGGGCGCCGGCGCGGGTCACCGCGGTGACGCGCCTGAGGTCGAAGATCACGAATTGCGGGCGCTGCCGGCTCGCGAGCCTGCGCGAGACATAGTCGACATTGGAGAACGACAGCGTACCGACCAACTCGAACACGTGAACATCGTGATGATGCGCGGCGAGGATGTCGCGTTCATGCAGCCGGCGGCTGCGTCGCGACGGGTTCTTGCCGATGGTGTAGTCGGCGATGATCGCGTTGCGCGCGTCGTCGCTGCGGTCGAGCATGTGCAGATCGTAATGCGACGACAGCGCCTCGCAGACCTTGATGCCGCGCACGCTGTTGCCGTGCTTGTCGAGGCGGGGGGAATAGCTCCCAAGCCCGAGGCGCGCCGGCAGCGAAGCCTGGATGCCGCCGCCGACGCCGCTCTTGGCGGGAATGCCGATGCGGTAGATCCATTCGCCGGCATAGTCGTACATGCCGGACGAGGTCATGACCGACAACGTGCGCGCGATCGCATAAGGCGTCGTGACTTGCACACCGGTCACGGGATTGATGCCGCGGTTGGCCAAGGTCGCCGCCATGATCGCGATGTCGCGCGCCGTCACCAGGATCGCGCATTGGCGGAAATAGACGTCGAGCACTTCGGCGACGTTATTCTTGATCACGGCATTGGTGCGCAGCAGATAGCCGATGGCGCGGTTGCGATCGCCGGTGGCGCTTTCGGACGAATAGACGGCTTCATCGACGTCGAGGTCGCGTCCGGCAAAGCGCGACAGCTCGCGGCGGATGTGCTCGAAGGCGCCGGAACCCTTGGCTTCGTGGACGAGGCCCGAGCATGCGATCGCGCCGGCATTGACCATCGGATTGAAGGGATGGTTCTCGGCGTTGAGCCGGATCGAGTTGAAGGGATCACCGGAGGGTTCAACGCCGATCACGGCCTCGACCCGCGAGGCGCCAAGGCTGTCCAGCGCCAACGCGAACACGAAAGGCTTCGAGATCGATTGGATGGTAAAGGGCACCCTGGTGTCGCCAACCTCGTAGACATGGCCGTCGAGGGTGGCGAGGCTGATGCCGAAATGATCGGGGTCGGCCTTGCTGAGCTCGGGGATGTAGCGCGCGACTTCGCCGCCCGTTTCGGGCAGGAAGTCGGCATGGCAGCGATCGAGAAACCGCAGCAAAGGCGGTTTCGAGCTGGCCCAAGCCGTCGAGGGAGTGGTTGGGAGGTGCGATCCCGGTTTCATGATGCCGGAGTTTTGCCGCGCCACGGCGGCGGGCGCAACCGGCCCGCAAAATCGACGGGGCGGCTGGCGGCCTCAGATCTCGAGGATCGCGACCGCCTGGCCTTCGGCGACCACGTCGTCGAGGGCGACGAGAATGGTCTTCACCTTGCCCGCCGCGGGAGAGGAGACAGGAATTTCCATCTTCATGGCTTCGACAACAGCGACGTCGTCGCCATCGCCAATGCTGGCGCCGGCTGCAACGGGAAGGGCGCACACGCGCCCGGCGACTTCGGTGATCACTCTGATATCTGGCATGCCAATCGGCTTCTTGTTGTGGGCGCACAATGCCTGAGGTAGCTTGTTCTGCAAGTGGAATTTTATTCCGCATAATGGAAAAAGCAGGAAGCGCATGGGACGACGCTCGGAGCGCCTGAGCAGGCAGGGAATGCTCGCCGGTGATCTCGCCGGCGAAGGCGATGTCATTCAGGTCGTATCGCGGGCGTTTGATGTGCTGCGATGCTTCGAGGGCCATGAGGCGCGGCTCGGCAATCTCGAGATCTCCAACCGCTGCGGATTGCCGCGCTCCACGGTGTCGCGGTTGACCCACACGCTGACGCGCATGGGCCAGCTCGTCTATCTGCCGCGCGACCAGAAATACCGGATCGGGCCGAGCGCGGTCGCGATGAGCACGGCGATGATGAAGGGGCTGCAGCTCCGCAACTTGATCAGGCTGCGTCTGCAGGATGTCGCCGAGCACTTGCCCGGCACGGTCGGCTTCGTCATTCCGGACCGCTTCCATCTCGTCTATCTCGAATATGCCCGCTCCGCGAATGCGCTCGGCCTGCATGAGGTGACCGGCAGCCGCATCGCCATGGGCACGACGGCCGCGGGCCATGCCTATACGGCCGCGCTCGCGCCGGAAGTCGGCGACGCGCTGCTCGCGGAGATGGAGCGGGAGATGCCGGAGGCGGCGAAATCGCTGCGCCCGCGCATAGAGGACAATCGCCGCTTCCTGAAAGAACACGGCTACGTCACGGCCTGCGGCCTGTGGAGCCCGCATATCAATGGCTGCGCCGTACCCTTGTGGTCGCCGCAATACCAGACCTTTGTCGTGGTTACGATCGGGCTGCTATCGGCGATGTTTGACGAGAAGCGGTTGCACAGGGAGGTGGCGCCGCAGATGATCGAGTTGGGAGTTGCCGTCGGCGGATTGCTCGAAGGCGCCGAAGGCGATCTCTTTCAAAACCGGCTGGAGCGCAAGGCGCTGCCGGTGCGGGCCAACACCAACGCGATCATCAAGACGGAGGAGACGAATGACCTGGAAGCCCGAACTCGACGAGCTGGCTCGGCGCGAAGCGTTCGCGCGCGAGATGGGCGGCGTTGAGAAGGTTAAGCGGCAACGCGACCAGGGCCGGCTCACCGTCCGCGAACGCATCGACAAGATGGTCGATGCCGATTCATTCCACGAAATCGGCGCCGTCTCCGGCATCGGCGAATACGATGCGCACGGCGAGCTCAAGCACGTGACGCCGGCCAACTGCGTGTTCGGCCGCGCCAAGATCGATGGTCGCACGGTCGTCGTGGTCGGTGATGATTTCACCGTGCGCGGCGGCTCGGCGGATGCGTCGATCTCGGCCAAGCCCTTGATGGCGGAGGAGATGGCGCATGATTTCCACTTGCCGATCATCCGCATCATCGAGGGCTCCGGCGGCGGCGGCTCGGTGAAGACCATCGAGACCAAGGGCGCGGCCAATCTGCCCGGCGGCATCGGCGGCACGCGCTGGTATCGCTACACGACCGAAAATCTGGCGCATGTGCCGGTGGTGGGGCTCGGCCTCGGATCGGTCGCGGGGCTTGGCGCGGCGAGGCTCGCTGCGAGCCACTATTCGATCATGACGCGAAACTCGGCGATGTTCGTGGCGGGACCGCCGGTCGTGAAACGGCTGGGACAGGACCTCACCAAGCAGGAGCTTGGCGGCGCCGACATCCAGACCCGCGCCGGTGGCGTGGACGACGCCGTTGACACCGAGGAAGAGGCGTTCGCGAAGGCGCGGCGCTTCCTGTCGTACCTGCCGTCCTCGGTGTTTGAGCTGCCGCCGACGTTACCCTGCAACGATGATCCGGAACGAAGTGATGATTCGCTGATCAAGGCGGTGCCGCGCAGCCGCCGCCAGGTCTACAAGATGCGCCCCATCATCGAGTCCGTGGTCGACAAGGGCTCGTTCTTCGAGGTGAACAGCAATTTCGGCAAGCCGGTGATCGTGGGCCTGGCACGGCTCGAAGGCCGCGCCGTATTGTTGCTCGCGAGCGACCCGTTCCACTATGGCGGCTCGTGGACTGCGGAAGCCTGCCAGAAGGTGGTGCGCTGGGTCGACTTTGCCGAGATTTTCCATCTGCCGATCGTCTATCTGATGGATTGCCCCGGCTTCATGATCGGGCTCGAGGCCGAGAAGGCGGCAACGATCCGCCACGGCGTGCGCGCGATGGCGGCGGTGAACCAGACCACGGTGCCCTGGTGCACGGTGATCGTGCGCAACTCGTTCGGCGTCGCCGGTGTTGTGCATCAGCCGGCCGACCGGTTCTCGATCCGCTATGCCTGGCCATCGGCCTATTGGGGCTCGCTGCCGCTCGAGGGCGGCATCGAGGCGGCCTATCGCGCGGAGATCGATGCGGCAGACGATCCCGCGGCGAAGTTGAAGGAGATCGAGGATCGCCTCAACAGGCTGCGCTCGCCGTTCCGCTCGGCCGAGAAGTTCTGGGTCGAGGAGATCATCGATCCCAGAAAAACCCGCTCGCTGCTTTGCGAATTCGCGCGCCTCGCCGAGCCCCTGCGCGCGCCGGGGCTTGCGAAGAAGATGACGATCAGGCCATAGCCGGCTTCGACGCCTTCGAGATCGTGATCGCCATCAGCGACGCGATGAGGCAGAGTGCGCCGGCCGCGAAGAAGGCGGGCAGGTAGCTCTCAAGCATCGTACGCGACAGTCCGGCGGCGAAGGCGGCAACGCCTGCGCCGATCTGATGGCCGGCAAAAATCCAGCCGAACACCAGGTTGGCGCGCTCGGCCCCAAAGCGTTGCGCGGTGAGCCGTACTGTCGGCGGCACAGTCGCGACCCAGTCGAGCCCGTAGAACATCGCAAACAGCGACAGCCCGTAGAACGAGAAGTCGCTGAACGGCAGGTACACCAGCGATAGCCCGCGTAGGCCGTAATACCAGAAGAGGAGCCAGCGATTGTCGTAGCGGTCGGACAGCCACCCCGACATGATGGTGCCGAAGAAGTCGAAGATGCCCATCGCGGCGAGCAGGCTTGCGGCCTCGACCTGCGGGATGCCGAAATCCATGCACATCGGGATCAGGTGCACCTGGACCAGCCCGGCGGTGCTCGCGCCGCAGATCGCAAAGGTCAGGAACAGCGCCCAGAACACGGGCGAGGTGGACGCATCGCGCAGGGTGCCGAGCGCGGTGGCGAGGATCGGCGCGTTGCTCGGCGCGGGCGCGGGCTGGGGAGTAGTTCCGTTGTCGCCGAACGGGCGCAAGCCGACATCGCTCGGCCGGTCGCGCATGAGCATCAGGACGGCAAAAGCAGAAACGCCGAGCATGCAGCAAACCAGTCCCAGTGCGATGCGCCAGCCATAGTGCTCGGTGATGCTCGCGAGCAACGGCAGGAAGATCAACTGCCCGGTCGCGACGCTGGCGGTAAGGATGCCGACCACAAGTCCGCGCCGCGCCGCGAACCAGCGCGTGGCAATAGTCGCGCCCAAGACAAGCGCGGTCATGCCGGTGCCGATGCCGATCACGACGCCCCACAACAGCATCAGGTGCCAGACTTTGGTCATCGCGAGCGAGGCGAGGAGCGCGGACACCACGATGAGTTGCGCCGTCAGTGTCACGTTGCGGAGGCCGTAGCGGTTGAGCAGCGCGGCGGCAAAGGGGGCCATCAGCCCGAACAGGATGAAGCGGATCGAGAGCGCGGATGAAATCTCCGCCGTCGTCCAGCCGAACTCGTGTTGCAGCGGCACGATGAACACGCCGGGCGCGCCGACAGTGCCGGCCGAGACCAGCGCGGCGAAGAAGGTCACGGCGACCATCACCCAGCCGTAGTGGATGTTGCGGCGGGATAAAGCTGCCGCGAGCCAGTTCGAGATCATTGCGGGTTCGGGATACCTGATTGGAGGTCTGTTTGCTTTGCTTGACCGTAACATCTTGACATGAGAGGCCTATGGCTGAAATGCCATAGTTCCCTCATTTTAGGACTTGGTCGCGCTAGTGCGCGACGCGCTCGACCGCAATGGCGGTGGCTTCGCCGCCGCCGATGCAGAGCGCCGCCACACCGCGCTTGAGGTTCTTCGCTTCGAGCGCATGCAAGAGCGTCACGATCAGCCGCGCTCCGGTGGCTCCGATGGGATGGCCGAGCGCGCAGGCGCCGCCATTGATATTGAGCTTGTCGCGGGGAATCCCGAGGTCCTTCTGCGCCGCCATGGCGACGACCGCAAACGCCTCGTTGATCTCGAAGAGATCGACATCGCCCACCTTCCAGCCGACCTTGTCGAGCAGCTTGCGGATTGCCGGGATCGGCGCCGTCGTGAACCATTGCGGTTCCTGGCTGTGGGTGGCGTGGCCCTTGATCTCGGCGAGCGAGGGCAGGCCATCGCGATCGGCGAGCGAGCGCTTGGCGAGAATGAGTGCAGCGGCGCCGTCAGCATTCGCGGAGGAGGCCGCGGGCGTGATGGTGCCGTTGGCGCGGAACGCCGGCTTCAGCGACGGGATCTTGCCGGGATCGACCTTCAGCGGATGCTCGTCATTGGCGATGAGCCGCGGACCGGCTTTCTCATTGAGCGTGATCGGCGCGATCTCGGCCTTGAACGCGCCGCCCTCGACCGCCTTTCGTGCGCGCGTCAGCGTCTCCATGGCGTAGGCGTCCTGGTCGGCGCGGGTGAATTGATAGGCCTCTGCCGTCGCCTCGCCGAAATCGCCCATCGAGCGGCCGGTCTCGTAGGCGTCTTCGAGCCCGTCGAGCAGCATGTGGTCGATGATGCGGTCGTGGCCGGCGCGATAGCCGGAGCGGGCCTTGGCGAGCAGATAGGGCGCATTCGACATGCTCTCCATGCCGCCGGAAACCACGATGTTGGCGGAGCCGGCATTGATGATGTCGTGCGCCAGCATGGTCGCCTTCATGCCGGAGCCGCAGACCTTGTTGATGGTGGTGGCGCCAGTGGCGTCGGGGAGACCCGCGCCACGCGCGGCCTGACGGGCGGGCGCTTGGCCCTGACCGGCCGGCAGCACATTGCCCATGAAGACTTCGTCGATCCTCTCGGGCGCGAGCCTGGCACGCTCCAGCGCCGCGCCGATCACATGCGAGCCGAGTTTGTGGGCGCTGAACGGGGTGAGCTCACCCATAAAACGGCCCAGCGGCGTACGGGCGGCGGACAGGATGACGACGGGATCGGAGGTTGCGGCCACGGCGGAACTCCTTTGGAATTTCGAGTCAATTTGGCATGATGAAGATCATATGATGCGCTGCAAAAAATGCAACGCCAGCCGCTCATGACAAATTGTCGTGGTCACATGACATGAAATGAGCCCAGTCGCGCAGCGAAAACATAGGTGTCATCATCCGCGAACGCGGATGATCCAGTAAACACCGGTGATTACTGGATGCCCCGCTTTCGCGGGGCATGACAGTCAACGCTTTACCGTTTCCGGTCGATAAAACCCTGCATCAGGCGTTTCGGCTCGTCGGTGAGGAACGACTTCCCGAACACGCCGACGCTGAGATCGATCGACTCGGTCAGCGGCAATTCCTCCCATTGGCGCAGCAGCGCCTTCTGCGCGCGCAGCGCCTCGGGCCCGCATTCGAGCAGCGCCTCGATGACGTGCTCGACCGCGGCGTCGAGTCCGCCAGGCTGTGCCACGACGTCGATCAGCCCCCAGGAGAGCGCGGTCGGCGCGTCGATGTTTTCCGCGGTCATGACGAGCCAGCGGGCGCGGCCCCAGCCCACCAGCCGCGGCAGCAGCGCGGCGTGGATCACCGAGGGAATGCCGACCCGCACCTCCGGCATGCCGAATTTGGCATCGTGGGCGGCGACCCGGAAGTCGCAGGCAGCGGCGACCTCGAGCCCGCCGCCAAGGCACCAGCCCGGCATCCGCGCGATCACCGGCGCCGGGAAGGCGCGGACGGCCTCGCAGAGATCGCGCAGGCGGGAGATGAAGGCTTCAGCTGATTTTTGATCCAGCGTCGCCATCTCCTTGATGTCGGCGCCGCCGATCATGCTCTTCTCGCTCTGGCCCGCCAACGCCAGGACGCGAATGGTGCGGTCGGACGCCAGCTTCTCAAGTCCCTCGCTGACGCCGTTGATCACGGCCGAGCCCAGGATGTTGAGCGAGCCGCCGTTACAGATCGAAAGCCGGACGACGCCGCGAGAATCGCGATCGACGCCGCAGTAGTGGTTCAGCATGTCCATGGGGCTATTCTCGCAACACGACGGGCCGGAACCCTACTTCCACGGGGGCGTACGTCCTTGTCAAGCGGCGTACCAAACCGTTGCGTGAAGCCGATTTAAGGAAATAAGGGCAGCAATTGCTGCCAAATGCTGCTATTATATGACTGTAGACATTTCATAGGACGACTTATGCGCTATTCGAAGGAGCACAAGCAGGAAACTCACGCGCGGATTGTGCGGAAGGCTTCGGTGCGGCTGCGCGAGAAGGGCGCCCACGGCATCGGCGTTGCCGACCTGATGAAGGAGGCGGGCCTGACCCATGGCGGCTTCTACGCCCATTTCGATTCGCGCGAGGCGCTGGTGATCGAGGCCTTCAACTACGCCATGGACCGCTCGATGGAGCACTGGCGCAAGACGATCGAAGAGACGCCGCCCGACAAACGGCTTGCAATCATCGTCGATTCCTACCTGACCACGCTGCATCGAGACGATCCGGGCCGTGGCTGCGCGGTTCCCACGTTGGGTCCCGAAATCGCCCGCGAAGGCCCGAAGACCCGCAAGGCGTTTGCGACCAAGCTCGAGCAGATGATCGAGATGATCGCGGACCAGATTCCGGATGTGCCGCGCAAGGCTGCGCGCCGGCAGGCGGCATCGGCGCTCGCGACCATGATGGGAACGCTGGTGCTGTCGCGGATCGCGGGCAACGGCGAGTTTTCCGAGGAGATTCTCTCCGCCGGGCGCGAGGCTGTGCTCGGCCGACCTGCGGCAGGCAAGACGGTCGCGAAGAAGCCCCGCGCGAAGCCGCACTAGCAGCAGGATATCTCGCTCGTCATGCGCGGGCTTGACCCGCGCATCCATCATCTTCGCAAGAGTCTTCTCTTGAAGGATGGATGGCCGGGTCAAGCCCGGCCACGACGAAAGGAGAACTTCAAGCCCGGTTGAACAGCGCCCGCTCGCGTTCCACCGTCTCGTAGATGTAATCGGCGACCGCGCGGATCCGGGCGAGATCCTTGCTGTCGGCATGCATCAACAGCCAGAAGGTGCGTGAGATCGAGACCTCGTCCGGCAACACGGGAATCAGCTCGCGGTGCGCGGTGGCCATGAAATGCGGGAGCACGGCGATGCCAAAGCCCGTCAGCGTCGCATTGAGCTGCGCGATCAGATTGGCGCTGCGGAATTTTGCCGAGATCTTTGGCGACACCTGCGGCAGGTAGTCGAGTTCCGGCGTGAACAATAGCTCCTCGATATAGCCGACGAAGCGATGGTTCCTGAGGTCGTGGCGGCCCGTTACGGCGGGCGCGCGGTCGAGATAGGTTGCCGTTGCAAAGAGCCCGAGGCTGTAGTCCAGAAGCTTGCGTCCGACGATCCGGCCTTCCTTGGGCATGGTGAGGCTGATGGCAATGTCGGCCTCGCGTTTGGAAAGGCTGAACAGCCGCGCCGTCGCCACCAATTGCAGATCGAGATCGGGATACCGCTCGTTGAAAGCGACCAGACGCGAGGCCAGGAAATGGCTGCCAAAGCCGTCGGGCGCACCAATGCGCACCGTGCCGGTCAGATGAGCGCGCGAGCCGCCGACGGCTTCCTGGTTGGCGACGATGGCGGACTCCATGGCTTCCGCACTGTCTGCCACGCGTTGGCCGGCTTCGGTCAGGAGGTAACCGCTCTTGCGCCGGTCGAACAGCTTCGCCGAAAGATGATGCTCGAGGCGGTCGACACGACGGATCACTGTGGCATGATCGCAGCCGAGCTGTTTTGCGGCAGCGGAGACCGATCCGCCGCGCACGATGGCGAGCACAAAGCGGAAGTCATCCCAATCGATCGCGCCGCCTTGATCCTGCATTTCCGCACATCTATGGTGCAATATCTCGGACTTGTATCCCAAGAAATGCAGGTCAAAAAGGGCTTAAAGCGATCCAGCCGGGATAGGGAGGTTATTCATGCGCTCAATCGGACATTTCATCGGCGGCAAGCACGTGAACGGTGCGTCGGGCCGCACAGCCGACGTTTTCCAGCCGATGACCGGCGACGTTCAGGCCAAGGTGGCGCTGGCGTCCAAGGCCGAGGTTCGCGCCGCGGTCGAGAACGCCAAGGCGGCGCAGCCGGAATGGGCGGCCACCAATCCGCAGCGGCGGGTTCGCGTCTTGATGAAGTTTTTGGAATTGGTGGCGCGCGACAATGACGCGCTCGCCGAATTGCTGGCGCGTGAGCACGGCAAGACCCTTCCTGACGCCAAGGGCGACATTCTGCGCGGCGTCGAGGTCGTCGAGTTCGCGCTTGGCATTCCCCAGCTCATGAAGGGTGAGTTCACCGAAGGCGCCGGCCCCGGGATCGACCTCTATTCGATGCGCCAGCCGCTCGGCGTCGTTGCCGGCATCACGCCATTCAACTTCCCGGCGATGATCCCGATGTGGAAATTCGCGCCCGCGATCGCCTGCGGCAATGCCTTCATCCTGAAGCCCTCCGAGCGCGATCCCGGCGTGCCGATGAAGCTCGCCGAGCTGATGCTGGAGGCGGGGCTGCCGCCAGGCATCCTCAATGTCGTCAACGGCGATAAGGAGGCGGTCGACGCCATTCTCGATGACCCCGACATCTCGGCCGTCGGCTTTGTCGGCTCCTCCTCGATCGCGCAATACATCTACGGGCGGGCGGCCGCGAACGGCAAGCGCGTGCAGTGCTTCGGCGGCGCCAAGAACCATCTGATCATCATGCCCGACGCCGACATGGACCAGACCGTCGATGCGCTGGTCGGCTCAGGATATGGTGCAGCGGGCGAGCGCTGCATGGCGGTTTCGGTCGCGGTCCCCGTCGGCAAGACCACCGCCGACCGCTTGATGGAAAAGCTCGTCCCGCGCGTCGAGAACCTCAAGATCGGCCCGTCGCTCGATGCGAGCGCTGATTTCGGACCGCTTGTGACCCGCGAGGCCTTGCAACGGGTCAAGAACTACGTCGACATCGGTGTCAAGGAAGGCGCTACGCTCGCCGTCGACGGCCGCAGCTTCAAGATGCAGGGCTATGAAAACGGCTTCTACATGGGCGGCTGCCTGTTCGACAACGTGACCAAGGACATGCGGATCTACAAGGAAGAGATCTTTGGTCCCGTGCTGAGTGTGGTGCGTGCGCACGACTACAAGGAAGCGCTGGCGCTGCCGTCGGAGCACGAATATGGCAATGGCGTCGCGATCTTCACGCGGGACGGCGATGCGGCGCGCGACTTTGCCAACCGCGTCAATGTCGGCATGGTCGGCGTCAACGTGCCGATTCCGGTGCCGGTCGCCTACTACACCTTCGGCGGCTGGAAGCGTTCGGGCTTCGGCGATCTCAATCAATACGGGCCGGATTCGATCCGCTTCTACACCAAGACCAAGACGGTCACCGCGCGCTGGCCGTCCGGCATCAAGGACGGCGCCGACTTCGCCATGCCGATGATGAATTGACCGGCGCGAGCCCCGTCATTGCGAGCGCAGCGAAGCAATCCATAAAGCCCCCGCGGGGAAAGTCTGGATTGCTTCGTCCGCTTCGCTCCTCGCAATGACGGCGCGGGCGGTTTAAGGGTGGCTATCTGACGCATGCAGTTCACGCTCAACGAGGACCAGATTGCGGTTCGCGACATGGCGCGGGATTTCGCCGCGGAGAAGATCGCGCCGCATGCGCTGCGTTGGGACGAAGAGAAGCATTTTCCGGTCGAGGTAATGCGCGAGGCCGCCAAGCTCGGGATCGGCGGCATCTATATCCGCGACGACGTCGGCGGCTCCGCACTTTCGCGCTTCGATGCGGCGCTGATCTTCGAGGCGCTGGCGTTGGGCTGTCCGACGGTGTCGGCCTTCATCTCCATCCACAACATGGCGTCCTGGATGATCGATGCCTTCGGCAACGACACCCAGCGCCGGAAGTGGCTGCCGAAGCTCTGCACCATGGAGCTGATCGCAAGCTACTGCCTGACCGAGCCCAACTCCGGATCGGATGCGGCGGCGCTGCGCACCCGCGCGGTGCGCGACGGCGACCATTATGTGCTGAACGGGCAGAAGCAGTTCATCTCCGGCGCCGGAGCCGGCGGCGGCGACCTCTATGTCGTGATGGTCAGGACCGGCGGCGAGGGGCCGGGTGGCATCTCGACGCTGGTGGTCGAGGGTGACACGGCAGGGCTCTCGTTCGGCGCCAATGAGCGCAAGATGGGCTGGAACGCGCAGCCGACCCGCGCGGTGATGTTCGAGAATGCGCGCGTGCCGGTCGCCAATCGGCTCGGCGATGAAGGCATCGGTTTCAAGATCGCGATGGCCGGGCTCGACGGCGGGCGGCTCAACATCGCAGCGTGTTCTCTTGGTGGGGCACAATCTGCGCTCGACAAGGCGCTCGCCTACATGAAAGAGCGCAAGGCTTTCGGCAAGCGCCTTGACGAATTCCAGGCGTTGCAGTTCCGGATTGCCGACATGGCGACAGAACTCGAGGCGGCGCGGACCTTCCTGTGGCGTGCGGCGGCGGCGCTCGACCGCAAGGATCCCGATGCCTCCACGCTGTGCGCCATGGCAAAACGCTTCGGCACCGATGTCGGCTTTGAGGTCGCCAACCAGGCGCTCCAGCTCCATGGCGGCTACGGCTATTTGAGTGAATACGGCATCGAGAAGATCGTGCGCGATTTGCGCGTGCATCAGATCCTCGAAGGCACCAACGAGATCATGCGGTTGATCGTGGCGCGCAAGTTGATCGAGGGCGCGCAATGACGGATGTCGCGACCGAGCCGGACCTGATCGCGCGGCGCGAAGGCGCGGCCGGAATCATCCGGCTCAACCGGCCGAAGGCCCTCAATGCAATCACGCTGGAGATGTTCCGCGACATCGACAAGGCGCTCGATGCATTCGAGGCCGATCCGGAGATCGCGGTGATCGTGCTGGAAGGCGCGGGCGAACGCGGCCTCTGCGCCGGTGGCGACATCCGCGCGCTTTGGGAGAGCTCGAAGGTTTCGGGCGATCTCGGCAAAGTGCTGTGGCGCGAGGAGTACATTCTCAACGCCCGCATCAAGAAATTTCCAAAGCCCTATGTCGCCTTCATGGACGGCATCGTGATGGGCGGCGGCGTCGGACTGTCCGCCCATTCGAGCCACCGCGTCGTCACCGAGCGGACCAGGCTCGCAATGCCTGAAGTGGGGCTTGGTTTCTTCCCCGATGTCGGCGGCACGTATCTATTGTCGCACTCGCCCGGCGAGGTCGGCACCTATTTTGGCCTGACTGGTCAGACCATGAATGGGCCGGACGCGATCTACGCGCGATTTGCCGATGCGGTGGTGACGTCGGTAAGATTGCCGGCCTTGCGCGAAGCGCTGACGAAGGTTCGCCCGGGCACGATGTCGAATGAGATCAGGACGCTGATCAATGGTTTTGCCACTGGCGAAAAGTCGGGGCCGGTGGCTGCGAAGCAATCGCAGATCGACGCCTGGTTCGCCCACGACCGCATGGAAGGCATCGTCGCCGCGCTTCGGCGTGACGGCTCGGAGCTGGCGCAATCGACCCTGAAGACGCTTGGAGAAAAGTCGCCGCGCGGCATGGTGGTGACGTTGAAGCTTTTGCGGCTGGCGCGGCAAACATCCTCGCTGGAAGAATGCCTGGTGAGGGAATATCGTGCGGCGCTCGAAGTGTTCCGCAGCGACGATTTCCGCGAAGGCGTGCGTGCGGCCGTGATCGACAAGGACCGTAACCCGAAATGGTCGCCGCCGACAATTGAAGACGTGACGCCGGCAATGGTCGCGCCGTACTTCGCCGAGATCGGCGCGGACGAATTGAAATTCCCTTGAGAGAAACGGAACGGCCCAGCGGAGGAGATTCACATGGCAACGATCGCATTCATCGGCCTCGGCAATATGGGCGGCCCCATGGCGGCCAATCTGGTGAAGGCCGGCCACAAGGTGGTAGCCTTCGACCTGGTCGCGGCTTCGCGCGATCAGGCCAAGCGCGATGGCGCTGAAATTGCCGCTAGCTCGGTCGCGTCGGTGAAAGGCGCGGAGGTCGTGATTACCATGCTGCCCGCGGGCAAGCACGTGCTCTCGGTCTGGAACGAGGTGGTGCCTGCGATGAGCAAGGGCGCGCTGATCATCGATTGCTCGACCATCGATGTCGAGAGCGCCAAGCAGGCGCATGCGCTGGCCGCCAAGCACGGGGTCGGTTCCGTCGACGCACCGGTCTCGGGCGGCACCGGCGGCGCCAAGGGTGCGACGCTGACCTTTATGTGCGGCGGCGAGGAGAAGGCGTTTGCAACCGCAAGGCCCGTGCTGGAGAAGATGGGCAAGAAGATCGTGCATTGCGGCGGCGCGGGCGCGGGGCAGGGCGTCAAGATCTGCAACAACATGGTGCTCGCCGTTTCCATGATCGCGGTCAGCGAAGCCTTTGCGCTCGCCGAAAAGCTCGGGCTGTCGCATCAGGCGGTGTTCGACGTGGTTTCGACCTCGTCGGGGCAGTGCTGGGCGCTGACCTCCTATTGCCCGGTGCCGGGGCCGGTGCCGACCTCGCCGGCCAACAACGACTACAAGCCTGGCTTTGCCTCGGCGCTGATGGTCAAGGATTTGACGCTGGCGCAGGATGCCGCGAAGGCCGCCGGCGCCGCCACGCCGCTCGGCAAACAGGCGCAGGAAATTTACAAGGCGTTCGACGCGGCCGGGAACGGCGGCGTGGACTTTTCCGGAATTATCCAGCACGTTAGGAGCCTTGCCGGGAAAACACCATGACGACCTTTCAGGAAGCACGTGCCTTTCTTCTGAAACATCGCACCGACTACGACGCGGCGGTCAAGGGATTCCGCTGGCCCGATCCTGTTCCCTTCAACTGGGCGCTCGACTGGTTCGATGCGGGACTGGCGCGTGATCCCGATAGCCGGGATCGCACCGCGCTCTGGATCGTCGATACCGCCCAAGAGCGGGAGACCAAGCTTTCCTTTGCGACGCTTTCGCGGCGTTCCAACCAGGTTGCGAACTTCCTGCGCGCGCAGGGCTTGAAGCGCGGCGATCATCTCCTGCTGCTGCTCGGCAATGTCGTGCCGCTCTGGGAGACCATGCTGGCGGCGATGAAGCTCGGCGTGGTCGTCATTCCTGCGACCACGCTGCTGACGGGCGATGAATTGCAGGACCGGCTCGACCGCGGCCGGGCGCGGGTGGTGGTGGCGACCCAGGACCAGGTCGGCAAATTCGCGAAGCTGCGTGCCGACAATCTCATCCGCATCGTCGTGGGCGCGAGCGCGAAGGTCGAGGGCTGGCTGCCGTTCGAGCAGTCAGCGGAGGCTTCGGAAAGCTTCGCGCCCGACGCCCCGACCGAGGCCAACGACCCGATGCTGCTCTATTTCACCTCGGGCACCACGGCGAAGCCGAAGCTCGTGCGGCACAGCATGCGCAGCTATCCCGTTGGCGCGCTGTCGACGATGTACTGGCTCGGGCTGCAGCCGGGCGACGTGCATCTCAACATTTCCTCGCCGGGTTGGGCCAAGCACGCCTGGAGCTGCTTCTTCGCGCCCTGGAATGCCGGCGCGACGATCTTTATCGCCAACCAGCCGCGCTTTGAGGCCAAGCAACTGCTCGCCACCATCGGCCGCTGCGGCGTCACCACGCTCTGCGCGCCGCCGACGGTGTGGCGGCTGTTCATCCAGGAACGGCTCGCCGACTTCAAGGTCTCGCTTCGCGAGGTCTGTGGCGCCGGCGAGCCGCTCAATCCCGAGGTGATCGATCAGGTCCGCACCGCCTGGGGGCTGACCATCCGCGACGGCTACGGCCAGACCGAAACCACGGCGCTTGCCGGCAACTCGCCGGGTCAGAAGGTCAAGGTCGGCTCGATGGGCCGGCCAATGCCGGGCTATCGCGTCGAGGTCAGGGATGCCGACGGCCACACGGCCAAGGAGGGCGAGGTGACGCTGGTGCTCGGCGCCGATCGTCCGGCTGGCCTGATGCAGGGCTATCAAACCGAGGACGGCAAGCTCACGGGCGCCGACGGCGATCACTATCGCAGCGGTGACGTGGTGTTCGTCGATGACGAAAACTATTTCACCTTTGTCGGCCGCTCCGACGACGTCTTCAAATCCTCCGACTATCGTATCAGCCCGTTCGAGCTGGAAAGCGTGCTGATCGAGCATGAGATGGTCGCGGAAGCCGCGGTCGTGCCGTGCCCGGATCCGATCCGGCTCGCCATTCCGAAGGCCTATGTGCTGTTGACATCGGGCGCCGAGCGGACGCCGGAAACGGCGCTATCGATCTTCAAGCACCTGCACACGCGCCTTGCGCCGTTCAAACGCATCCGCAAGATCGAGCTCGTCACCGAGCTGCCGAAAACCATTTCGGGAAAGATCCGTCGCGTCCAGTTGCGCCGCCTGGAGCATGAGAACGATCGGCAGAACGCGCTGCGCGGCAAGGAGTTCCGCGAGGAGGAGTTTCCGGAGCTGCAGAAGCTGCGGCCGGCGGGAACGGAGCACTAAGGGAATGAATGAAGTCTGGAAGAAGCCGCCGGTTTCGCTTGCAACCTATCAGGCGATGGTGGGCAAGGAAGTCGGCGTCTCCGCCTGGCATTTGGTCGATCAGAACCGTATCAACGTCTATGCCGACGTGATCGAGGACCACCAGTTCATCCATGTCGATCCTGAAAGGGCCAGGCGCGAAACCGCGTTTGGCTCGACGGTCGCGCACGGCTTTCTCACGATGTCCTTGATGAGCATCATGTCCTATGAGGTGATGCCGGTCATCGAGGGCACGACCATGGGCGTCAATTACGGTTTCGACAAGCTCCGCTTCATCTCGCCGGTGAAAGCGGGCAAGCGCGTGCGCGGCCGCTTCGTGCTGGCGGAAGCCAAGCTCCGCAAGCCGACGGAGTTGCTGTCGCGCACCAATGTCACCGTCGAGATCGAAGGTGAGGACAAGCCCGCGCTGGTCGCCGACTGGATCGGGCTGATTTATTTCGCTTAGTGTACCCTCTCCCCTTGTGGGAGAGGGTGCCTCGCGAAGCGAGGCGGGTGAGGGGTTCTCTCCGCGAGCTCATCTGTGGAGAGAACCCCTCATCCGGCGCGCTGTGCGCGCCACCTTCTCCCACAAGGGGAGAAGGAAGAGAAGACAGGGAACTGTGCGCATGACAATCAGGTTTGACGGACGCGTCGCCATCGTGACCGGCGCGGGCAATGGTCTCGGGCGCGCCCACGCGCTGGGCCTCGCAAGGCGCGGCGCCAAGGTCGTGGTCAACGATTTTGGCGGCGCGCGCGACGGTACCGGTAGCTCGCTATCGCCGGCGGAAGCGGTGGTCGAGGAAATCCGCAAGGCCGGCGGCACGGCGATCGCTGACGGCGCCGATGTCTCGAACTTCTCCCAGGTGCAGGCGATGATCGCGCGCGCGACCAGGGAATGGGGCAGCGTCGATCTGCTCTGCGCCAATGCCGGCATTCTGCGCGACAAGTCATTTGGCAAGATGGAAGCCGCCGATTTCGCCAAGGTGCTGGACGTGCATCTGACCGGCTCGTTCTACTGCTGCAAGGCGGTGTGGGACGGCATGCGCGAGCGCAACTACGGCCGCATCGTGCTGACGACCTCTTCGTCCGGCCTCTACGGCAATTTCGGCCAGGCCAACTATGGCGCGGCGAAGTCCGGCATGGTCGGCCTGATGAACGTTCTCGCAGAGGAAGGACGTAAATACAACATCCGCGTCAACACGATCTCGCCGACCGCGGCAACGCGCATGACAGAAGAATTGCTGCCGCCGCAGGCGCTGCAATTGATGAGGCCCGAGGCGATCACGCCGGCGGTGGAATATCTCCTGAGTGAAGACGCGCCGACCCGCACCATCATCGGTGCAGGCGCCGGCTCGTTCGCGCTGATCCAGCTCATCGAGAGCGAAGGCATCAACCTGCCGCAGTCGGAATGGACGCCGGATGCAATCGCCGCGCACTTCGCCGAGATCAGCGACATGTCGAAGGCGAAGGCGCTGGAAGGAGCGTTTCAGCAAACCCAGAAATATGTCGGCCAGGCCGCGGCCCGCGCGGGCGTGAAGCTTTAGTTCGATGCACCAGCGTCATAACCAACTCCGTCGTCATGGCCGGGCTTGACCCACGGCTGTCCGGTTTAATTTTGGTGGACATGGCGCATGGCGTGGATTCTTCTGCGGTCTTGAGCATCGCCAAATGTTCGAGACACACAAGGAAGATCC
>Ga0070730_10000853_pt1 | contig 32100 bp, 28 predicted proteins | sample Coa_R1_3_FD_66447 | JGI IMG/M metagenome (GOLD analysis project Ga0070730, IMG submission 66447) | Surface soil microbial communities from Centralia Pennsylvania, which are recovering from an underground coalmine fire - Coalmine... | ecosystem: Environmental > Terrestrial > Soil > Unclassified ... | reverse complement strand
CCTGGAGCGGGGGGCGCAGATCATTCCGGGGATTGAGATGTTCGTGCACCAGGCGGCGCGGCAGTTTGAGATCTGGACGGGCAAGCCTGCGCCGTGGGATGAGATGCTGCGGGTGGTGCTGCTAGCCCAACAGGAGCGGGCTAGACGGTCGGCGGAGGGGAAATAAAGCGACGTTCGATGCTTCTCGATAAGAAAAAGTTGCTTTTTACATGGTGCCCAAAGTAAGATGCAGTTAGGGAGCGTGATTGTAAGGTGCTTCCTATGCCCAGTACCGCCCGGTTCCTTACTTCCAGACTTCGCTTCAAGCTTTGGCGAAAATAACTCGACGAGAGACGGCTCGGTCCGTCTCCATCCCGGTTCGGAGAGTTCAACATGGCGTGGTACGCGTACTGTCTTACCGAGCACCAGACCCTACCCAATGGAACCCGCACTCGCCGCCCTTTCCTGCTTGAGGGCGTGCAAGGAGTGAACGCGGCTGCGGTTCTGAGCTATCCCAGTGGTGAATTCGCGGTGATTGTCAGCGAATACGACCACGCTGCCGGCCAACTGGACCACAAAGCCGCGATTGAGCATGCCAGAGTAGTCAGCAACTGCTTCCGCAATTCCACCGTTCTCCCCTTTAGATTCGGCACCATTTTCGATAGCGACGACGCCCTGCGCCAGGCCGTCCGGGTCAACCGGCGGGCTTTTGGCCAGAGTGTCGAAAAGCTGCGGGGCAAGTCCGAGATGCACATCAAGCTGGTCGTGCGTGACGGATCCCTGCGCGAAGCCATGATTGACGTCGAACTGCCCGACACCGTCGGCGGCGACTACCTGTCGAAACTGCGGGTGAAGGCATCCCGGGAGCGCGAGCGCCAGACCAAGGCCCGGGCGCTGTCGGTGCAGGTCCATAAGCTATTCAATCCTCTGGAGGAAGAGGTTAGCTGCAAGAAAGTAGCTCCCGAGGGAATGCTGATCGATATCGCTCACCTGATCGACACCAAGAGCGTCGAGAAGTATCAGAATCGCTATAACACCGCCGCCAAGCAGCTGAAGAACTGCGAAGTGGCGATCAGCGGTCCTTGGCCGCCCTATCACTTCCTGCCTGGGAAGCTGCGCACGGTCGCCGGCAACAGCTAGAAAAGTTTCAGTTTTGTAAATGAGCCTATGGCAAAACCCGCCATGGGCTTTGCTTTTGGCACGTCCGTGCATTGAATATGCATTGTTGTGCACTTCGGGTCTTTGCCCAATCCAAGAAGGTATATTTGGAAGCACTCAGCCTGAATGCGCAACTCTTTTTGAATCATAGGCTTGAATTTCTGGCTCAGGTCCGCAGCCGAGGGATCTAATTATGGTGCGGGAAGTGCTTTATCCACATGTACTAAGAGGCCGCAAACTCAAGCAACATGACCTTCACTCTCTTCGACTCGTATCACTCCTTGGGCCGTTCTGGCTGGCGGAACGGCATCTACCATTGCCTTTCCTGACATTGCCCACCATTTCGCCTCTTGAAATGTGGCCCCAGCAATGGGGCCATTTTTATTGCTGAAAGGGAGGGGTTCGATCGAGCCGCTTATTCCTGGCTCAGTAGATACAAATCAGCCTGACCTCCGGGCCTGGCGTAGATCACGTTGGAAAGGTCCTTCGTGAACTCATAGGCGTTGCCGGAGAAGCCCAGGCGAAAAACAAACGGCAGCTTCACCGCGACCTGCGCCGAGCCAGACGAATTGCCGTCATGCCAGGGCTGGCGATAGATCGTGGCGCCGTCGCGCGCGGGAGCCAGGTACAGGATTGACTTGCCGTCCGGAGAAAAGTGAACCACGAGCGTCCGCATGTCCTGTACCAGAGGGCTGCACTTCTGACTCATTAAATCCATCTGAGAGATGCTGAACGTCTGACCTGTCGCACCCGTCTGCATGGACGTGACCAGGTACCTGCCGTCCCGCGAGGTGTCCCATGGGGCTCCACACTCGCCGCCGACCTTCTCGACGGTTCCATCTACTCCCACTTTCCACACGGTGATCTTTGCGACGTCTTTCTCATTGCCGCTGATGTAAAAGAACTTCGGATCTGGACTCGGGGCGCCCCAACTCGCCGACAGGGCAGGGAGTTGGATCTGGCGCAAACCGCTCCCGTCGATATGAGCTACGAAGAGCCTGCCCAAATTATTTTCGGCGTCCGCAAACCAGAACAGTGAACTGTCCGAGGAGAACCCCAAGGTGGTCAAAGCAGTCCCGGAAGCAAGCTTCGTGCGATTGCTGCCATTCATTTGAGAAACCCAGAGGTCGCCTTGCTGGGCTTGCCCCGACAGTGTGATGTAGCCGAGGTAGCGGCCATCCCATGATGGCGTGGGTTGCGTGGCCAGATCATTAACGATGTCCTGCGACGTTTTCGTTTTGGTGTTGTACACGGTCAAGGTGCCGGAACGCCTGCCATTCACGTAGTACAGGCCCTTGGCTGGCGCCGGCATGGGCCACAGGTCAGGCCCCGCACCCGCAGTGCGCTGCGACAACTTACCATCGGAGAGGCGGTACTCCCAGATGTTGGTGACCTCGTTCACGGTTCGGCTGCAGAGCACTGTCTTGCCCGGATCGTCCCAAACCAGGCCGGTCGGACTGCCAGAGAGATTCCCCACTTTCTCGGAGGCCAGGGTAGCAAGGTTAACCCGAAACAGCCGTAACTCGGTGGAACCCTGGACCGGATCATCCCCGGTCACGATCAGCAGCTCCTTACCGTCCGGGAAAGGCAAAACTTGAAGCGGATAGGAACCTTCCGGGGCATGGAAAATCTTCTCCTCCGCCACACCGCTTCTCGGCTTGCGGAACGCCAAGCCCTTATTGGTCGATACGTAGTACAAAGTCTTCTGATCTGGAGATGATGCCAGTCCTGATCCGTTTGCGACGAATGTAGGCGAGCCGCCGAGCGTTGGCACGCTGTAGATTCCTCCGCCCTCGGTACTCAACGAGTAATAAATCTGGGTGCCATCGGGCGAAACGCTCTCTACTGTCTTATTGAGGGCATCGCTGGTGATCTGCAGGGGTTCGCCGCCGGAAGCCAGCATCACGAAGACCTGGTCCACGTCCGCTACCGGCGAAGCGAAGGCGATGGTATGGCCGTCGGGGGAGAGGACGGCACCGTCCATCGGTTTATTCCAATGGCTGATTTGCGCGGTCTTAGTTGGGCGATTGGAAGGATTGCGGAGGAAATACGTGGCCAACGCGCCTGCCGCAAGCAGTACGATAACGGCCGCCGCATAATACGTCATTCGCCCGCCGGTTCGTCCCTGCGCTTCAAACTTTGCGGCGCCGCTTGCGGAACGTGAGGCGGCTTCTTCGGCCATCACGCGATCTGCGCTGCTGATTCGTCCTGAACTGGTATCTCGCTTCGAGCGCTTCAGATCGCTGCGCAACTCGGCCGCGGACTGATATCGGAGATCGCGATCTTTCTCCAGCGCTTTACTGACCACTCGCTCGATGTCTGCCGGAAAATCAGGGTTCAGGCGGACTATTGGAACTGACGTCTTGTGCAGGATGGCGTCAAAAATCACAGCGGAGGTCGAACCTGGAAAAGCTTCGCGGCCTGCTGCCATCTCGTAGAGGACAGCGCCGAAAGAGAACAAGTCGCTGCGAGCGTCCAACGGCTCGCCGCGAGCCTGCTCGGGCGACATGTAAGCAACGGTGCCGAGCGTGCTGCCGGGACTGGTGAGATGATCTTCGGCCTCGATGGTGAGTGCGCCCGCGCCATCCTCCGACATTCTTGCGGTTACTTTCGCCAGTCCGAAATCGAGAATCTTGGCTTGCCCGCGCAGCGTCACAAAAATGTTGGCCGGTTTGATATCACGGTGCACAATGCCTTTCGAGTGCGCCGCATCGAGCGCATCCGCAATCTGAATCCCTAGTTCTAAAGTCGTTTCCAGGTCCAGCGGCTTGCCGGCGATCTTGTGCTTCAGCGTCACGCCTTCCAGGTATTCCATGGCGATAAACGCCTGACCGCCCTGGTCGTCGATCTCGTAGATCGTGCATATATTCGGATGATTCAACGCGGAAGCGGCTTTGGCCTCCCGTTGGAATCGGCTTAGCGCCTGCGGGTCGCGGGCGACATTGTCGGGAAGAAACTTGAGCGCGACAAAGCGTCCGAGCTTCACGTCTTCGGCCTTATAGACGACTCCCATGCCTCCGCCGCCGAGTTTCTCGATGATTTGGTAATGCGAAATGGTCTGGCCGATCATTGGGATGGAATGTTAGGGCGAGGAAGAGGGCAAGTCAATGGATGCCAGGTGGTTTGCAGATTACGTTTAGACAGGAGTGATGCGAACAAGAAGCAGCAGAAAAGCTGAAAACGCTGCCCACGTTTTCCCGAATCGCCTGTTGTCAGATAGACTGACGTGCGACCATGAGCGACTCCCGAATCGTCCTCACGACTCTTCTCCTCTTCACCCTTGGCAGCGGCACGGCGCAAACCCAAAAGCAGGCGCCCTCGCCGGCTGCGGCGCCGTTCGTCACGCCTCCGCAGATGACCGCGGCGCAGCAGGAGAACTTTCCGCCTCAACTGCTGAATGATCTAGAGGCAATCAAGGCTGCGGCTCTGTCCGACGATTACGCCTATCACCAGGTTGCGCACTTGACCGAGAACATCGGAGGACGACCCAGCGGATCGCCACAGGCGGAAGCTGCCGTCCAATACGTCGCCAGCGAATTGCAGCGGCTCGGATTGGAAGTCGGCTTGGAGGAAGTGAAAGTGCCGCATTGGGTACGCGGCGCAGAGACCGCCGAGTTGACTGAATATTCTGGACAAGCGCCGGCAACGACGCAGAAGATCGTGCTCACCGCGCTCAGCAGCAGCACCGCGACTCCGGCCGAAGGAATCAAGGCCGACGTGGTCGTCGTCAACACCTTCGACGAACTGAAATCCCTGGGCCACGACAAAGTCGCGGGCAGGATTGTTCTCTTCAACGAGCGCTTCGACAAGCAGAAGGCCGCGGCCGGAATGGCATTCGTGGCATACGGCGAAGCCGTCCGCTATCGTGCAGCAGGACCAAAAGCCGCCGCAGAGTTGGGAGCAGTCGCGGCACTCGTGCGTTCGGTGGGCAGCGCCGATTTTCGGCTGCCCCACACCGGTTACAGCGCTCCTGCGGGCATTCCGACTGGTGCGGTGACTGCGGAAGACGCCGACCTGATTTCCCATCTTGCGGCTCAGGGAAAAGTTCGCATGCACCTGACGCTGACTCCTCAGAAGATGCCCGATGTGATCAGTCACAACGTAATCGCCGATCTCAAGGGCAGCGACAATGCCGAGCAGGTCGTGGTCTTGTCCGGCCATCTCGATTCCTGGGATCTGGGCACGGGCGCGATCGACGATGCCGCGGGAGTCGCGGTCGCGATGGAAGCAGCGGAGGTCCTCGGCAAGCTGCATCTTCATCCCAAGCGCACGATTCGCATCATCGCGTGGATGGACGAAGAGACCGGAGGATCGGGGAGCCAGACATACACGAAAGATCACTCCGGCGAATTTTCCCGGCACGTCGCAGCCATTGAAAGCGATGCCGGCGCTGGGCATCCGCTCGGCTTTGATATTCGCATGACAAACCCCGCAGCTGATCTGCTCAGACCAGTGCTTACGGTGCTGCAGACCTTTGGCGCCAATGCGGTGGAGAGCAGGCCCTATCCACCGGGAGCCGACATCGCGGCGATGTCAGAGACGGGCGTACCTGCGCTGGGTATTCTTCAGGATGGACGAACGTATTTCCACTACCATCACTCGGCAGCCGATACGCTCGACAAGATTGTCCCCGAAGAACTGCGCGAGAATGCGGCTGCGATGGCGGTGATGGGATATGCATTGGCTTCGATGAAAAATCCACTTCCGCGGTAAAGTCCAAAAAACTATTTACCGCCGAGTTCGCTGAGACTTCGCAGAGAACTCTGAGAACTTTGTGCCCCCTTGTACGCCTCTTATCCGAGCTTCCAGTTGAAGTATTGAGGCTCACGTAAATGTGATTCTTGGAAGGATTGACTGCGACTCCAGAGGGACTGCCGGAAACGGGAATGTCGGTCAGCAATGATTGGGCGAGCGAGGGCAGGCACGCGCACGACAACAGCGCGAGGAGAGATGCGACTCGGCGTAGCATGGAAAACCTCTTGTCGGAAGAATTGCAAATTCAGGAACGGAGAGGCTGAGGCGGCGGGGCTTTAGAGGCGAGGCCTCGTGAAAAGGTTGGCTCTCCATGGTCAGACATTGAGGGCGAACCCTCCGATTGTTGGTTAGCCCACATAAATCGGGCTCGGGCCAAGGACTTTCCGGCAGACCCCAGTGATTTGAATCACACACCCCCAGGAAAGCTGCTTACAGCCCTTCAAGCGGTTGACGCATCTCAATTCTCGCGCTTATTATTTTCGTTTGGCCTTACGGCCACGGACGCCTCCGGTACGAGGCGTCCTAGATTTTGGTAAGTACGCATTTATACGAAGTGACCTATGGATAAGAAGAAACTGGAAGCATTCAAAAAACGGTTGGAGACGAGACAACAGGAATTGCGCCGTACGGTGAACCGCAATCAGGCCGACGGGCGCTCTGCGGATGAGGATACTGCCCAGGACATCGCCGATCGGGCGGCAAGCTCTTACAACAAAGAGTTCTTGTTCAGCCAGAGCAATAACGAGCGGCAGTTGCTGCAGATGGTGGACAAGGCGCTGGCGCGGATTCGCGAAGGCAGTTTCGGGGAGTGCATTCACTGCGGGAAAGAGATTAACTCCAAGCGTCTGGAAGCTGTGCCATGGACGCGCCACTGCATCGAGTGCCAGGAGAAGTTGGAGCAGGGGATGCTGGAAGAAGCTCCGCGCTAGCAAGACTGCTGTTTCTGCGAACGCCGCCGTGAGATCGGCGGCGTTTTCCATTGTGCGCCGTTCGGAGCGGTCCATCTCCACCGATGGACCCGTTGTGCGAAATCCCCCTTCGCCTGAAAAACGGCTCCGGTCGGGTTGACGCTAGGGATTTGGCAGAGAACTTTATGCTGCCTTCAGTGCGAACGTTCCGATCGAGTCGGAAGGGAGTTCCAGCATGACAGTGTCATTTCCCACCTGCATTTGAACTCTCTGCGTGTGTGAGCGTTCGTTTCGGACTAGAGCCACGATGGATTTATCCGGGTTCACGAACGCCAATGCATCGTCGCATGTACCGTTAATGACCAGGTTGCGCGCGCCGACATCGACGAAGTGGGTCAAGTGCTTGAGGAGATAGTAGTCATGGTTGTAGCGGTACGTCTTGGAGTTGGCGTTGACGCAAACCAATGCGTTCTGCGCCCAGCCCCAGGTACTCATTCCTCCGTCGGGCGTGGAGATGTTCCAATACATGTAGGCTGAGGCACCGGAGCGGAAATAATGTTTCATCAACTGCCAGCAATAGCCGGTGTATCTCCAACTGTTGCTGCCATCGCCGCACTCCTGTTCGGACTGGTAGATCAGCAATGACGGAAACTCATTGTGAACGGCGGGCAACGCGTTCTTCCCTGCCCACTGCATTCCGACACCCTTTATGTAGCGCGCAGCTTCTTGATCGGCGAGGACAGTTTCGAGCAGCTTCGGATTACCGCGCTCCATCGTGCCGAAGAAGACGTCGACTTCGCGTTTTTGCATCTCAGGACCGAGATAGTGCAGAAAACGTGCAAGGCCTTCCGGGGTCCAGGTACAGCTGGGGAAGTTTTGCGCCGAGTTGAACTCGTTCTGCGGCATCACCATGCCAACGGAAATGCCAGCGGCACGATAGGCGTCGATATAGCGGCCGAAATATCTGGCGTAGGCGTCGAAATAACGAGTCTCCTGGATAAACAGGTCTTCCCCTTCATTGCCAATCTGGTCTGGACGGATTCCGTTCTCTTTCATGCCCGGATGAGCCTTAGCCTCAGCGTAGAAATGATTACGCTTCATCCAGCTGGGCGGCGACCAGGGAGAAGCCCACAGTCGTAGCTTGGGCTGATGGCGCAGCGCGGCCTGCACGAAAGGGATCAGCGTGTCCTTGTCGTGAGCAATGCTGAAATCTTTGAGCGCAAAGTCACCGTCGGTCTCGTCGTAGCTGTAGGGACCGGTGGCGAAATCGTTGGCGCCGATAGGAGTGCGGCAGTAAGTGAAGCGAGCGCCGTCGGTGGGATGAAACAGCTCGTGGAGAACGCTCTCGCGGTCGGTCTCGCTGAGACTCTGCAAAGAAATCCAGCCCAACTCATTGAAGCAACCGCCAAAGCCCAGCATAGGCTGAGATCCTGGTTGCAGCTGGGCGGGATCGAGATTTAGATTGAGAACATCCCATCCGAACATCGGCTTGAAGACCGAACCCGTTTGCCAGGGCTGAGTCTCGGTTGTGGTGATGACATTGAACCGGGGATCGTTCAGAGGCTGGGGCGGTCCGAACTGCGCGGCGGCGCGGGCCGGAAGGCCGAGGGACGCGATCGTCGTCCCGGCCGCGGCCCGCACGGATGCTGAGAGCATTTTCCTACGAGTCCAGCCGTTCGTCGTCATCAATCAATCACCCTTTGCGACTACTCGGTGCCGGGCTTCTTCATCTCCTCCTCAGCCACCTTCTCTGCGCCGGGCATCAGGTTCTTCAGCGGCGCCTTGCGTTGCTCCTCCAGTTCGGGGTGCGGTAGCGGCTTGCGGGGCAACATCTGGTCGCGCATGGCCGTGTTGTAGACAAAGATGGCTTCAACGGTTGCGGCCTGGGCCAGATCGTCGGCTTGCAGACGCTCGTAGGTGTCCATGTTGGAGTGATGCGTTCGCGAGCCGTAGTCGAGCCCGTCCTGAATGAACTGGAATCCGGGAATGCCGACGGCGTCGAATGATTCGTGGTCAGTACCGCCGGTGTCCCGCAGGCTGATGGTGGTGACGCCCAGGTCTTCGAGCGGCTTCATCCATTGTTCGAAGATCTTAGCTTCGGCGGCATTTTCCTGCAGGTAGATGCCGCGAACTTTCCCGGATCCGTTGTCGACGTTGAAGTAGCCGGAGATTTTTGCTTGTTCGGGCTTCAACTGCAGTGGACCAGCGGTTTTCCGCAACCAATCGGGCAAGTTCACCTGATCTGGAGCCGTCGAGAGCGGGGCGGACCCAAAATGCTGCTTCACGTAGCCGACCGATCCGAACAAGCCTTGTTCCTCGCCCGTCCAGAGTGCGACGCGAATCGTGCGGCGGGGCTGGACTTTTAGTGTGTTCAGGATGCGCATCACTTCCATCGCGACGACGGTGCCCGCGCCATTGTCGGTTGCGCCAGTGGCCGAAGCCCAGGAATCAAGATGGCCGCCGACCATCACCACTTCGTCTTTCAGCTTGGGATCGGTGCCGGGAATTTCGGCGACGGTATCAAAGCCGTGCTCGTGATCGCCGGTAAATTCGGTTTCCACGTCCATCTCAATCGTAACCGGGACGTGCGCTTTCAACAGGCGGTAGACGCGTCCGTAATTCTCGATCGCCATGACGACGACAGGCAGCGGCTCGGCGTGTTCGCGCTGATAGGTAAAGAACCCGGAGCTGTAGCTGCTGTCGTCGAAGATGGTGCCGCCAGAGCCGCCGTTGTTGCGTCCATCGCGGCTGGGGACGACGACTCCGCTGACATGCTCATCGACGAAAAATTTCGTCACCTTCTCACGAAATTCGATTCGCTTGAGGAACTGCTGCAGAAAGTCCTCGCGCTCGCCCACGTGAACGGGATACTCCTGAATTTTCTTGAGACCGGCGTCGTCCTGGCGCTCGAACAGCGGCTTGTCGACAGGCTTCACGTCGCGCATGTCGCCGAAGAGAACGATCTTGCCAGACAGCTTGCCTTTGTACTTCTCAAGATCTTTTTCCTCTTTGGCAGTCACCCAAACCGCTTGATCGCTGAGCGCACCTTTGGTCGATGGCGACCACGGCACGGCCTGCGCGATGAAGACGGCTGTATCGGGTGCCGACATCCGTACCCAGGTATTCAGTTGACGCCATCCCATGCCGAATTCACCCCAGTCTTCGAGATGGGCGTTCACGCATCCCATGGCGGTGAACTGATCACGGGTCCACTCGTTGGCATGCTTCAAGTTGGGAGAGCCGGTCAGACGCGGGCCGATCCCATCCATTAAGGCGGAGGCAAACTCCATCACGTGCGAATGCGAGAGTCCCTCATCGCGGATGCGCTGGTACATGGTGTAGTCGAGATTTTCGACTGCGGGTTGGATTTGCTCGTAGGAGGGCTTTTCTTCGACTTTGATGTCTTTGGACTTCTTGTCGGCGGCGATGGTCGAGAAGGTAAGACAGAAGAGTATGGCGAAGATTGAGAGCAGGCGCTTGCTTGATGGCATGTGTCGGATTTCCTCTCTAAAACGGAAAGCGCAGGGTAGCAGAACGGGCTGAGATTAGGAAAGGTGAAAAGGCTATCGAAATAACGGGGAACAATCCTGAACTGTTTTGTATGCTCAATATTGGTGTTCGCCGGATACAGAGCCTATGATTTCCAGTTTGGGGCAGGGAGGCGTGGTATGTCGTGGCGTAGGATTGCCGTTCTGATCGCGTCAACTGTATGTCTGACGGCGGCTCAAGGACAACAAGAGAAACAAACCACTCCGCAGTCAGCTAGCAATACAGAGAGCGAGATCTCCACCCGAACCGAAGACGAGACCATCAAGGTGCAGGTGAATTTGGTATTGGTGCGGGCGGTGGTCAAAGATTCTGCCGCAAACGTTGTGACGGATCTGAAGCAGCAGGATTTCAGGATTCTCGACAATGGAAAGCCACAGACCATCTCCTCGTTTCACGTGGAGACGCCGGAAAAGAGCGAGAGCATAACGTCACCGCCCGAATCAGAGGCAGAGGCACCAGCCTCAGAAAAAGAAACCAAGACCGAAGCCCAGCCTGAACCAGTAAAAGCCGCAGTGATGCCCAACCGGTTCGTGGCGCTGGTGTTTGATGATTTGCATCTCAAAGTAGCCGATGCCATGGCGGTCCATACCGCGACCGAGAAGCTGTTCGCCAACCTCGCGCCCACGGACCGTGTGGCAGTTTATTCAACGGAAGGAAACGTACAGCAGGATTTCAGCGCCGATCCCGCAATTCTGCGCAAAACCTTGGCGTCAATTGTTCCCCATTCTTCTATTAATGAAGGGCGGCACGAGTGCCCCGAGATCAGTTATTACCAGGCCGACCTGATCGAGAATCACCGCGATCCGGAGGCGATCCGGATCGCGAATGCCGATGCACAGGTCAACCAGTGTCCTTTTAACCTGGAAGGCACCGTGCAGCGGATCTTGCAGGAGGGGGACTCACAGACGGAGAGAACCTATCAATATTTGAGCGACGTCGTGCGAAAACTTGCAGGCATGCCCGGGCAGAGGGTGCTGGTGTATGTTTCGCCAGGATTTCTGGTCGGGCAGGCGGTGACTGGAAGCAGTTGGGACTGGGTGGAGAAGGCGGTGCGGGCGGGCATCGTCGTGAACACGATTGATGCAAGAGGACTGTACACACCTGAGGGATTGCCGGACATTGATGCACCCCCACAAGTGGGCCCGAGCAGGGGAGCTGGCGACCCTGTGGACGTCGATTATCAAGGATTCGAAGGGCAGTACCGGATGCAGGCGCAATTCGAACAGAGCCGGGTACTGACCAGTATGGCAGCCAGCACGGGCGGGAGCTACTTTCATAACCGGAATGACCTGAGTGTGGGCTTAGCTCAGGCTCTGTCTGCACCGACCGTAAGCTACCTGCTGGGGTTCAGACCCGAAAATGCAATCGCCGACGGGAAGTTCCATAAGCTCAAAGTAGAAGTGACGAACGGGAAGTACCAAGTTCAAGCCAGGAATGGATATTTCGAGCGCAAAAGGCTGGCTGACCCGGAGGAGGAGGCCAAGCAGGAAGTAAGGGACGAACTGTTTTCGGGAGAAGAGGTTGTCACCCTACCAATCCAGTTGAACACTCAATTTCTCAACATCGACGCGGGTTCGTCACAGTTAACCGTGCTTACTCACCTGGATGTTAATGGGATTCGCTTTCGCAAGGCGGACGGGCGCAATCGCGACGACGTCGTGATGGCGACGGGAGTGTTCGACCAGAACGGCCTCCTGGTGGGCGGTCAGATGAAAGAAGTCACGTTGAAGCTGCAAGACGCGACGCTCGAGCGACTGAGGCAAAAAGGAATCACCTTCAAAACCGTGTTCAAAGTAAAACGGGGGAGCTATGTTGTGCGCAGTGTGTTGCGAGGCTCGGAGGGCGACCAGATGACGGCGCGAAATGTGACCACGGTGATCCCCTGATTTCGGGAATATTATCCCAAAGAGTTTATGAGGGCCTAACTCGACTCCTAGGCTAAACAGCCTTTGACCGAAGCGTCGTGCAGCACACCGCGGTTCTGCATTTAGTCGAAGTGATCTCCTTCACAGACAGGTGGAAACTTATATGCGCACACTGTCTTGAGCAGTAGGGAGGGGTGCCGTATGTCATGGCGTTTGATTGCGGTGCCGGCAGTGGTGCTGAGTCTGTGGATGAATGTGGCGCGGGGACAAGAGTCGGGACAAGCCACAACCTCTCAGCCAACGAACAATACAGACAGCGAGATCTCCACCAGGACTACGGAAGCAGCTATCAAGGTGCAGGTGAACCTTGTGCTGGTGCGGGCGGTGGTGAAGGACTCCACCGGGAAGGTAATTCCCGGTCTGAAGCAGCAGGACTTCCAGATCTTCGACAAGGGAAAGCTGCAGAAAATCTCTTCATTTAACGTCGAGAAGACCGAGGGCGAGAGTGCGTTGTCACCCACTGGGTCAAAGGCTGAGAAGTCGGCCCCAGAAAGGGAAGTCGCCACCGGAGCCCAACCGGAGCCAGTAAAGACGGCGGTCATGCCCAAGCGCTTTGTAGCGCTGGTGTTTGATGATTTGCATCTTAAAGTTGCCCAGGCGATGGCGGTCCATGCCGCCACGGAGAAGTTGTTTGCCAGCCTGACCCCGACTGATCGCGTGGCGATTTACTCGACCATGGGAGACGTGCAGCAGGATTACACGGACGACACCGCAACCTTGCGCAAGACGCTGGCGGCCATTGTCCCGCACACCTCCATCGACGAGGGACACCACGAATGTCCCGACATCAGCTACTACCAGGCAGACCTGATCGTGAACAAACGTGACCCAGTAGCGATCCTCGCTGCGCAAACCGAGGCGACATATAACCAATGTCACTCCGATAGGGCGTACGCTCACTCTTCGTTCAATGCGGAAGCCTTTGCGCAACACATTTTGCAGGAGGGGGATTCGCGGACAGAACAAACGTATCAATACCTGAGCGACGTTGTGCGGAACTTGACCAGCATGCCCGGACAGAGAATCCTAGTGTACGTTTCGCCAGGATTTCTTATAACACAGGCGCTATTCGGTAGTAGCTGGGACTGGATTGAGAAAGCGGTACGGGCTGGAGTCGTGGTAAACACCATCGACGCGAGAGGACTGTACACGCCGGAAGGACTGGGGGACATCGACGCACCACCAGTCGTGCAACCGCCAGGTGAGGGCGGAGTCTGGGACGGGGCCGACTACCAGAGGGTTCAAGGGATCTACCGGATGCAGACGCAGTTCGAGTCGGGGCAAGTGCTGGCGAGTATGGCGGCAAATACCGGTGGAACCTACTTCCACAATCGGAATGATTTAAGTACCGGGCTGAGTCAGGCGTTGTCCGCGCCGAGCGTAAGCTACATCCTGGGATTTCGACCTGACAACGCAAGCGCCGACGGCAAGTTTCATAAGCTGAGAGTGGAGGTTGCGAACGGGAAGAAGTACCAGATCGAAGCCAGAAACGGATATTTCGCGCGGAAAAAGCCGGCCGACCCCGAGGAGGAGGCCAAGCAAGAAGTACGAGAGGCTCTGTTTTCAGGCGAAGAGATTGACACCCTGCCGATCCAATTGAATACTCAATTTCTCAACATTAGTCCCGCCTCGAGCCAGTTGACCGTGCTGACCCGCCTGGACATCGCCGGCATTCACTTTCGCAAAGCGGACGGTCGCAATCGCAATAACGTCGTTATAGCGACCGGCGTGTTCGACCGCAACGGTTTGCTGGTCGACGGGCAGATGAAAGAGGTCACGCTGAAGCTGCAGGATTCGACAGTGGAGAGGCTCAAGCAAAAAGGACTTATCTTCAAAACTGTGTTCACAGTGAAGCCGGGGAGCTATGTTGTGCGCAGTGTGTTGCGAGGCTCGGAGGGAGATCAACTGACGGCGAGGAACGTGACCACTGTGATCCCGTGATGCATCACGGTCTTTCGAGCAGGTAATTGCTGCGAGTTGGATACTGCCAGCACTCCCAATGGCGAATTAGCCGCAGGCCAGCCATCTCGACCATTGGTATGAATTCCCCCGGTTCCGCCCAGAATGAGATTTTCGTTCCGCTATTCACGATCGCGGGTTTTCCCGTGAGCTGCTGGTAGGCAAGCCGGCGCGCCATCCCAAACCAGGTTCTCAGTCCGTGTTTGCGGTAGAGATGCGAGAGGAGTTCGCGCCGGGTTGCGAAATCGGGTGTGGGGTCGCGCTGTTCGCCACGCGGAATCTCGCCGAGAACTACGCGTGCGCCAGGCTTAGCGACGCGATAGATTTCGCCAAGGCTGGTGGGAACCTTCTCGCGGGGCACAACCAAAAGAACATTGTTGCAGATGATTACGGAGGCGCTGCAATCAGGCAGCGGCTACATGTCCGCCAGGCCTTGTCGGACATTCAGGCCCAGGCACCGCAAGACGGCGACCTCTTCTTCGGTCGCGAGCAGGCCGATCGCGCTTCTGACGCCAATTTGCTTTGCGATCTTGAGCATCGTGCCATCGCCGCAACCGATGTCGACGAGTTCGTCTTCCGAGCCGAGAGCGGTGGCCTCCGCAATCTCTTCGTGAACCCGCCTCGTGACATCTTTGAGGTGACGCCCGCGCAGGGCAAGATCGTGAGGATCGCGGGCATGCTTCGCGATCTCGCGACAATACTCGACGTAGTCATCGGAGCGGGTCAGCATGGAGCGGGATTAATTCTACTGTGGAACGTCGATCGCAGTGGCCACAGGGGCTAAAGCCCACGGTCTGGGCGCACGGTAACGCGGCCCTCAAAGGGCCGCTCCTCCACGGCGCCGCACCACGCCGCACAGCTAAGAGCGCTGGGTTCCGCTTTTGACGCCCCTGTTTAGTGCCTGTTAAACTTGATGTTTGTCATAGCAATCCAAGCCCACCGTCATACCAGAAGGGAAGTCCGTGCGCGCAGAAACCCGCCATCAACTCAAACAGGATGCGTTTAGCCGTGTCACCATCGGAGCCGCGGAAAAGACTGCCGATTGGAGCGCCCAGCATCAGACCACGCTCATTATTTCTGGAATTGTGTTGGTGGTCCTCGCCGCTATCGTTACGGGCGGCTGGTATTACCTGAACGCGCAGGACGAAAAGGCGAGTGTAGAGCTGTCCGTGGCGGTTCGTACCCTGGACACACCGCTGCGTCCGGCGGGAACACCCGAACAGCCTGATTTCCCAACTTTTACCTCTGCCCACGATCGTGCGCAAACGGCCCAGAAGCAGTTTCAAGCCATTGTGGACCACTATCCGCATACACGCACGGCTGACATGGCGCACTACTTTCTGGGAGTGACGGCGGCGACTCTCTCCGACAATGCGGCTGCGGAACGCAATTTTAAGCAGGTCGCTTCGAATGGCAATCGCGAAGTTGCATCGCTGGCCAAGGAGGCATTGGCCTCTCTCTATGGCCAGACGAATCGGACCAAGGACGCGGTTGGGATGTATCAGGAACTCATCAACAAACCCACTGCGTCGGTCAGCAAAGTAACGGCGCAGCTGCAGTTGGCCGAACTCTATCAAAATTCCAACCAGCCCCTTGACGCCAAGAAGCTTTACGAGCAGGTCAAGAAGGACAATCCCACCAATGAAGCCGGGCAGTTGGCTACGCAGAAGCTGGCGGAGTTGAAGTAGAGCTGGGGCAGGGATTAGGGTCTAGGGACCAGCGTTCGAGACACCCTTACTTCTCGCCGCCTCAACCACATTGGTTTTGTTGTTCCAGGGCAGGCCTTGTTATTGACCTCTAATCCTGACGACTGACCCCCTGACCCCTAGCCCCTGCTCCTGATACCATGTTTTGCTGTTTCCAATCCCAATCAACTGGACCCCAATGGCCGACCTCAACTTTCGCGTTAACGGTAGTGAAAAAAAGGTAAGCGTCTCTCCGGAGACACCTCTGCTCTGGGTTTTGCGCGACACGCTGGAACTCACCGGTACAAAATTTGGATGCGGCGCTGGATTGTGTGGGGCTTGCACCGTTCACCTTGATGGAAATCCGATCCGTTCGTGCTCGACTCCGGTATCGCAAGCCGCAGGCAAGAGCGTAACTACGATCGAAGGCCTCGGTGCCAACGGCCTGCACGTGCTGCAGCAGGCGTGGATTGCCGAAGAGGTCCCGCAGTGCGGATACTGCCAGACCGGCCAGATTATGTCGGCGGCCGCGCTGCTGGCGAAGACACCGAATCCGACCGACGACCAGATCACGCAAGCCATGAACGGCAACCTCTGCCGATGCGGCACCTATGAACGAATTCGGAAGGCGATCCATCGCGCCGCCAATGGAGGTGCGCGATGAGCCCCATCACTCGTCGAGAATTACTGACCGGTGGAGTAGCCGCCGGGGCCGGGTTGGTGATCGGTTTTTATTTGCCGCACGAAAGGCATGGCGGCAGGAGATCTTTTTCTCCTAACGCATATCTGCGCATTACGCCGGATAACAAGATCACTGTCGTGGTCGCGCGCTCGGAGATGGGCCAGGGAGTGCGCACCGCATTACCGATGATCCTTGCCGAGGAGCTCGAGGCCGACTGGAAGCAGATTGAGATTGAGCAGGCTGGGGCGAGCACCCTCTACGGCGATCAGACTACCGGTGGTAGCGCCAGCATCCGCACGACTTGGGATCCGATGCGCAAGGCGGGCGCGGCGGCGCGCGAGATGTTGATCTCAGCAGCTGCTTTGACGTGGAACGTTCCTCGCTCGGGATGTACGGCGGAGGCCGGTTACGTTAAGCATGCCGCGTCGAACCGGAGTCTCAGCTATGGCGAACTCGTGGGCAGGGCTGCGAATCTGCCAATTCCGACCGATGTTCCGCTAAAGCAGAGTAAAGACTACAAAATCGTGGGCCAACGATTGGCTCGCGTGGATACGCCCGCCAAGGTGAAAGGTCAGGCCGTCTTCGGCATCGACTTCCGGCTGCCGGGGATGAAGTACGCCGTCCTCTCGCGCTGCCCAACCATCGGAGGAAAAGTAGCGAGCTTCGACGACAAGGAATCGAAGAAGAATTCCGGGGTGAGCTACGTGGGCAAAGTCGGTGACTCAGCAGTTGCTGTGGTGGCCGACAGCGTGTGGGGCGCAATGGAAGGGCGTCGCGTGCTCAACGTCACGTGGGACGATGGCGCGAACAGAGACCTGAACACGGCGGCCCTAGTCGCAGCACTCAAGCAAGGTGCGTCGAAAAAGGGAGCAAACCTGTTCGCTGCGGGAGACCCTGCAAAGGCTTCAGGACGCCACGTTGCGGCGGAGTACCAATTGCCGTTCATGGCACATGCTCCGATGGAGCCGGGGAACTGCACCGCGCACTATCAGGGCTCGAAGTGCGAGATGTGGATCCCGACGCAGGTTCCGCAGGACTGCCGCGACTCGGTGGCCACGGCAATCGGGCTCGATCCGGACCAGGTCAAAGTGAATGTGACCTTGATGGGTGGTGGCTTCGGCCGGCGTCTGGAGCATGACTATGCGGTCGAGGCGGCGCTGGTCTCGAAGTCAATCAATGCTCCCGTGAAGGTGATCTGGACCCGGGAAGACGACATGCGATTCTCGACGTATCGGCCCGCCAGTTTGCATCGACTCAGTGCTACGGTTGACGGTTCGGGCTTCCCGGTCGCGCTGACTCATCGGATCATCGCGCCATCGATCAGCGGACAGAAGGGACAGCCGATTCCGAATGGCGTCGACCCTGATCTGCCCGATGAGGCTGGACCGGTCTATGGCATTCCGAATTATTCGATTGAATACGTGATGACCGAGACTCCCGTGCCGCTGGGATGGATGCGCTCGGTGTACGCGCTGCAGGCCGGGTTTGCGCTGGAAAGTTTTATCGATGAACTGGCGGTTGCGGCGGGAAAGGATCCGGTGCAATACCGGCTTCAGGTGCTCTCGAAAGAACAGGATCTGGTCTACTTCACGACAACGTGGAAGACCTCGCGGATGCGCGCCGTTCTGCAGCTTGCAGCCGAAAAGGCGGGATGGGACAAACCCCTGCCGAATGGCCGCTATCGCGGCGTGGCGTGCTTCGGATGCTTCTCTTCGTACATGGCGGAAGTGGTCGAAATCTCTATGGAGAACGATCAACCCCGCGTGCATCGAGTCGTAGCGGCCGTTGATTGCGGACAGGTTGTCAATCCGAGCATTCTGGAGCAACAGATCCAGGGCGGCGTGGTCTACGGGCTGGGGAATGCGCTGCGCGCAAAGATCACCATCGACAAGGGCCGAGTGGTGCAGGGCAACTTCGACGATTACTCTCCGCTGCGGATGGAGGAGACGCCAACCGTTGAAGTCTATGCGGTACCAAGCCAGGAAGCGCCCACGGGAATTGGGGAGCCATCAGTGCCGCCCGTTGCTCCGGCTCTGTGCAATGCGATCTACTCGGCGACGAAGAAGAGGATTCGGGCGCTGCCGATTTTGAGTTAGGGATTAGGGATTAGGGGCTAGGGGCTCAGTGGTCAGTCGTCAGCGGTCAGTGGTCACTTGGCTTATCAGTTTTACTAGGCGCCTGGAAACTGATCACCGTCACCAATCCCTAATCCCTAGTCCCTTTTTTGGACCCTCCGGTGCCGTGCCGGTGTCTAAACCACCGGGTTCTCTCCGCGCTCGACACATTCTCGCGCTACACTCTGTCAAATTTGCTTCGCGAGGTCGGTCATGCTGGAAGCCGTGCACCTGACTAAGAAGTACGCGTCTTTACCCGCCGTTCAAGACCTCTCATTCACGCTGCGCCCCGGTCAGGTGCTGGGCTGCCTTGGTCCGAATGGTTCCGGTAAGAGCACAACCGTGAAAATGCTCACCGGATTGCTGGAACCAACTCGAGGGATGGTTCAGTTCGACGGCCAGAGTATCCAGGGTGATCTCGCCGCGTATAGAGAACGGCTGGGATACGTGCCAGAGGAACCGAATCTCTATCCTTATCTGACGGGATGGGAATATCTGGAATTGATCGGCACACTGCGTGGAATGCCGCAAATCGAGTTGTTCAAAAAGATCGATTCCCTGCTCGAGTTGTTCTCTCTGCATCCCAGCCGGCACGCGAGCATCGGGACGTACTCGAAGGGGATGCGGCAGCGCATTCTGATCATTGCCGCGATCATGCACAATCCAGAAATTTTCATCTTGGATGAACCGCTCTCAGGGCTGGATGTGACCTCCGCGCTCATCTTCAAGAACCTGGTGCAGACACTCGGACAACAGGGCAAGCTGGTCTTCTATTGCTCGCATGTCCTTGAGGTGGTCGAGAAAGTCTGTTCTGACGTTCTCATTCTGCGCAAGGGAGTAGTGATTGCGCAGGATTCGGTCGTGAATATCCGCCAGATCATTGGGCAATCGCTGGAGAATACGTTCCTGCATCTGGTTGAGGACGTCGACACTATGAGCGTGGCCCGCGACATCGTCAGCGTCATGAAGGCGGCCTGATTATGCTTGGCGAGATCATCCGGCATCAATGGGACTATTACCGCGAGCGTCCGTTCTGGCGGATGGTGGAACTGTTTGTGGCACGCATGTTTCGTGGCGGAGGAGACACGGATGCCGAGGGCCTCGACCTGGGGATCGGCCTGGTGCTGACCCTGCTGGCAATGCCCGGTGGGTTCGTTTCGGTTCTCTTATTCAATAAATACGGTTCCTTGCTGCAGTGGCTGCGTGGGCAGACAAACGTCGATCCTCTGGCGATCGCGTTTCCGGACGAATATTTTTTTATTGTCCTGTCGATGACGGTCACGGGAGCCGTAGCCGTCTGGCGATGGGACGCGATTTTCCCCGACCGCCGCGATTACATCAACCTGGTTCCGCTGCCGATTTCAACGCGGACGATATTTTCTGCGAACCTCGTCGCCGTACTGTTCCTGGTTGGCCTGGTTTCACTGGACGTGAATGCAGCGTCGTGCATCCTGTTTCCGACCGTGGTCACGGCGTCACAAACAGAATTTTTGTTTTTCTTCAAGTTTGCGGCGGTGCATGCGGTTGGAGTGATTCTCAGCAGTGTATTTTCGTTCTTCGCGGTGTTTTCGGTCTTGGGGCTTCTAATGGCGATCCTGCCGCCGCGGGCGTTCCAACGGGCATCGGCGTACATTCGCGGCGCGGTTGTGGTTTATCTGGTCGCACTGCTCTGCACTGCCTTCGCGGTGCCGAATCTGCTGCGGCAGGTAAGGGGCCCGGCACCCGCATGGACGTTCCTGTTGCCTTCCACCTGGTTTGTGGCTTTGTGCCAGACGCTGCGTGGCTGCGGCGGACTGGTGCTCCGGAAGCTTGCGCAGCTGCCATTGCCCGGGATCGCGGCACTGGGAGTGTTCGCCTTCTGCATGTACGCCATCGGCTATCAACGACACTTCATGCGCATCGCCGAAACTGCAGAAGCGGCCACCATCACGCATCGTCCAAGGATGTCGAGTTTGCGGAGATGGCTGGAACGTTTCATTTTCCGGACTCCATTTCAAAGAGGCTGCTTCAGCTTTGTGGGAAAGACGATACTGCGCAGCGAGGGACACCGGTTGGTCCTTACGGGGGTGGCGGGATTGGGACTGGTTCTTGCATCGCAGGCGCTGCTCGGTGCGTTTGAAGGAGGGAAATCTGCGCGTGCCGGGGCGTTGTCGCCGAACGCGCTCTCCATCCCGTTTATCGTGAGTTTCCTGATCATCATCGGCTTGCGGATCGTGTTTGAAATGCCGGCGGAACTGCGCGCCAACTGGTTGTTCCAACTCATGCTCGATCCGGACCGGCAGGAGTGCGAGCCGCTGGCAAGAAAAATCATGCTGGTGTGTGTATTGCCGTGGATCGCTGCGATCACATTGCCGGTCTACTTCTATCTGACAAATTTTCGGATTGCGCTGCTGCACACTTTGCTGGTGGTGATCTGGTCCACCTTGCTGACGAACATTGTCCTGGTGCGCTTTCGCAAGCTGCCATTTACCTGCACGGTACCTGTATTCAAACAGCATTCGATCGTGATCCTGCTGTTGTTCTGCTTCGGATACTTGATCTATGCCGTCTCCACACCGGAATTTGAATCAACAGCTCTGTTGCAACCGGTGCGGATGCTTAGCCTTTTGCCGGTAATCGCGGTGGCGTGGTTCATCCCGCACTATATGGCGAAGAATGCGAATGAGATTGAGAAAAAATTGATCTTTGAGGAAGGAGCGAGCCGGCACCTGGAATTGTTGCGGCTGGGCGAATGAGGGCTCTGAGCGGGCGCGACACTACAAAGCTCCGAGCCATTTGACCGGGAAGCGCGCGGCTAGAGCATTGGCGAGGCGCTCGTCGGCGGTGACGAGGTTAGCGTTTGCCTTGAGTGCTAGGACCACGTACGTGCTGTCGTAAACCGAGCGGCTGTGAGCTACGGCCAATTCCAGCGCCTGAGGCACCAAGTCGAACGAGGGGACAGTAGGAATACCTAGGTCAGTAATTTTCGCGAACCCCTTTTCGGCTTGGCTGAGAAGGACTCTTCCCTTCAGCACAGCCTTCCAAAGGGCATTTTCGATTTCCAGCCAGAACAGATCGGGCACGAAGAAGGCAACCTCGTTGTTTCGAAAGGAGGTCAGCAAAGCTTCCGCTTCGGCAACGAAATCCTCCTTCTCGAGCGGAAGACACCATTTGAGGGCAACGCTGGCGTCTATCACGAACCGCTTCAACGCTCTCGGTCCTCACGGATCATCTCCTCAGCCGAAGGAAAAGGTCCTGGGCTAGGCGGAGGCATGGCCCGTAGCTTGAGCAACTCGTCAAAGGCGTGCCGGCGCCGCTTCAATTCGGCTTCAGTGGGAACGTTTTGCACAAGAAGTTCGATCACTTCGGCTGCGATTGACTTCCGATGGTTCTTCGCTCGCTTGCGTAGCGCCTTATAAATATCATCGGGGACGTTTTCCACGTAGAGTGTTGCCATAGGGATTCCCTAGGTAAAGTCTAGCATCTCCCTAGGGATAAAGCGAGTCCGTTTTCTTGACAGGCCCAGCCTATGCCTTATATCCTAAGTCTTGATCCTTGCGGTACTTACGCCTCTTTGGCGTGCTCCCGCGAGCTGTGCTGACGCGATCGCCGCGGAGGTTTCGCCATGTTCCTCGACCTCAAAGAATTAGAAGTTCATCCTCTGGATTTTGAGGAAGAATTTCCAGCCGAAGCGATCGATTTAGGCGGCGAGGCTCGGCAGCGCACTCCGTTGAAGGCATCGGGGCACGCTGAACTGGTGGAGGAGCACCTCGGCAAGCGCCAGACAATTAAGGACATACGGCTGCGGGGCCGCCTATCGACGAAACTGGAGTTACAATGCGCCCGGTGCCTGGACCCGGTGCCCCAAGATGTGAAGCGGGAGTTCGAACTGCTCTATCGTCCGCTGGGGGCCGACGCGGGCCGCGATGAGCTCTCAGTAACAGACGCGGAAGCTGAGATCGGCTATTATCAGGGCGAAGGCCTGTTGCTCGAGGACGTGTTGCGCGAACAGGTGCTTCTGGCGCTGCCATTGAAAGTCACCTGCCGCGAAGCCTGCAAAGGGTTGTGCCCGCAGTGCGGTAAGAATCTGAATCAGGAGCAATGCTCCTGCTCGATCGAAGTACCGGATCCGCGGTGGGCAGCGCTGAAAGATGTGCGCGACAGGCTGGAACACTGAGATCGCACTCAGCATTCAGCCATCCGCACTCAGCCCGCAGGATTGAATGCTGAGTGCTCAAGAAGTCTTAGATAACAGCCGAAGGCGGCTGCCAAGAAGGAATCCGAAAACATGCCAAATCCAAAACGACGCCACTCCCAGAAGCGCACCTCCACCCGGCGCGCCCACGACGCACTGAAAGGCCACAGTCTTTCCGAGTGCCCCAACTGTCACGAAAAGAAAATGCCGCACCGCGCCTGCCCGAAATGCGGTTACTATAAGGGGCGCGAAGTTCTCGACGTCGAGGAAGCCAGCTAGTCTCAAACACCATGCCGAGCGTGATCGCGCTGGATGCGATGGGTTCGGATCGCGCGCCCAAGCCTGAAATTGAGGGCGCGATCCAGGCCGCACGCCAGTATGGCGTGCGCGTGTTGCTGGTCGGCCAGGAGCCTGTGGTGAAGGCCGAACTGGACCGGCACCGCGGCGCCGCGCACCTGCCCATCGAAATCGTCCACGCCAGCGAATACATCACCATGGAAGACAAGGTGGAGGCGATCCGCGCCAAGCGCGATAACTCCATGCGGGTGGGGTTGCGCCTTGTACGCGAGGGAAAAGCGTCAGGATTCGCCACCGCCGGGAACACCGGTGCCGCCATGGCAACGGCGAAGATTGTGCTCGGCGGAGTTCCGGGGGTGGATCGTCCCGCACTCGCTGCCGTCTTCCCTACTGCGCCGGGGAATCCGGCCATGCTGCTGGACGTGGGCGCGAACGTCGATTGCACTGCACAAAATCTGGAGCAGTTTGCGGTAATGGGCGAAGCCTACTTCCGCGCTATGTTCGGTAGGACACCTCGCATTGGCCTGCTGTCGATCGGCGAGGAAGAAGGCAAGGGCAACGATCTTACCCGCGAAGCCTACGGCTTGCTGAAGCAGATGCCGATAAACTTTGTTGGGAATGTCGAAGGCCGCGATCTTTACAACGGTGAGGTTGATGTCATCGTTGCTGATGGATTTGTCGGCAATGTCGCATTGAAAATTTCAGAAGGCGTGGCCAACCTGGTGCGCACTGCGCTGAAAGAATCTCTCAAGGCGACGATTACACGGCAGGTGGGAGCATTGCTCTCCCGCAGCGCGTTTACAGATTTTAAGAAGCGCCTCGACCACACAGAATATGGTGGCGCGCCACTGCTTGGGGTTAAGGGGGTTTGCATTATCACGCACGGATCGTCCAATGCAAATGCGATGAAGAACGCGGTCCGGGTAGCTGCGGAATTGGCCGAACGCCGAATCAACGAATCGATTGGGCGCGGCTTGGCGGCGCTACATCCGGCAAACGCGGAGTCGGAAGTTGCGCAGCCACGCTAGACATGATCCTCGCCTGAAGATTCACGGAATAGTCGAAAATCTATATGACCGCTTCTAACCATTGCATCGCTTTCATGTTTCCGGGCCAAGGCTCGCAGGCCGTGGGAATGGGCAAGGAGCTGGCCGAAAAGTACCCTCTCGCCCGGCAAACCTTCGAAGAGGCCGACGATGCCCTGGGATATAAGCTCTCGCAATTGTGCTTTGAGGGCCCGGAGGATCAACTCCGGCTCACAGAGATTACGCAGCCTGCGATTCTCACCGTATCGGTAGCTGCGCTCCGCGTGCTTGAGACGCGGATTCCACGCGCAAGTTATGTCGCCGGACATAGTCTCGGCGAGTACGCAGCGCATGTCGCCTCTGGAACATTTCGTTTTGCTGACGCCCTGCGCATCGTGCGCAATCGCGGGAAGTACATGCAGGAGGCGGTTCCAGTCGGCGTGGGGGCCATGGCGGCGATTCTCGGCATGGACTACGACAAAGTGGAGGGCGTCTGCGATGAAGCGGCACAGGGCGAGGTCTGCTCACCGGCCAACATCAATTCGCCGGAGCAGGTCGTGATCTCCGGAAATGTAGCCGCGGTCGAGCGGGCAACCAAACTCGCCGATGAGCGCGGAGCGAAGAGAGCCAAACTGCTGCCGGTAAGTGCCCCATTCCATTGTTCTCTGATGAAGCCTGCGCAAGACCGGCTGAAGGATGACTTGGAGAAACTCGAGATGCAGAAGCCGGTTTATCCGGTGGCGTGCAATGTTGAAGCCGACCTGGTGACCGATGATCTGCGGGCCCGCGACACCCTTTTGCGGCAGGTCACCGGATCGGTGAAGTGGGATCAATGCATGCATCTGCTCCTTGCCCAGGGCGTACACACGTTCGTAGAAGTTGGCCCAGGAAAAGTTCTGTGCGGCCTGATGCGGCAGATCGACCGCTCGAAGGCCTGCCTGAATGTTGCGGATGAGGCGAGCTTGATGAAAACCGTCGAGGCTCTTACGCAGACGGCCGCCTGAAGTTTCTCAGTGAAAAATTAACTCGCAAGGCGGAAAGCTGAGGGTGTGATCTGATTTTTCTACCCAAACCTGGGCATGCTCGGTGCGGTCATTCACGATTACGTCGACTACAACTCCGGTGCCCGGACCCGGGCAGGTACTCGCGCCGTAGACTTTTTGCGTCTTGATCAGTCCCCACTCTCCCCCGGGGCCCCAGTCTCGATAGAACTCGTTATAGGAATATTTGGAAAACTTATCCGGGTGTTGCGCCCAATCAGGATCGTGCATCCAGAGGCCGTAGGCAGATTTGTAGTCCTGCCGTTGCAGGTCGTCGAAGAAATGGCCCACGATCCGTTCCTCCGGCCAATACCGGAAAAACCAAAGCAGGGCAGCAATCACCAGAACCCCGGTGATGATCGAGATAATTCTGATCTTCTTTTTCCGCGATTTTTCCGCGTCGAACTCTTTGGCGTCCAGGAGCGTCATCCTCTCTAGGATAACGGACACGGGTGCAATAGCAAAAGTTCCAAGACGAAGAAATGAGATTGAGAAATTGGGTAATTTGGTAATTGAGTAATTTCAAGTGCGGTAACGGAGCTTTTCCAAATTACCCAATTACCAAATCACTCAATTACCCAATTGTTAGAGAGTTCGCTTGAACAGCGGAATGGCGATGCTCAATGTCGCTGCCGCGAAGATGGTGAGGAACAGCATATCTCCCCAAACCGCTGACAATGTCGTTTCTTTCAGCAGCAGGCACTTGAATCCATCGACCGCGTACGTAAACGGGTCGCACTTTGCGATTCCGCGCAGCCAGGGGGGAAAGGCCTGGATGGGATACACCGAACCGCTGGGAAAGAACAACAGCGTGTTGAGAATGCCGAACATCGCGCGGGGCACCAGGGGATCTTCGATGCGCACCATCAGCAGGAACATCATCGTGTTGAAAGCGAGCGAGGTCAGAACGATCATGATGATCAATCCCAAGATAGTCAGTGGGTTGAAAATCGTGCCCACACCGGCCAGCAAAGAACCGATCACAACGATAATGACACCTGTCATCACAGCCTTGATCGCTCCGGCCATGTTGAGTCCTAACACCAATTCGAGCTTCGTAATCGGCGTGACCAGGTAGCCCTCGTGGACGCCCCGGGCTTTGTCGTCGATGTAAAGCATGCCGCCGCCGATCATCACAGACACAAACATCGCCAGCACCAACGAGCCGGGAAGCAAGTACTTCATGTACTCGATATAGGGATAAAGCTCCACAATGCTGAGTGCGGTCTGCTGCAGGATGCGGGGCGATGCGGCAGGCTGATTCAGGGCCGCGGTCAGATCGGTCAGTTCTGCCTCGACGGCCGAACTCATGAAATTGTCGCTGTTGTCGACCACCAGCACGATCTGAGGATGGTTCTGCTCGTACACGCGCCGCGAAAATTGCGGCGGGATGATCACCGCACCCTGTAGCTTTCCATTGCGGACATCTTCGGCTGCCTGCTTGTCACTGTCGTAATAAATCGGCGTGAATGTGCGGATGTTCGCCCGAACGGCATCAAAGGCTTCGCGGACTTTCAACGCCTGCGGTCCACCATCCTGATCGACGATGGCAATCTTGGCGTCGTGGATCTTTCCGCCGAACGCGTTGCCCAGGATGATGAGTTGCACGAGCGGAAAGATCATCGAGGCCAGCATCAGCGCCGGCGACCGGAAGAACTTGCGCATCTCGCGCTCGACAATGGCCATCATGCGATTCATAGATTAGTCCTGAGTCCCGAGTCCTGAGTCCCGAGTCGCAGTAGCATCTCGGGGCTCGCGACTCGGGACTCCTACGGTTGCAGCCCTGGTCTTTGCGGCATCACGAAGGCATAGGCCTTCTGCAGTTCGTCGCGCAACTGACGGCCCGTGTAGTGCACAAAGACATCATCCAGAGTTGTGTTCTGCACGGAAAGCGACTTCACCGGGACGCTATTCTGCACCGCCATTTCTACAAGTTGTGTTGTCGTACGCGAACCATTGCTCGTGAGTACGCGGTACATCCCAGCGCCTTCATGTTGTACCGATGTCACATCGTCAAGCCCGTGCAGTTTCTGCTCCCAGTCTGCGGGAGGGTTCTCGAATTGCGCCTCAATCACATTTGATCCTGGGACGCTTGCTTTCAGCTTCATGGGCTCATCGAGCGCAACCAGCTTGCCGTGATCGACAATTGCGATCCGGTCGCAGAGGCGGTCGGCTTCGTCCATATAGTGCGTCGTGATGAGAATGGTCAGGTTGCGGTGCTCCTTGATGTTGCCCAGCATCTCCCACACGGCGACGCGCGAGACTGGATCCAGCCCGGTCGTCGGCTCATCGAGAAAGAAAATCCTGGGATGGTGCACCAGACCGCGTGCGATCTCAAGCCGCCGCCGCATGCCGCCCGAGAGGGTCTTGGTCTGCGCGTCCTTCCACTTCGTCAGGTCCACGAGTTCGAGCAATTCCCCGATCGATTGCTGGCGCTCTTTCGCCGGAACATCGTAGAGCTTGGCGTAGATGTTCATATTCTCTTCGACCGTGAGGTCGAGATCACTGGTCAGCGCCTGCGGAATGACACCGATCAACCGGCGTGCCGCGTTCGGTTCCTTAGCGACGTCATGCCCCGCGATCCGTGCTTTACCGGAGGTAATCGGGATCAACGTTGTCATCATGCGGATCAGGGTCGACTTCCCCGCCCCGTTCGGGCCTAGCAATCCGAAGATTTCACCCTCATGGACCGCGAACGAAACATCGTCCACTGCAGTGAAGTCCCCGTACTTCTTGACGATGTGCTCGACCTCGATCGCCGACGGAGTATTGGGATCGTAGACCGGGCGTTCGAGGCCGTTGTGGTGCCCGTTTGTCTTATGAGCCGTTTCTTCCGTCATTGTTGTCTCGAATCCTGCGCCGTCTGGGTGCTGGCGCTCTTCAGTTGGTCGGGCGATAGCAGCACTTCCGCCGTCATTCCCGGAACGTAGGCGCCTTTCGGATTATCCAGCCGGACTTTGAGGATGATGGTCTTGATGTCGCGTTTCCGCCTGCTGACATCGCGCTGGGTGGCGTAGTCGCCCTCCACTCCTTTGAAAAACACTTTGCCGCTGGTGACTGTCCCGCCAGGAAGGCGAACGCGCAGCACGTCCCCATAGCCGATGTGATCGGCATAGGTTTCAGGAATCGCGGCCCGAGCCCAGGTATCGGTGAGATCGACAATGGTTACGATAGGCGCTCCGATGTTGACGACTTCTCCCTGGCGCGCCGCGCGGACCGAAACGGTGCCGGTTACGGGGGCATAAACATTGGTGTAGCCGAGACGAACCGCTGCCTGACTTTTTTGCGCGATGGCATTCTTCAGGTCGGCTTGAGTCGCGGCCACCGTGCTCTTCGCCGCGTTCGCCTGGTGAGTGCGGGCGATTGCGGACTTGAGGTCGGCTTGTGCCGCGGTCACCAGGTCTTTCTGAGCTTGCAGGATCGCCTGCGCGGCCTGTAAGTTCGTCTCGGCCTGGACCCGCTCCTGGTCGGAGGCAATTCCCGATTTTGCCAGGGCAATCGTTCGCTGACTGTCGCTTTGCGTACGATCGAGCTGGGCTTGGGCCTGGGCCAACTGCGCCTTCGCGGACGAGAGCTTGGCCTCTGCGTTGGCCACGTCACTGGACGTGGAGCCCGAGGTCGATTCCTCCGTGTGCTGCATCTCGGCAACCTTATGCTGAAGGCTCGTGATGTTTGCATTGGCTGCCGCTTCCTGGGCTTGTAGCTCCGAGGGATCGAGCACCGCGATCAAATCTCCGGCTTTTACCGGGGTTCCTTCATCCACGAGCAATTTCTGGATTCGGCCTTCCACCTGGGCGCTCACGATGACCTGGTTAGCGTCCACTGTGCCGATCAGCACCATATCGCGGGAGTGATCGGTGGAGAAGAAATAGTAGACCGCGGCGATTATGAAAATGATCCCCAGAAGAATGAAGAAACGGTTGCGCGCACTCATAGACGTGCTCCTTGCGTGGCGGTATGCTTCGGAGAAAATAACGCGGCCGAAATAAAATCCAGCACCGATGCCCGCCGCTCAGCGATTCGCTCGGGCGTGAGCGGATCGAAGCCAATGATTTTCTGCATCATGGGCGCGTTGCTGAAATAAAAAACGATCATTGCCACCATTGACGGGACGAAGTGAGCCGGATTGACGGGTCGAAAATCGCCAGAACGGATACCTTCCTGCATGATCTCGCTGACGCGGCGAAAAATCGGCTGTATATAATTCCGGATAACTTTCTCGATGTGCTGGGAATGCCCTTCCCGGGCGCGCATCATTTCGCGCTGCATCAGGCGGGGATACAACTGATTCGATGCGATGAAGTCGAAGTAGGCTCCGGCGTACGACAGGATCTTATGGCGGGGCAGAAGATCGCTGTCGAGAACCTGAAAAACGGCATTCTTCAATCCGGAGAACGCTTCGTCGAGGACGGCGCCGTAAAGCGTTTCCTTGTCCCGGAAATAGTAATAGAGGAGCGCCTTGTTGACATGTGCTTCGCGCGCGATGGAATCGGTGCGCGCGCCGGCAATGCCATGGTCGGCGAACTCCCGCGCTGCCGCACCCAAAATGGCGGCGCGGCTTTCCTCGGGCTGGCCGCGGGAGCCCATCCGGCGGGGGGAGTGACGGGGATGCGGGAGTCGGGGCATACTTAATTAACCAGTTAGTTAGATTATAGCATCGCCACCTCTTCCCGGCAAATTCAAATTCCCACAACGCCTTTTTCAGAGAATGAAAATCCTCCTCACGGCCGTGTTCTAATGGCTGGTTTCAAAGGATTGTCTTAGCGTGCGAGGAGCCCCTTCCATGAAACCCGCGACGATATTTCTTCTGCTAGTCTCCACTCCTTCCCTGTTGCCCGGCTGCATGGCTCAAGCATCCAAAGCTCCTGACCGGCAGGTCGCGGTGACCATTGACGATCTTCCAGCGGGCATGGCGGACCGCATGCCCGCCGCTGACATCACGGCGATGACCTCGAAGTTGCTCGGCACTTTGCGCGATCAGAAGGTTCCGGTCGTGGGCTTCGTGAATGAGAAGAAGCTCTATAAGCCGGGGGAAGTCGACGAGCGTATCAAGGCCCTGAATATGTGGCTCGACTATGGCTTCGAACTAGGGAATCACACGTTCAGCCACGCATCGCTGAATCAAGTCGGGCTGAAGGTGTGGGAGGACGAAGTGATCCAGGGTGAAAGCGTCACCCGCATGCTGCTCGCGCAACACAAGATGAAGCTACGGTACTTCCGCCATCCCTATCTCGATACTGGACGCGATCTGCTTACCCGGAGGCAGGCCGAAGAATTTTTGATCGATCGCGGATACCGCATCGCCCCAATCACGCTTGACGGTTGGGACTGGGCCTTTGCCGGAATCTATGAAGACGCGAAGAAGCGCAATGATACCGCGCTGGAACAGCAGATCGTAAAGGAGTATCTCTCTTACCACGACGCGGTGTTCGCCTACTCTGAGCAGCTTTCGGTGAAGGTTGCGGGATATGAGCCAAAGCAGATCCTGCTGCTCCATGCCAGCAACCTCGAAGCCGACCACATTGGAGAGTTGCTGGATGTGTTGCGCAAGCGGGGGTACCGCTTCATCCCGCTGCAGGACGCGCTCGGCGACACGGCCTACAGCCTTCCCGATACCTACGTCGGCGAAGAAGGCACTGGATGGCTCGACCATTGGGCCATTTCGCAGGGGAAGGTTCCGCAGGGAGCTCCGGTCTTCCCGCAGTGGGTGACTGAACGCTCGAAGCAGTTGCACCTGTCGACCGGGCAGGTCAGCGCGGAGACTCCGAACTAATCCGAGCCGCGCTCAGCGGAGTAGCGACTCGGCGATGTGCAATTCGTTGCGGGCCGCATCCGCTCCCGGGCCGGCTGGCTGCTCCTCCAGGCATCGCTTCAACTCAGCAACGGCATCCGCAAGTTGGTTGCGCTGTTCGAATACGCGCGCCGCGACGCGGTGTGTGAAAGCATGCGATCCTCCCTGCGCGTGCGCCTTCTGGCTGAGCGTCAAAGCCTCTTGCGCATGGCCTTGTGCAAGAGCGGAATACGCAAGCAGCACGAGCGGTGTAGTGTCGCTCGCATCCAGGCTCGATGCTTTCCAGAGCGCAAGGTCCGCGTTTTTGTAATCTGCGCTTGCCAAATCCATTCGCGCCCAATTCACGTACGCCAACTCGAAGCGGTCGTCAAGGTCGAGGGCCGTTTGCAGCGACAGACGCTCACAGGCCGTGTCGCCCAGACGGGCATAGATGACTCCCATGTTGTTGTACGCACCGGCGAAGTGAGGATAGACCTTCACCGCTTTATTCAATTCCCGGAGGGCGTCATTGAAACGCTGCTTGCGCAGCAATTCATTCGACTTGTCGAATTGCTTTCGGGCGCGGGCAGGAACCGAGAGGTCGGACACCGACACGACAGCACCGCTTGCGGCGGAATCCGGAGACCCATCGAATCCTCCGAAATTCGTTGGCAGGTTGGGAGCTAGCTCAATGGATGACGCGCTGACGCGAGTGATTTGCGCCGCAGAAGAGCCCAACAACAGGAGAGAGGAAAGCAACAGGCGACTCTTCATGGCACGCTCCCGAGTCGCTGTCAGGAATTCGCATCACTGCGCATCACGCGAATTCGTGTGACAACTGGGCGTGAGACGCGCCGGTAAATGAATCGGTAGCGTTCAACAAGAAAATTATGCGTGAATCTGTTGAGTCTGGGCGGTTCTTAACAAAGACATACGAGACATGCGGGGGAAACAGGCTTGAATGGAATGATTTTGTTTTGAGCTTCTAGCTTTTAGCTCGAGCTTGGAGCTCAACAACAGGACGAGGTGTGAGTGCACCTTCCGCCCGAAACACCTCACAGCAGTTGTTGTTTTGCGGAG
>Ga0070730_10000852_pt1 | contig 32146 bp, 37 predicted proteins | sample Coa_R1_3_FD_66447 | JGI IMG/M metagenome (GOLD analysis project Ga0070730, IMG submission 66447) | Surface soil microbial communities from Centralia Pennsylvania, which are recovering from an underground coalmine fire - Coalmine... | ecosystem: Environmental > Terrestrial > Soil > Unclassified ... | reverse complement strand
GGCGAGTCGTATCCGCTCTGATTGCTGCTTTGCAGAGATGACATAGACAGAGGCCAGGCTCTATGGTTTAATAGCAACGCCAGGCTTCTGGGGAACTCAGCGCCCGCTTTATGCCGTGAGACAACCGATGCAGCCTGAGTACACATGGGAAAGCGAGAAGAGGGGCGTGAACGCAGGCAGTTCCAGGCGGCCATTGATTGCCGTCTATCCAGGGTCGTTTGATCCGGTGACGAATGGGCATCTGGACATTGCGAGCCGCGCGGCTCGCGTGGTCGATCAATTGATTGTTGCCGTCGTCTTCCAAACACCCTCCAAAAACTTCCTCTTTACGACGGAGGAGCGTGTCCAACTCTGGCAGGAAAGTATCGATGAGCAAAAGCTGACCAATGTGCGCGTGGAGCCATTTGAGGGGCTTACGGTGGAATATGCGCATCAGGTGGGCGCCCAGATTATCGTGAAGGGGCTGCGCGGTGGCCTGGATTTTGAGGCAGAGTTTCAGCAGGCGCTGATGAATCGCAATCTGGCTCCAGAGATTGAAGTGATGCTGATGGTCACAGAGCCGCGCTTTCTCTTTCTGAGTTCCAGCCTGCTCAAAGAGGTGGCGAAATTGGGCGGGGATCCTAATGGTCTGGTGCCTGCGAGTGTGGCACAGGCATTGCAACGAAAATTTGCCCGGTGAGCAGTCATCTCAGCGGTATCAGCTAGTGGGCAACCAGCAGATGTAATCAGTACTCCTCGGCTGGTGGTAAGGAGGAATCATGGTGGATATTCTCTCTCTGGTAGATCGCCTTGAAAACCTGATCACCAGCAGTCAGCGCATGCCAATGACGAATCGGGTGCTGGTGCGAGAACAGGATGTCCTCCAGCTTATTGACCAGATGCGCACGGCAGTGCCCGAAGAAATTAAGCAGGCGCGCAGGCTGAATCAAGAGCGCGAGCGCGTGTTGGCGCAGGCGCAGGCGGAAGCCAGCCGCATCATTGCATCGGCCCGTGAAGAAGCCGAGCGCTTGATTAACGATGAGGAGCGGGTCCAACTGGCAACTGAGCGCGCTGCTGAGATTGAGCGCGAGGCAGAAGAACGCTCGCACCAGCTTCGTGACGGCGCTGATTCCTATGCTGCCGAGACGCTGCGGGGGCTGGAGGAACAACTCGGCAGCTTGCAGACCCAGCTTGACCAGACCATTTTGAGCATTCACAAAGGTCTGGAGACCCTGGTGTCGCGCGCCGAGGAAGGCGAAGAGGAGGAACCGGAGGAGACGCTTATGCAGCGCGAGGAAGACGAAGCAATGGCGCAGGCCGAGCAGCAGGAAGAAGGGGTGGCACGCAGGACGCCCAAGCGCGCGCTGCACGATACATTCCCACCTCCATCGGCTGGAGCGCCTGGTCGCCTTCCCCTCTCTCCTCAGCAACTCCTGCCTGATGAATCGGCGCGTGTGAGCGAGCGCGGGACCTTCCCGCAGCGCAAGCGCTAAGGCGAGCGCCTGCTCTTTCACACCATCTGTGCGCCCAGCAACAGAGGCGCCAGACCCTTTCTGGAGCGCGCGCTCTTAGCGCTCCAACGCTTGACAGTGCCTGTTGGCAACGCATATAATGAGCAGGCATTTGCTTGCTCTGGTTTGTTCTCTCCCATGCAGCAAGATGGCCCAGAGGCATGCAGTGCCTTGTTGTGCGCTTGTGGGACGCTCCATCTTGTCGCTTTGTGAGCAGATCTCTCCCGATGGATGGGAGGCGAAGAATGATTTATAACGTTGCCCAATTGTTAAAAGCTCTGGTAGGAACCACCCAGGTGGTTGACCTTGATGAGACCGATACGCTGGACCTGGAAGATGAGGCGGTGAAGCTGGCAGGGTCGGTCAAGGGGCGGTTGCGCATGCGGCGCACCAATCAGGGTATTCTGGTAGATGGCCCGGTTGAGGCGCTGGTTGAGTTGGAGTGTGTGCGCTGTCTGGCGTCCTTTACGCGGCCCATTGCTTTCCAATTGGAAGAGCAGTTTTATCCCACCATTGATGTGCTTACCGGCCTTTCGCTGCCGGAAAGTGATAACGAGCTGATCTTTCCGATTGACCCGAATCATCAGCTTGATCTGCGCGAGGCAATTCGTCAGAATCTCTTGCTGGCGCTGCCGATGCAGCCCATCTGCAAAGAGGAGTGTGCCGGATTATGCCCGCACTGTGGCAAGAATCTGAATGAAGGCCCGTGCAATTGCCCGTCGCCTGTTGATGACCGTTTGAGCGTGCTGGGCGATCTGCTGAAGGAATCCTGGCAAACGGAACAGCCGCGCTAGCGCATGAGTTTTGACGAGTCGGTATCCTTGTGTGATACAATGGGCGGGCGCTACTGCCTGATAGACTGACGCAGGGGGATTTGCCTGATTCAGGGTCCAACGCTCCCTGCTTGTGCTGTAGAACGACGAATAGAGGAGAAGAGTTGTGGGCGCTCTACCAAAACGAAAAATAACCAAAGCGGCCAAAGGGAAACGCCGCAGTCACCACCATCTCAAGCTTCCCCAACTGATTAGTTGTCCGCAGTGTCATCAGCCACGCCTTTCGCATCATGTCTGCCCCAATTGTGGGACATATCGTGGGCGCCAGGTGCTGCCGATTAAAGAGAAACGCACGGCGGCTCAGTAAGGGGAAATCATGGCGCGCTGGCGATCCCTGTCTACCAATGCCACATGCTAGCGGGCCAGGTAAGGGAGACCAGGCGTGAGCGAGCAGATCGCTTTTATCTTTCCCGGCCAGGGAAGTCAGGCCGTTGGGATGGGCGCGGATATTGCCGCTGCCTCACCGGCGGCCCGCGCTGTGTTTGAGCGCGCTGATCGCACTCTGGGGCTAGCTCTCTCGGCGGTCTGCTTCCAGGGGCCTGAAGAGACGCTCAAAGAAACAATTAACGCTCAGCCAGCGATTGTTGCGGTCAGTCTGGCGTTTCTGGCGGCGCTTGAGGAGTATCTGGCCGCTCAGGGCGCCCGCGAAAAGCTCACACCAGCATATGTGGCCGGGCACAGCGTTGGCGAGTATACGGCGTTGGTCGCCAGTGGCGCGCTCGATCTGGAACCAGCATTGACGCTGGTGCGCGAGCGCGGGCGACTGATGCACGCGGAGGGAACCATCTGCCCCGGCGGCATGGCGGCAGTGCTTGGCCTGGATGAAGCCGCGCTGCAAGATGTCTGCACTCAGGCAACAGCGGAGACGCTGGCGGCGTTGGGAGATCGGGCTAATAAGCATCCGGGGCTGGGCCGGGTGGTTGTGGCGAATGATAATTCCCCTGGTCAAATTGTCATCTCTGGCGAGCAGCAGGCGTTGGCTCGCGCAATGGAACTGGCGTCGGCACGGGGCGCAAAGCGTGTGGTGCCGCTGGTGGTGAGCGGCGCGTTTCATTCGCCAGTGATGGAGCCTGCCTCGGTTGGGCTGGCGCAGGCGGTGGCCGAAGCGCCTCTGCGAGGTGCAGCGATTCCCCTCATCTCAAATATCAGCGCGCTGCCCATGACTGAAGCGGCTGCTTTTCAGACGGAACTTGCCCGCCAGATTGTGTCCCCGGTCCAGTGGACGAAGACGATTGGGTTTTTGTCCGCTCAGGGGGTCTCGACGTATGTGGAGATCGGACCAGGACAGGTGCTTTCTGGGTTGGTCAAGCGGATTGTCAAAGGCGCGACCACGCTCAACATCAGCGCGGCTGCCGATATTGAGCGCGTGGTTGGAGAACTACTGGCGCGGTGAATGGATGCGTAGGAACAGAACGATACTTTTTCGGGAGGCCACGACGTGATGGAGCAGGGTGAACGAGGCGCCAAGAGTCAGCCGCCGCAGGCTCCTCTGGCTGGAAAGACGGCGCTTGTGACGGGGAGTACTCGTGGTATTGGCCGGGCTACTGCGCTGGAGCTTGCCCGTTTGGGGGCGCGGGTGGTCGTCAACTATCGGGGCAGTGAGGACGCTGCCCGCGAAGTGCAGGCGCTCATTGAGGACCAGCATGGCAAGGCAATTGCTATAGGTGCTGATGTCGGCCAGAGTGCAGAGATCGACCGGCTCTTTGCGCAGGTTGCCGAAGCGTTCGGCCCTGTGGATATTCTGGTCAATAACGCCGGGCTGACGCGCGATAACTTGTTGATGCGCATCAGCGAGGCGGATTGGGATGCCGTGATGGCGACCAATCTGAAGTCAGCGTATCTCTGTGCGAAGGCGGCGCTGCGTGGCATGCTCAAAGCGCATTGGGGGCGGATTGTCAATCTCTCCTCCATTGTTGGCATCAGCGGCAATGCCGGACAGGCCAATTACGCGGCGGCCAAAGCTGGCGTCATTGCTTTCACGAAAAGTCTGGCGCAGGAGGTGGGGTCGCGCAACATTACCGTCAATGCAGTGGCGCCCGGTTTTATTGAGACCGAGATGACGGCGCGTCTGCCTGAGGCGCTGCGCAGGCGAATGCTGGAACATGTGGCCCTGGGCCGCGTGGGCACACCAGAAGATGTTGCGGCAGTTATTGGCTTTCTCTGTACTCCTGCGGCGGGGTATCTTACTGGACAGGTTCTTGTGGTTGATGGAGGCATGGGATTGTAGAAGGGGAGCGCCGTGTCATGGAAACAGAACAACTGGGCGCGGTACGCATTGCCAAACAGGTGTTGGCGACTATTATCGAGATGACGGCGCTCAAGACGCCAGGCGTGGTCGGGCTGGCCTCCATCGGTGGGCATTTTTCACGCTTTCTTGACCGCGAGACGCCCTACCGAGGCATGGCATTGACCATGACCGATCAAACGGTGAGTGCTGATCTGTATCTGGTGGTGGAAGCGGGAAGTAACATGGTCCAGGTCGCTACCGCCGTGCAGGAGGCCGTTGGCGCTGCTATCGAGCATATGGTTGGCTTGACGGTGCAAGAGATTAACGTTTATATTCAAGACGTGGCTTGACCCAGGTTGGGGACGAGGATGAGATGGCAATTGGCGTGCGCAGGCAAGGGCGGATCATTGCCCTCCAGACACTCTATGAGTACGATTCCACGCATCATCTGACCGAGGATGTATTGGAGCGACATGCAGCGCAGCGCCATCTGCCACCACGTGTGGTAGACTTTGCGAAAGAACTGTTGCAAGGCGTACTTACGCATCTGCCGGTGATTGACGCTGAGATTCAGAAAGCGGCGCAGGAATGGCCGTTGCAGCAGATGGCAAAGATCGACAAGAATATCTTGCGGCTTGCAATCTACGAGATTCTGTTCAATAATACTGTACCAGCAAAGGCGGCCATCAACGAAGCGGTAGAGCTTGCCAAAACGTTTGGGAGCGATACCTCCAGTAGGTTCGTCAATGGGGTTCTAGGTACAATCTTTAGCCGGGCTCAAGGCTCGCCCACGTCCGGTGCGGAAAGCGAGGTGAGATGATGTCATCCAACACCGTGTTTGACCGACTGAAAAAGATTATTGTCGATCAATTGGGCGTGGACGAATCTGAGGTAGTTCCTACCGCATCGTTCGTCGATGACCTGAATGCTGATTCGCTTGATCTGGTCGAGTTGATCATGTCCCTGGAAGAGGAGTTTAAGCTCCAAATCTCGGATGCAGATGCCGAAAAGATCACGACCGTTGGCGAAGCGCAGGACTACATCGAGGAACACCTCCACTAAGCGCAAGCGCGAGAAAGCCATCTTGCAGATGAGCAGAATCCCACCGTCGGGATTCTGCTCATCTGCGAGGAATGGACGGCACTTCTCCCCATCCTGGGGTGGCTCGATGTACCCAGGCATGGGATTACTGATGGCTTTCTTATCTCTCTCTTATACCCTGCTCATCATCCAACAGTATGCTTTAGGTGTAGGAGAAGATACGCTATGATCGACATCCATCGTGGGCTGGGGCTACGCAACCAGTCAGCTGGAACAGATTTTGCAGAAATGATGCTAGCCCTGGCGGATGTGTCATGGTATAATCTCCATTAAAGAGGTTCTTAGCCAGCGACGTTGAAACGCCACTGGCCTCCTGAAAGCGAGGCATGCAATGTTTGGATTCCATGCGTGGGATTTGCTGATCGTCCTCTTTATCGCGCTGATTATCTTTGGCCCGCGCAAACTGCCGGAGATTGGTGGCGCAGTTGGCAAGAGCATCCGCGAGTTTAAGAAGGCGACTAATGAGATTGTCGATCAGGTCAAGGCGCCTGAGCCGAGGCAGATTCCCCCGACCCCTCAAAACAATGTTGTTGCTCCAGAGCTAAAGGAAGCGCTTTCTACGCCTGCTGCCAGCACAACAACCGCTGAAACAGTGACCCACGAGAACGTCTAATTGCTTGCCTTCCTAGTGCGATACGCGCTGCCTTGCGAGGAGGGTCCGCCTGGCTAGGGAGGCAGAGGTTTTGATCGAATAGCTGCCTTGCGGCTAGCTTAGAAGCGTCACACAGTGGTGTCTTTGTTTGCTCTCGGCCAGTCGAGGAGCAGCAGGGGTAGCATCCAGGCAAAGCGGAGAGAGGAACGTTATGGCTACTAGCGAACTGGATCGGGACCAGGCGATTGGCCTCGATGAGCCAGAGCCACCTGCGGAAGAAGGCGAAGAAGCTGGCGCCACGATGACGCTGGTGGAACACCTGGAAGAACTGCGACGGCGCATCTTCGTTGTCGCTATCACGGTTGTTCTGGGGAGCATCGTCGGCTTTATCTTCTGGCAGCCTCTCCTGCGCTTTCTCCTGATCCCTCTGCCGGTGGCGGCGGATGCTATCGCCAAGGCTCCGAATGGAGACCCAAAGCTGGTCGTGACTGGCATTGGTGAGGGCTTTTCGGTTGTCCTGAAGCTATCTGTGGCAGTGGGTATCGGCCTGGGGTCGCCTATGATCCTCTATCAGATCTGGGCCTTCGTCGCGCCTGGTCTGACGCGACGCGAGCGTCGCTGGGCTGGCCCCTTTGTGATGATCGGGCTGCTCCTCTTCTTTGCGGGGCTGGTGGTTGGTTTCCTGACGCTGCGCTTCCCAGTGAACTGGCTGATTAACTTTGGCAAAGATAATTTCCTTGAGCTGGTTACAGCAGATAACTACTTTACCTTTATCGCCTTCTTCATGCTGGCGTTTGGGATTGTGTTTGAGTTGCCGCTGCTGCTGACGTTTCTGGCGCAGATTGGCGTCGTCTCTTCAAGTCTTCTGAGACGCAAGCGAGCGGTAGCGCTGGTCATCCTCTGGATTCTCTCGACGGTTCTGACGCCTGGCACCGACCCGTATAGCCCGGTGGTGCTGGGGACGGCGATGACCATTCTGTATGAAATAAGTATTATTCTGATCCGGGTGACAAGGAAGTAGCGTTTCAAGGCTGAAAAGGCCAGCCGTCAGAGGGAGTGAGCTACTCCCTCTGACGGCTGGCCTTTTCGTATGCGTGACGTTTGTTCCAATGCCTGGCCGTCTATGTTCTCAATCGGCTTAGCGCCGACTCGCTTTGGCTTCACGGGGCTTGGGGAAATACTCCAGTAGACGCGCGTTGCGCAGATAGTTCTGGCGCTCTTCGGGGTAGCGGGCGACCAGATAGAAGATCAGACGGACCGCGACGACAGTGACCCAGAGCAGCCAGGCATAGCGCCAGAAGCGCCAGGCAAGGGGTGTGCTATCCAGCAGATAGCGAGAGGCGATCAAGGGCCAGCCAACCAGGGCTATGTATAAGAACTTGTTCATGTACTTATCCATAAGCCGTTTGTTGAGGACATTTTTCTTAAAGAAGCGTCTGCGGCCCTCGACCCAATAGTAAAATGGCACTAATAAGCCTAGCGCACAGAAGATGATCCACGGGAGATAGAAGTGGAACGTTTCCGATCCGTTAGTTCCCCCAGCCGTAGCCGGATCAGTAAAGAGCCATGAAATGATTGCCCCCATGAGTTTTTTGTTGCTCCTCCCAGCGCCCGCGCGCGCGGGCGAAGTACGTAATGGATAGCGCCAGCTGGTCGAGCGTTGGCGCGGGCTGGTTTCATCATACCAAAAGGGAGCGCGTTGGTCAAATCGCCAGGGCTTGTTGCAGGTCGGCGATGAGATCCTGCGCGTCTTCGATGCCCACCGAGAGGCGGAGCAGGGTTTCGGTGATGCCGCGCCGCTCGCGCTCGGCTACGGGAATGCTGCCGTGCGTCATGGTGACGGGATGACAGACGAGCGATTCGACGCCGCCCAGGCTTTCTGCCAGGGCAAAGAGTTGGAGCCGCCGGACGAAGTGATCGGTATCAGCGCGTGAGCCTTTCAGGTCGAGCGAGACCATGCCGCCGAAGTCGCGCATCTGGCGCTGGGCCAGGGCGTGGTTGGGGTGCGTGGGCAGTCCCGGATAGTAGACTGTGCGCACACGGGGGTGTTCGCTTAAATAGGAGGCAATGGCCTGGGCGTTGGCGCAGTGCTGGCGCATGCGCACGGCCAGAGTCTTGGCCCCGCGCAGCGCGAGCCAGGCGTCAAATGGCGCGGGTACGCCGCCAGCGGCGTTTTGATAAAACTGTATGCCCTGATAGGCTTCCTCATCGGAGGTGACGACTGCGCCGCCAATGATGTCGCTGTGCCCGTTGATGTATTTGGTGGTGCTGTGGATGACGATATGCGCGCCCAGTTTCAGCGGCTGCTGAAGATAGGGACTGGCGAAGGTGTTATCGACGATCAGGCGCAAATGCTGGCGGCTGGCGATCTCGCCGAGGGCGGCGAGATCGACGAGATTGAGCAGCGGGTTGGTGGGCGTCTCCACCCAGATGGCGCGGGTAGCGGGCCGGATGGCCTGCGCGTAGGCGGCGACATCACCAGCGGGCACATAGGTGAAGTCTACTCCGGCGCGGCGCAAGACGCGCTCGAAGATGCGGTAGGTGCCGCCGTAGAGATCGTCGCAGGCGACAAGGTGGTCGCCGGGGTTGAAGAGGCTGAGGACGGCGCTGCTGGCTGCCATGCCGCTGGCGAAGGCCAGACCAAACTTGCCTTCTTCCAGGGACGCCAGGCAGGTTTCCAGGGCCGTGCGGGTGGGATTCTGGGTGCGCGAGTATTCGTAGCCTTTATGCTCGCCCAGGCCAGATTGTGTGTAGGTCGAGGTCTGGAAAATGGGGGTGATTGTGGCGCCAGTGGTAGGGTCCGGATTTTGCCCGGCGTGAATGGCTCTGGTTGCAAATTCCATACGTTGTATCCTGCTTTTCTTTGATCTTGCTCGCTGCCCTTACTCAATCGAGGGAGCGCAGCCTGGTATTGGCCGCTATTATACCATCCTATCATATTGATAGCGAGCGGCGATGGTGGTGTATGATATAATGCCTCTACTGGTAGAGTGCGGAAAGGGTGTTCTGGCGTTCTTCCAGGGCCATCGGTTTGGCTGATGGCTCTTGTGCTGCTGGCGTAGCGCGTCTGGGCATGAAGAAACGGTTTGTCTCAATACCCCATGATTGAAAAAAACCTCCCTGATACTGAGCGTCTGGGACAGGCGCATCGCCTGCTATTGGAGTGGTATGAGCGCGCCGGGCGCAAGCTGCCCTGGCGCGAGACCGATGATCCTTATGCGATTCTGGTCTCGGAGATGATGCTTCAACAGACGCAGGTGGATCGGGTGCTACCCAAATATCGCTCCTTCCTGGAGCGCTTTCCCACGCTTGCGGTGTTGGCAGAGGCTCCGACAGCAGAAGTGATTCGCGCCTGGGCGCCGCTGGGCTATAATATGCGCGCAGTGCGTTTGCAGGCGATTGCGCGTCAGGTGATCGCTGACTATGCCGGGCAGATTCCGGCGAGCGTAGAAGAACTCTGCAAGCTGAAAGGCATCGGGCGCTACACCGCCGGGGCCATCGCGTGTTTTGCGCATCGCCAGCAGGCGCCGACGGTCGATACAAATATCCGGCGGGTACTCTATCGTCTCTTTGTGGGCATTGAGCAGCCCGAAGCGCCGATTCGTGATGACTCTGCCTGGAAGCTGGCGGAAACTGCGTTGCCAGCAGGCGAGGCGTATTCCTGGAATCAGGCGCTGATGGACCTGGGCGCGCTGCTCTGCACGGCAACGACTCCAGCGTGTGAGCTTTGTCCCATGCAACAGGTCTGCTGCGCCTATCAAGAGGTGGGTCAGCATACCCTGTTTCCCTCAGGCAAAGGGTTGCAGGCGCTGCTCCAGCAGGGCAAGGCTGCATCGAATGCGCGGAAGCGGGCGCTGCCACAGGAGGGGGCAGGCGCTGCCGATGGAAGGGAGGCGGATACGTCTTTGCGCAAGGTTGCGGAGACGGCGGTGGCCTATAAAACGCAGCCTTTTACTAGCACCAATCGGTATTTCCGGGGACGGATTGTGGATGCGTTGCGTCTGCTGGCTCCTGGTGAGCGTTTGAAACTGATGGAACTGGGGCCACAGGTGAAGGCTGATTTTTCGGCGGCTGATCTGGTCTGGTTGTATCGGCTCACACAGGGGTTGGCACGCGATGGGCTGCTCGCGCTGCACGCGCCGTCGGGCGCGCCTGTTGGCGATGGGCCGCCGGATTATGCGCTGCTCCTGGTCTCGTTGCCGTGAGATATACCGTGCCGGCAAATTGGTTGGTCGGCGGCAGCGAGAGCCTGGATCGAGCAACTCGGAGTAGTTCAGAACAGCGCTTGATTGAAAGCGTTTCGTCCTTGTTTGTGATGAAGGGATACCAGGCGAGTGCTGAAGTTAGAAGAGTTAACCTGGCCGGAATTAGAGGCGCTTGACCGCGCGCACACGGTGATCTTTGTGTCGATCAGCCCGATTGAGGAGCATGGGCCGCATCTGCCGCTGGGGACTGATTTGTATACCTGCCAGGCGCTGACGGAGGCTACTGCTGCGCAGGTGGAGGCGCAGTGTCCAGGCTTTACTGCGGTGCTGGCGCCGCTGCTGCCTATTGGCTCTGGCACGGTGCCCTATCTGGCACTATCGGCTCGCCGCCCAGGCTGGTGCGGGATGTGCTGCTGCGGGTGGGGCGGGCATTTGCAAGGGATGGCTTTCGTTGGGTGGTGGTGATCAGCGGTCATCTGGGGATGAGTCATTTGCTGGCGATGGAAACGGCGGCGCAGAAGGTGAGCCGTCGCTATGGAGTGACCATGATCGCGCCGGTGGCGAGCGTCTGGCGGAGCGCGCTGAGCAATCAAGCGCTGGTAGAACAGTCCGCTGAATTGCCTGAGCCGATTACTGGCCCGGCACTGGAAGCGTTCTTGCATTCGCATCATGCCGGGGCGCTGGAGACATCGCTGATGCTGCATGTGCGTCCTGAACTCGTGCAGCCGGAGTTTCGGCAGTTGGAGCGCATTGGCGTGGGGCGCTTTCTGCGCTGGCGCGGCTGGACCCGCGAGCAGTGGCCGGGCTATGTGGGCGAGCCTGCACTGGCGCGCGCCGATTTTGGGCGCGTCATGCTGGCGACGATTGCCAGCCAGGGGGCCAATCTCATTGCGCGTGCGGTGCGCGGCGACGTATTGGCGCACGAGGAGGTAGCGCCCCTGACTCGTGGGCTGGGCCGCACGGCGCGGCGGGGGTCGCTCGTGTTTGGCGTCGTTGGCGTGGCCGGTGGTCTGGCCGGCTTCTGTTTTCGGCTGCGCCGACGCGGGAGGCTTTTGCGTGTGAAGAACGCTTAGATGGGCAACAGCTTGTCGAACAATGTGTTCGTAGAGCTATCTTGTAACCATTTGGGAGGACGCTTTTGGCTGATAGGGAGCCATCGGGCACTGTAGATGAGGATGCTGCGTTCAATGATCGCAGCGATTATCAGCGCTGTTTCGTGTGTGGCGGGCAGAATGCGTCCGGTTTGCGAGTGACATTTTGGCGCGAGGGAGAGCAGATTGTGGCGGAGTTCTTGCCGGAAGAAGCATTTCAGGGATTCCCTGGCGTGGTACATGGAGGGGTTCTGGCGTCGCTGCTTGATGAAACATTGTCGCGTACAGCGCTGCTGTATCATGAGTGGGTGATGACCGGTCGCCTGGAGGTGCGTTATCGTCAGCCCGCGCGGGTGGGAGAGTTGCTGCGTGTGTCTGCGGAGGTTGAGCAGCACCGCACGCGCATGGTCATTGCGCGCGGGGCCATTGTGCTGGCGGCTGATCCAACGGTCGTGATTGCCGAGGCCAGGGGGACGTTTTTGCCCTATCCTGAGCAGCTTCGCCAGCAAGCCCTGGAAGGCTATCCAGGCTTGAAGCGGTGGTTCGAGTAGGCGCGCTGGTAGGGTGCATCTGCCTGGCAAGGTGAGCCGGACAACGATTCAGCTTGACATCGTTTGGGAAAGTTCAGTATGATTCAGCTTGACATCGTTTGGAAAACTTCAGTGTCAAGTACCCTCTCCCGTGAAAGGGGATAAGGCTCTGCGAGGCTGTTTCTCGCACGCCTGGACTTGACCAGTCCCAGCCAGGGGGAGTGATCCCCATCGGGCTACGTTGGGAGCGAATGCTTGCATGCGAGCGCGGCGCTTTCAGCGAGAGATGGGCGCCCTGTTCGGGGAAGCTGACCAGGAAGGAAGCCTCTTTTCGCTGTTGTGGTCTGTCGCTCGTGTGTCAGGGACAGAGCAAGCTGCACATTGATGAGCAAGGTGGAATGATGGCAAGAAAAGACCTTGAGAAAGAAACAGAACGCCCACGCTATTACTCGCAATTCTGGCTGGATGTGGCAGCCGGTCGTCGAGTGATTGGCGTGGGAAAAGGCGCTCAGGAAGCTGAAGAGGCCGAGATGAGCGAAGCGGAAAGTGCGACAGAGGCGCCAGCCAGAGCCGGAAAAGCGCCGAAAGGCCCAACGATACCATCGGTGGTGGAGGCGGAGCCTGCAAATCGTCGGGCGCCAAATCAACCACTCCGGTTGAGTGGCACAGAGTCTCTGGCCGATCTCGCTGCTGTGGCTGGTCTCATTGATATAGAGGACTCTGGTGAAGAGATTCCTGCTATGGAGGAGGAAGACGCTACTGAAGAACTGGGGCCGTTGCCGGTAACGAAAGAGGTTGATCTGGTGGCGGGGCCAGTAGAAGAGCCGTATGCCTATACTGATCTCTATGAGGAGGGCGGGGAAGAGGAGGAAGAGGAGGAAGAGGGGGGTTGGTCTGCTTCGCGGCGGACAAAGAAACACAAAAAACCAGAAAAGCCGCGTAGGCGTGAGAAAGGTCGAGATTTCTAGCATCATCGATAAGCAGCCTGGCGAAATGTCCTTGCAGAGCCAGAATGGGTCCAGGACGCTGGACCCATTCTGGCTCTTGGAGATTGGAGGGGCACGCAATGGGATCGCAGGAAGCGTCGGAGCATATCTGGCTAAAGCAATCAATACAATTTTCGGTAGCGGGGCAACTGCGCACTATCGAGATTGCCCTTCCGGTGCGCCCTGGTGCCTCTGCTGAGGAGATCGAGCGCCTGTTGCGTCAGGCGGATACGAACCTGGATCAGATGACCCAGTACCTGAATAAAAAAGTTGGGGAGTTGCTGGATCAGGGGAAAACGCAGGTGACTGCCTCGACACTCTCTTCGCCGAGAAGTAGCTCGTCTGCCAATCCTGGCGTGCGATCAAGCGTGGCGGATCAGGGCACAGAAAGCCCTGGTTTGGCTGCTCCACGTCAGGGTAGTTTGTCCGCGTCTGCGGAATCCCCCCTTGATCGCAAGCAGTTTATTGCCGAGATTGCTGTGCTGGGCTTAAATCCGCGCCAGGCAATGGAGCGGTTGGGCATTCGCAGCCTGGATGGGGTGAATCTGCGCCAGGCGTTGGAACAACTACGGCTCCAACTGCTCCATGAGCGTGCGCTCTCATCGAGTATGCCAGCAATGGAGAGCGCAGAGGGGGATGGATCAGCGGCAAATCTCCCACGCGGGGGCGCTGCTCCTCCGTCCGGCTCTTTGCCGCGCCGCCCATCACCTGAACCGAACCACGCGGTGCCTCTCTTGCAGGCGCCGCCGGTTGGGCATGCTGCGCTGCGTCCGCTGGTGGAGGATGCGGTGGAGGAGGAACCGGCCCTCACCGATAGGGCGCCACTGGAGCGGCGAGAGCGGATGAGTTTGGTCGAGCGAGCGCCCACGCCGATTCCTCTGCGTGGCGAAAGTAATCTGATCTCTTTGCAGGAGCGGGTGCGGGCGCAAGCGCTGCTGGAGCGGCTGCGTCGTTTGCGTGGTCGCTTGAATCCGCCCAGTAGCGATAACCTCAAAGCCTTTCGCAATGTGGTTGAGAATCAGCTAGGCACTGAGAAAACAGCGGCCCTGCTCGAAGCGATCTGGAATGTTTCTCAGCCGGAACAGTTAAGCCCCGATCAGGTGGCTGAGTGTATTCGTTGGGGCAAAGACGATCATTTTGAGGATGAGGTTGATAGGCTGCTCCAACTGACAGCAGGAGAGGAATCGTAAGTGCGCATTGTTGGCGGCGAGGCCAAGGGGCAGCGCCTCAAACACCCGAAAACAAGAGGGACACGCCCAGTCATGGATCGGGTCAAGACGGCGCTCTTCGATATTCTTGGGACGCGTGTGGTCGATACGCGCTTTCTCGATCTCTTTGCCGGAACGGGAGCCGTCGGGTTAGAGGCGTTGAGTCGCGGGGCAGCGCAGGCGACGTTTGTGGAGTTGAGCCAACAGGTGGTCACAGTGCTGCGGGAGAACCTGCGGACAACCGGGTTGGCTGACCGCGCAGAAGTGATTCGCGGAGACGCCTTTCGTTTTCTTGAACAGGCGGTGATTCAGGGGCGGCGTTATGATCTCCTGTATGTAGCGCCGCCGCAATATTATCAGATGGCGGCCAAAGCGCTGGCGCAGATCGAGCGCCTACCGCTGACCTGGGCCGGAGCGCTAGCAATTGTACAGATTTTCCCCAAAGAGCGCGTTGACCTGGATCGATTACCGTTGCGCAAGTTTCGCCTGGTGGATGAGCGTCGCTATGGCAGTACGCTGCTGCTTTTCTATGAGGATTGTGTAAGCGAAGCCCCAGTAAGCGCTGATTATGAGCTATCCGAAGCAGGCGCTGTGCCAGAGGGCGGCCAGGATGGGCCAGACGCGCCTAATGCCTTGTTATCTGCCGAGGACTAGCATGAGGAAGGAGGGGCAGGATGTCAAAGCCAGCCAGCCGATTTGCTTTTATTGATGATAGCGAGACGCTGCGCCGATTGGGCGTTGATCGCAAGACGCTTGAGCAGTTGATTAAGGAGAAGCGGCTGCGGGCATATGGGGGTGTGGGCAAAGACGCCTTTTTTAAGGCCAATGAGGTGGAGGCGCTCTATACCGAATTGCATCCGGCGACCGATACCACGCCGCAGGAAGCGCCAGCAGAGGGGGAAAAGAAGCCTGGCCCGCCGCGCCATGACCCGGCCATGCGGGTACATTTGCGCCTCCAGGCGGACCTGAAGTGGTTTGATATTAGCGAGAATGATATTGCTGCCTGGTTTCGTGAATTGAGCCAGGACGCCTACCAACGCCAGCGCAGCAATGTCAGCGAAGTGATGCGCAAGCTGCAACTCATTGTTGATCTAATAGACGCTAACAGCGCCACTCCAGAAGAATAGCCTGAATAGCTACTTGGGAAGTGGCGCTGTTGGCGCCTGGTCTCGCTCTGACACAGCAGTACAACGCATGCGCCTGAGAAGCGCGGATGCGCATAGGAAGCGCGTGTGCCTTATTGCTTCATTGGAGATTGGCTCCGGAAGGTCTCTGTGAGATGCTGGCGCGTGGCCTCGCCGCTTTCGGGAGTGAAAAACGCGGCCCAGAGCGCTCCCGCCGCCATGCCAAGGCTGAAGTTACGGCTGAATTTCCATCCACGCCTGACACTTCTCCTGGTTCTGTCTGCTCCTATTGCCACTCCCGCACGCGCCTGTGCCAGATTCGCCTGCGCTTTACTGATGGCTTGCGTCGTGGTTGCTCGCGTGGCGCTTCCAATTGAACTCAGTTGTCCACTGGCTTGTTTAGAGAAGCCGCTCAGTTGTCCACTGGCTTGTTTGGAGAGGCCGCTCAGTTGCGACTGCGCGCGCTGCGCGAGATTGCCTATGCTTGCCTGGCGCTGAAGCGGCTTGAGATTTAGCGCTGTTCCCTGGGTGCGGCGGGCCAGGCGACCCAGTTGGCCCTGGACCTGGCCGGTCAATTTGCTGGCCTGTCCTGCGAGCTTGTTTGTCTGGCCGGTCAATTTGCTAGCCTGACCGCTCAATTGATTGGACCACTGGCTGAGGACGCCCTGTGTACGAGGGGAAACCGAGCGAACGTGAGAACGTACCAGCGAACTCCTTACGGCTTGTGAAAATGGCGCCCGCCGTTTACGATTATTGGCCCCTCGAATCAGAAAGGCTGTGCCGACAGCAAGCGCGGTTCCACCCAGCAGACCTGCGCCGAGATAGAGCCAGCGTGAGCGATACCAGGGCGCGCCCATTTCCAGATCAATGCCGTCGAGGATGGTGTCCTCCGGCCCCAGGATATTCATTTCTTCAGGAGACATGGCAGTCTCCACGATCAGTACGGTGTCTTCTTCCACGCCTGAGATGGTTGGGTCTAAGGATATTGGCCCTGTTGCCTGATCGCTCAGCAGAGCGGCGGCCAGGAGCATATCCTCTTCCTGGTCTGGAGTGGCCGGACCTAAGGATATTGGCCCTGTTGCTTGCTCTCTCAGGAGATCGGCGGCCAGCTCGGCGCTGCTGGGTTCTTCTATATCGTTGGGGAGAATACCGGGAAGATCGTCGCCATCGCTCATGCCCGTAATGTTTTGCTCCATCGTATCCCTCTTCTCTTGCTATAAGATGGCACTTGAGTGACGATGCCAGGCGTGGGGCGCCTGCTTACATACCAGGGAGAGATGGTGTGCATGTTCTATGCCAACTCTGCCTGCGAATGGCGCATGGATGGGATGGGCTGGGCTGAACGATGGATCGCTTGCCGGTCTTTCTGCTGAGGGCTTGATCGCGGGGACGGCGCAAAGAGCGCATAAAAAGAATCGGAAACAGCCGGTTCTGCAAGAGGGCTGGGGTACTAGGATTCGAACCTAGACAACGTGATCCAGAGTCACGGGTCCTACCGTTAGACGATACCCCAAAGGGACCATTGGTAATATACCCTATAGGACTGAGCGATGTCAAGCGTTTACGCGGCATGCGGCATGGCGCACATACTCCTCCTGGTCGTGAAGGGACGACCGGGAGGGTTCGCATATGTCATATGAATCGCTTGTTGCTCAGAGACGGTGCTGCGCCCACACATCGCCGAAACCACTGCCCTGGGCGCAGCCTATCTGGCAGGACTGGTAACGGGCTTCCGGCGCGATCAGGCCGAACTCGTCGATCAATGGGCCGTTAACCGCATCTTTGGGCCGCAGATGGAAGAAGCCAGGCGCGCGCAGCTCTACGCGGGCTGGCAGAAGGGAGTCAGCCACGCGCGCGATTGGGAAATCGATAGTTAAGGTGCCAACTAGCCCTTGGTCTGAGCGGACGCGCGCTGATGCAAGATCACCTTGGTAAAAGGGACGCGGAACACCGCAAAAATCTCAATACTGACCAGGAAGCCGGCTAGAATAAAGGCCACTCCAATCAACTGGCCCAGGAAGAAGCCGCTGGTAAAGCCTAATCGAATTAAGCCGGTGAGAATGGTCGGAGCCAGCGCGCCAATCGCAATCAGCACATTGGAAAGCACTCGATAGGGCATCATGCGCTTGCGCCAGAATATCCACGCCGTCCAGAGCGCGCCGCCGAAGAGAAACGCCGCGCCGGTAATATTCATAATGGGCGCCAGAATCTCAATATCCAACGGCATGATCGTAAAGTTGGAGACATCCACAATTTGCTGAGGAGAGGCGCTCAGAAGCTTCTGGAAATTATCGGCAGAGATAGGCGCGGTGAAGACTCGCACAGCTCCATAGAGTGTCGCCAGGGCTAATAGGGCCATCACAACGTTGGCGACCCGACGAGGCAACAGCAGATACGCTGTGCCCATTCCAAGATAGGCGGCGACCATCAGGCCGCCAAAGAAATACCAGGTGCGATAGACACCAAGGCTCCAGTGACCCTGCGCAGCGCCGATGACCTCAGCGGTCGAAGCAACGCCATAGGCTACCAACCCCAGCAGCCAGAGCAGCTTATACGCTTTGGGGCGATGCAGATACTGATCGAGGACAAAAATAACTGCAATGAAGCTTAGCACGGCGGTGAGCAAAGTAAACACTTCATCGGCGCTCATGGTCAGGTCTCCTCAGGTCGATGCGAACGCCCCACGCTGTTGTGGCGGGCTAAAATAGGCCACAATCGCCCGTGTCAGACCGGGCATCGTATAGGCTTGAGCAACTATTTCCGGCGTCAGCCCAGCCTCACGCGCCGTCTGCGCCGTAATCGGGCCAATGCAGGCCACCGCCACATCGCGCAGCGCCTCTGCCAGATGCGCCCCACCCAATCCCGCCACAAAGCCACGCACCGTCGAGGAACTCGTAAAGGTAATCACATCGGGCCGCCACGCCAGCGCCGCGTTCACCGTCTGCGCGTCCAGCGAGCGCGCCATCGTTCGGTAGGCTGCGATCTCCTCTACCTCAGCGCCCATCCGGCGGAGTTCAACCGCCAGCGCCTCGCGGGCAATATCGGCGCGTGGGAGCAGAATGCGTTGCCCGGCCACCGGGCCAATCCCCGCGCTAATCGCTTCGGCCACATACTCCTCTGGCACAAAATCAGGTCGCACCCCCGATGCGCGCAGCGCCTCCGCCGTCGCTGGGCCAATTGCCCCCAGCCGTACCCCCTGGAGCGCGCTCCAATCCAATCCGGCCTGATCCAGCCGCCCAACGAAGGCCCGCACGCCATTCACGCTGGTAAAGATCACCCATTGATAGTGTTTAATCTCCTGAATAGCCCGATCAAGCGCGCTATGATCGAGCGCTGGCTCAATGCTGATCGCCGACAGGGCCAGCGTTTCTGCGCCTTCAGCCTCCAGCAGCCTGCTGAGTCCTGCCGCCTGTTCTGCAGGGCGGGTAATCAACACTCGCTTTCCAGCGAGTGGGCGCAGATCAACCTGCTGCGGAGCCTGCATAGATGTCGGGTCTACGTCGTTGGTCGCCATTGTCTGCCTCGCGTTCTTAAGCGTCGCCTGCCGGGCGGAAGCGGCTCTCGGCCAGAAGCTCGCCCGCGCCAGCCGCCAGCAGCGCCTGCGCCACCGAATGGCCCAGTTCCTCTGGAGCAGCCAGCGGCCCGCGCGCCTCACGCCGCAACAACCGCGACCCATCCGGGCTAGCAACCATCGCGCGCACGCATAGCCTTTCCTGACCTGCTTCGCCCTCAAGCGAGGCATATACGCCGATAGGAACCTGACAGCCACCGCCAAGCGCGTCCAGCAGGGCACGCTCCGCCGACACTGCCCGGCGTGTCGGCGTATGATCGGCTGTCGCCACCAGACGCGCCAGCCTCTCATCTTCCGCGCGTACCTCTACCGCCAGCGCGCCCTGCCCAGCAGCCGGAAGCATTACCTCCAGCGACAGATATTCGGTGATAGAATCGGCCAGGCCCAACCGCTCTAAACCAGCCGTCGCCAGAATAATCGCATCAGGGCCATCGGAAGCCAGCGCCTTGCGCAAGCGAGTATCAATATTGCCGCGCATCTCCACCATCTGAAGATCGGGACGCCGATGCAAGAGCTGCGCCCGGCGGCGCAGGCTGCTCGTTGCCACGCGCGCTCCCTTGGGAAGCTGATCCAGCTTCCAACCATGCCGCGAGATCAAAGCGTCGCGCACATCCGCCCGCGCCGTAATCGCCGCCAGCGTCAGGCCATCGGAAAGCTGCCCCGGCAAATCCTTCAGACTATGCACTGCCGCGTCAATGGGCTGCTGCGCCCGCCGCTCTTGCTCTAGCAGCATCTGATCACTGAGCGGCTCAACCGCTATATCCAATTGCCCGGCTAGCAGCGCCTGTTCCAGTTCGGCCACAAACATCCCCTTATCCCCAAGCCGGGCAATTGGTGTTGCCAGCGCCTGTGTTTTATCCCCCTGAGTTTTAATCGTCTGAATCACAAAATGCGCGTTAGGTCGGCGCTCCAGCAGCAGACCAATCACAAATTCCGTCTGCCACATCGCCAGCGCGCTGCCGCGCGTCCCCACAATCACCCGATCAGCAGAAACGCCCTCAGTAGAGAGCGCTGCCCCCTGCTGATGGTTCGCCAGTAAATCCCTCGCCATATTCGATGCTCCTGGAAGCGTCCTTGCAACCAGTGGCAGAACAGCGGTGCAAGGTTATGCGCTTTGGGTCTTTGAAATGCCAATCTATTATAGCAAATTCTCCTCCATTATGCAGACGAGGGCCAGGAGGCCAGAGACGACGGTGTAGGTGTTTCTTCGGTCTCATCGTATCACCCAGCTTTCTGGTTGCCGTTATTGCCATAGCAGTGATTGCTGGGGTACCATCAACGGTGGCAGCCATCTCCTCTGGTCCTATGAGGAGATGTAGCGCATGATTGTTACAGATACGCCCGATTTCAGAAGGAAAAGCAGCCTATGCCCACCCTCAGCGCCCTGGTTTCTGGCTGGCGGCCACGCCCGCAGACCCAGTGTTTGTTGCAACGCCCTCCCGATAAACCCAGGGAGGCGTCGCCTCCTGTCGGCGTGCCGAGCCGACGCAGCCGCGAGCGAGGCCAGGCTCCAGCTAGTCCGGTCTGGGTTGGCGCTTGGGTGGCGCTGCTCCTCCTGGCCGGTTGTAGCCGCAGCGTTCCACCTGCCCAGCCAGCGCAGATCACTCCCATCACCCTCACGCCCGGCTCGGCGACGCCTGCTCCGCTGACCGGCGCCGATTGGCCCATGTACCATGCCAACCCTGCGCGGACGGGCGATGTCGCCGACGCGCCTGATCCGCGCAGCCTCTCAACTCTCTGGAACCAATCCCTCGATGGGGCTGTCTACGCGGAGCCATTGGTGATCAATGGAATGGTGATTGTGGCGACGGAAAATGACACGCTCTATGCCCTGGACGCCCGAACCGGACAGGCGCGCTGGCATACCACTGTTGGAACCCCAGTGCCGTTATCCGATCTCCCCTGTGGCAATATTGATCCCCTCGGCATCACGGGCACGCCAGTCTACGACCCGCAGACCGGGCTGGTCTTCGCGGTGGCTGAGATCACGGGGCCTGCGCATCTCCTCGTTGGCCTGGATGCCGCCACCGGACAGATCAAAGTCCGCCGCTTGGTGGATCCGCCCGGCAGCGACCCGCAAGTCGAGCAGCAACGGGCAGCCCTGGCCCTCTGGGGAAACAGCGTCTATGTGGCCCTCGGTGGGCTGGACGGTGACTGTGGCGACTATCACGGTCTGGTCGTCGCCTCGCGCACCGATGGGACGGGGGCGTTGCTCACCTATCAGGTGCCGACCTCGCGGGAAGGCGGTATCTGGGCAACTCCGGGGCCGGTTATTGACGCCCAGGGCAACCTCTACGTCTCCGTCGGCAACGGCGCGGCCACAGGAGGGGACTGGGATCACAGCGATGCCATCCTGCGGCTCTCTTCTACGCTCCAGTTTGAAGACGGCTTTGCGCCTGAAAGCTGGCCGAGCGATAATGCGAACGACGCCGATCTCGGTTCGCTGGGGCCAGTCCTTCTGCCCAATGGGTTGATCTATGCCGACGGGAAGTCAGGCCAGGGCTATCTGCTGCGGGCCGATCACCTGGGAGGTGTTGGCGGACAGATTCAGATGCTCTCTGTGTGCAGCGCCTATGGCGGAGCGGCGGTGAGCGGCCAGATACTTTTCATCCCGTGCAGCGATGGCCTGCGTCAGCTCACGCTTTCCTCCGGATCGCAGATCGTTCCCGGCTGGCAGGCGCCAGGGCAGATCACCGGCTCACCAGTGATTGGCGGGCAGACTGTCTATAGCCTTGATCCCGCAGATGGCGTCCTCTACGCCCTCAATACGGCAACGGGGGACGTGCGCGCCCACCTTTCCATCGGCGCCACCTCGCGCTTTGCCACGCCGACGCTCTCCCAGGGGCGCGTGTTCGTGGGAACCTTGACGGGGGTCGTTGCCGTAAGCAGCGCTTGAGCGCCAGCCAGGGCGCTTTTCGCTTGCTATGACCGCCTGCTTCTCCGGCATAAGTTTTGCGGTGATGGGCGAGCGGCGATATTCAGGATGGGAAGCGGTCGTAGAGGGGAAGGCTTGTGGCTCGCCTGCAATCGTCTGCTCGAACACTTTGTAGGAGAAGACGCTATGGGAGAGAAAGAACCGAAAGTTGCGCCGATCATCCGCCTGCCGCAGATTCGCGCGGAGCGAGGCGCACCGTCGGGGCTGGCCGCTGCGGGGCCACCGGATCTAGCAACGGATGTGCTGGCGAAGGCGCGGGCCGACGATGAGGCGGGGATGGAGGAGCCACTGGAGGATGAAGAAGAACCGGAACTGCCCTTGCAAACGCAGATTTCAGGCGATCAGACCAGGCTCTCCGGTGATACGGGCGCGGTGCGCGCGGGGGTCTCTGGCTTGCTGAGGCGCGCCCTGCTGAACTTTGCTGAGCAGGAGCGCCAGCGGGCCAGGCTGGTCACGATTCTGGTGGTGGTGCAGGCGGCGATGTTGCTGGTGGTGGCTCCTGGCTATCTGTTCGGCCATTTCCTGCTCTCCGGCCTGCTTGTTGTGTTGGGTGGCCTGGGAGTCTTTGGGATTGTCTGGCTCTTGAATTGGACGGGCAGAGTGACAGAAGCCAGTTTCTTGCTGGTGGTCGGCGGCGGCGCGCTGGTGGTGCTGGATCTGCTCTTGAGCGCGGCGCATCTCCTCTCGCTGGAGACGCTGCATATTGCCTTGCTCTTTCTCCTGGTGATTTTGAGCGGAGGTATTCTCTTCTCGCCAGAAACGGCGGTCATTCTTGCCATTATCTCGGCTCTCTTTACCACTATTGTCCTGCTGGTTTTTCATCCCTCCCCGTCGCTGGCGGCGGTCTTTACCGCGCAGGGGCGCTATCTCTCGCTGGTATATCTGGCGCTGATACAGCTTGGTGTTGGCGTGGTGGCCTGGCTCTTTGGACGGCAGATGCAAGAGAGTGTCCATCTGATTACCTATGTCGCTGGCCTGCAAATGAGCAACAAGCGCCTGCATAAGCGCCTGCATGAGACGGCTGCAAAGAAGCGCAACCTGGAGACGGGCATTGCAATTATCCAGCAGACGCACGCGCGGGTGGCAGCCGGAGATTATGCGGCGCGGGCGCATGTGGAAGGCGATCTGCTGCCGCTGGCGGTGAGCCTGAATCTGATGCTGGAGCGTGTCGAGAGTTTTGTGCATGGGGAATATGAGCGCGAGCGGATGGAAACAGCGGTTGCCGGACTGGCTGAACTGGCTGGGCGTGTGGGACAGGAGAGCCTGGGGCAGATTCCGGTGCCGACGGGGACGGCGCTTGACGGGCTGTCTATCGCTATCAAGCAGATGCAGACGAATGTCAACCAACGTCTGACGCGCGTGCAGCAATCGGCGGTGGCCCTGATGGCAACGGTTGGGCGCTGCCAGGATCACCTGCTGCCGGTGGCAGAGGTGCTGGAAGAGCATTTGCGCAGCATCGACGCGCTGGTGCTTGCCGCCGATAATATCATGAATAGCGCCCAGCGCCAGAGCGAATTTGCCACGCAGGCTGAGCAGTTGCTGCTCGCCGCCGCGCCAGTTGGGATTGATTTGCAGGCCACTGAGGATGATGCCAATCGACTGGTACAGTTTTCGGCTTTGCGTCTGGCCGAGGAGAAGGAGCGCCTGGCCGCTTTAGCCAGCAAAACAGACGCAGCGCCCGGCGCCTTACAGGCATCTACTCTGGCGCAAGGAGAAATAGCAGCCGAGCCAGCAGCATCTCTGGAGGCGCCTGTGACGGAGGAGCAGGCGCCTGGAAGCGACGAGCAAAGGCTTGCGCCAGCGGCAGATACGGCAGATATGAAGGAAATGACGGCAGCAGAAGAGCCGCCAGTTGCTGGCACAGCATCGGGTGAGGCGCTGGAAGGGGGGGCGGAAAGAGCGCAAGCTGTGGCTGTGGCGCCACAGAGCGAAGCGAGTCTGCTTACCTCTCCAGTGTTGTTCGCATCGGGGCCATCAGAGCGGAGCGAGGATGCCTCGGTTGCCGATGCTTCGCTTGTGCTTGGCGCGGAGACGGCTGAGAGGTTGACCCTGGCCGATGTAGACCGCGAGGCGGCTGAAGAGGTGTGGGAGCAGAAACCGGACTGGAATCTGGAGCAAATGCGGGCACTGGCGGGGATGCTTGCCAAATTGGTGGGCGAGGCCACGCAGCAGGAGCGCAACGCCCGCACGCTGACTTTTAAGTTGCGCGCGATGTTGCAGGGCATGCCCAACACGCGGCGGGTGGATATGATGGCGGGCTGGCTGCGCGCTGCGCTGGATGCGGTTACGCAGTCAGCCGTTCAGGTACAGCAGGCCAGCAAGACAATTCCGGCTAGCGCTTTCCACTCGACCAGCCAGGGGAGCGCTCCATCGCCACTTCAAGAGTAGGCTTCGAGGCGCGCGCGCACCGCCTGGGCGGCGTCGGCCAGTTCGCTGAGGAACTCCTGGGCGTCGTCGCGGCTGCGCAGGCGGAGGCCGCAATCGGGCGAGAGCCAGAGATGCTCCGGGCCGAGCCGCTCGACGGCGCGCTGGATGCGCTCCTGGATGGTCTGGCGCGTCTCTGGCGCTGGCGCCTGGGTATCGACGCAGCCATAGATCAATTGGATACCCGCGCTCTCCAGATCATCCGCCTCAAAGGCGCTGAGCGTATCGAATTGCGTGCCAGACACATTGAGCGCTGCGATGGGCAGGGCAAGCAGCTCGTAGGCGATGGGGCGCACATCGGCGCAGATGTGGAGGATGGAGAAAGGGATGAGAGCTGTGACCTCGCGCAGCGCCTGCTCAATCAGTTCCATCTCCAGCCCTTTGCCAACGGCCTCTGGCAGCATCGGTTCATCGATCTGGATGATTTCTGCGCCCGCTGCTACAAGCGCGACTGCTTCGTGCGCCAGTATCTCTGCCAGCCGCAAGATGAGTTGAGGGTCACTTGGGCTGCTATAAGGCGTGCCGGGAGCCAGGCGCGTGGAGAGGGCTAGTGTCACGGGGCCGGTGATCACGCCCTTGACGGTGGCCCGATCTCGCGCGAGCAGGCGCGCCAGCAGATAGTCTCCGGCGACCAACGGCTCTTTGGGGAGATCAGGTGGCGCTTCCAGTTCCCAGGTGTCATCGAGACCCTGACGGAAGCCGGGGATGCCCGCCGCGAAGAGGCTGATCATATCGCCGCGCACCTGGCCGTCGCTAATCAGGTCGATGCCTGCCGCGATCTGGTCTTCTACCGCGCGCTGGATCGCCCGCTTTGGGGGAAGATCGCCCGGTGGGTAGCTGCCCACAGCGGTGGTGAGCAAAGGGATGGCGCTCCAGTGGGCCATGAAGGAACTCCTCTCTCGTGACTTTTGTACTGGCGGACGGTTGGCCGCCTGGAAGGGCGACGCTACAGGTGGGCTGCCGCGTGTGCCTTGGGTGTGGATTTCAGTATCAATACTGTAGCACCAGGAGGGCTGGTTCTCAAGCTATGAACTCTGGTGGGTTGATTTGACCTGGGCCTGTTCCTTCGCTATACTTTTGTGCTGAAGAGGGCGTACTGACGAGCAATCATTACAAGCTATTGGTAAGGACTGAGCTATGTCAACTGAGGTTCAATCGCAAAAGCGACGAGGGCTGCCCATCAGCAGACGGGCGCTCTTTTTAGGCGGATTAGCTCTGGTAGTTGTGCTGGCTGGCGGATTTATCTGGTTTTTGTTTCAGCCAAGTAAAGATACTGGACCGGCTGGCGGCGTTGGTATTGGGCAGGCTGCGCCGAATTTCACCCTGATGGATGCCAAGGGGCATCCGGTCACGTTGAATAGCTTTCGCGGGCATCCGGTGATTATTAACTTCTGGGCCAGCTATTGTGCCCCCTGTCGTGGCGAGACGCCCCTGTTGCAGCAGTTTTATCAGCAGCATCAGGCGCAGGGCGTGGTGATTCTGGGTATCAATGAGGGCGAACCGATCAGTAATATCACCCAATATATGCAGGAATATAATGTCTCGTATCCGGTGCTTGCTGATCGCACCTACCAGTTTAACAACACCACTAGCTATGACCCGACGCCGCTGCCACGGACGTATTTTATCGATAAGCAGGGGATTGTGCGCGCAGTTTTCAATGGGGCATTGAGTCCGCAATGGCTGCAAACGGATTATCAGACGATTAGCCCGTGAGGCCCTACCAGCGGCGGCGTAGTACCCAGGCTATGGCAAAGCCAGAGGCGCTGAGGATCAGGAGTAGAACGCCCAGGCCGGTAATGGAGAGCAGCGGCTCGGAGGAGGCGCCTGACGATTGGCCTGGCTCAGCTTGCTGGACGACTGGTGTGCCTTGTGTTCCCACCGGCGTGGCAGATGTTGTGCCTGGGCGCTCGGTGGGCGCCGGTGTAGATATGACTCCTGGCTGGGTGGTGGGCGGACTCACGACCGGGTGGGTGGGAGCCGTTGGCCGCGCGTCGCCGCCATACCCAGGCGCTGAAGCGCTATTCTGCACGACGCTGCCGACGGTTCTTTGTTGAGATGAGAGTGTGGAGAAGCCGCTGGAGAGTAGGGAAACAATGCCCAGCACGGCGGCGATAGAGCTGAGCCATTGCAGGGCGCGCACCGGGCGGCGTTGATTGAAGCCCCGCGTGGCTGGCAGAGCGGGTGGCCTGCGCTCTGGCTCAGATACCTGTCGCGCAGTTGGTAGGGCATGAAGTGGTTTTTCTGGAACTGCTGGCGCAGCCACTGGGAGCATGAAGTTGCGGGGGAGGATCGGTTGAGGGAGGGCGCGCAAGAGCGCGCTGGCACGCCGCAGACTCTCTAGCTCGGCGCGACAGTCGGTGCAAGTTTGCAGATGCGCCTCCAGGTCAGCGCGCTCCTGTTCGGACAGTTCATTGTCCAGCAATGCCGAAAGCTGTGCGCGTTGTTGGTCCCCAGTGTGTTCCGAATGTTCCACCGTGATCTCTCCAGTGCTGCTCGCCCAGGGAAGCTCGCTCTAGCCGTTCTCGCGGCCCTTCTCTTCTTTTAAACGGTAGGCTCGCGGCAAAAGTTCCGCGTGCTGTAAGAGATAGTCTCGAAGTTGCGCGCGCCCACGCGCAATGCGCGACTTGACTGTTCCGAGTGTAGCGTTGGTGGCGCTGGCAATCTCCTCGTAGGGGAGACCCTGAATATCGCTGAGGATGACGGCCAGCCGCTGCTCCAGGGGGAGGCGCGCCAGTCCAGCCTGAATGAGTTCCTGCACCTCAACGCGCAGGGCGAGGGTTTCCGGGTTCCATCGCTCATCATCGGCGAACTGCTGCGCCTGCCCTTCCTCATGGCTGCTGTCTGGCTCGGTCAGAGCTTCTAGCGACTCGCCGGGGCGTCGTCGGCTGCGCCGCCAATAGTCGAAGCAGGCGTTGCTGGCAATACGCAGCAGCCACGCGCGGAATGAGCCGCCGCGAAAGCTGGCGACGGCGCGAAAGGCGGCGAAGAGCGCTTCCTGCGTGATGTCGGCGGCGGTGTCTGGGTCGCCGAGCATACGATAGGCCAGGGTATAGACGGCCTGCTGATGAAGCAGAATCAATTGGTTAAAGGCAGTCGTATCTCCGCGCCGACTGCGCGCAATCAAGAGCGCCTCAGCGTCGCCGGTATGTTCTGGGGGCTGGCGCCCGCCTGGCGGCGTGGCCCCTCGGTCTCCCTGGCTGCCTTTGCCAAAGCTCATCTGGCTCTTCCTCGTTCCTGCACTTGTTCGCCGGTAGTGTACCCGTTCTTCAGGGCCAGAGGCAAGAGGGGGCGGCCTATTTGACCCAGATGGGCATCTCTTCATGCGCGATGCCAAAATGGTGTGCCAGTTCGTGCAGGACGGTGCGGCGCACCTGATCGCGGATGCGGTCGGGGTCGCCCTGACAGTAGGTTTCGATGGGTCGTTGGAAAATAGTGATGCGTTCTAGCCCACCGCCTGCGATGCCTTGCGCCGTCAGCGGGACGCCCTGATAGAGTCCCAGTAGGATATGTCCTTCGTTGACTCCGACACGCTCTAGCGTCTCTTCGTTCGCCTCCGGTTCCACCAGTACGACGACATCCTTCATCTGCTCCTGGAACTCCTCTGGGATGTCTTCCAGCGCCTCTTCGACTAGCACCTCGAAGGCGCTCTGCACCTGATCGGCCTCCTCCGCTGCGCGCATGCGGGCGTGTTCAGCCTGGGAGCGCGCTTGCCTGAAGTCCGCTGGCTCGGTGTTCATCCAGGTGTTGACGAGGCGGCTGAGGGGACTCTCCGCTTGCAGGAAGAGCAGCCCGGCTAAGCCAAACACAAGGCAGCCTACGAGTAGGAGCGAGCCGGAGAGCGCGTCCAGTTGGCGGCTGAGGAGGGTGAAGAGGCAGCCCAGCGCGATGAGAAAGCTGAGGACGGCTAGGCCGAATCCCGCGCCGTTCTTATCCTCGCGCTGGATGATGCCTGGGGCGGGCGCAGCAAAGCCAGGGGGCACCGGCGAGGGATGGTAGAGACCGGGCATGGGCTGCCAGACCTGCGCATCAGCGTCGAGAGGATAGAGCGCCGCGCGGCGTTCATCATAGAGCAGGCGCAGTTTCGGATTGCCCAGCACATGATAGGCGCGGGTAAGCTGCTTCATGCGCCGCTCGGCCAGTTGGCACTCGCTCTCAGGAGCATTCAAGAACCGATCTGGATGCCACTTCTTCGCCAGCGTGTAGTAGCGATGGCGAACCTCCTCGTCCTCAGCTTCTTCGTTCAGCCCCAGAATATGGTAATAATCCTGCTTTTCGTCATCCAATTCCAGTTCGGGCATGCCGCGCCTCCTGGCCTGATATTCCTGTCTCTGGCCCTATTTTCTATTCTACCAGAATGGCCCAGACTATTTGCCGATGAACTCCTGGCCGCCCAGATAGGGCTGGAGCGCCGCCGGGATGCGCACCGTGCCATCAGCCTGCTGGTGATTTTCCAGCAGGGCAATGATCGTGCGGGTTGAGGCCAGCGCGGTGTTATTAAGCGTGTGGACATAGCGCACCGTGCCCTCCTGGTCCCGATAGCGGATGTTGGCGCGGCGGGCCTGGTAGTCGTGGAAGTAGGAGCAGGAATGTGTCTCACGGTAGCGCTTCTCTGAAGGCAGCCAGCATTCGATGTCATACTTCTTGACCTGCCCATCGCCCAGGTCGCCGGTGCAGACGACGACGACGTGATAGGGCAGTTCGAGCGCCTGGGTCAGTTCTTCGGCGTTTGCCAGCAGCGTCTCGTGCCAGCGGACCGACTCCTCGTGGTCATTGCGACAGATGACGTATTGCTCGACCTTGCTGAACTGGTGGACGCGCAGGATGCCGCGCGTGTCTTTGCCATAGGTACCCGCCTCGCGGCGGAAGCAGGGTGAGTAGGCGACAAAGCGCCTGGGTAAGTCACCGCCGGGCAGAATCTCGTCGGCGAACATGCCGGTGACGCTGACCTCGGCAGTGCCGACGAGAAAGAGTTCGTCTTTTTCGAGCGCGTAGACCTGCTCGCGGCCACGCGGGAATTGGGCGTTGCCGATGAAGCAGAACTCTTTCGCCAGCGCGGGCACGGTTAGCGGAGTGAAGCCCTTGCGGCTGATGCGGTCGAGGGCGAACTGCATCAGGGCCAGTTCCAGCCGGGCGGCGTCGTTCTTGAGGATATAGCTGCGGCTGCCCGCCACTTTGGCGCCGCGCTCCAGGTCGATCAGGTCGAGGCGCTGCATCAGGGTGACATGATCTACTGGCTCAAAATCAAAGTGGGTTGGCTTGCCCCAGCGTCTGATCTCGACGTTATCGTTCTCGTCGCGGCCATCGGGCACGCTGGCGTCAGGGATGTTGGGGACGAGCAGCAATTGCTCGTGAAGCTGCGCCTCCAGTTCGCGCAGTTGCGGCTCCAGGTCTTTGAGCGCGGCGGCGAGTTCACGGCCCTCGGCAATCAACTGATCACGGGCGGCTTTGTCGGCGCCGACCTCGCGCATCTGTTTGGAGAGCCGGTTTTGGGCGGCGCGGCGCATCTCAACGTCGTGGCGCGCCTCCTGAACGCGCGTGTCCAGCGCCAGCAGGGCGTCGATGTCAATGGCGACGCGCTTGCGGCGCGCGGCGTCTTTGACTACATCAGGGTTGGCGCGAATGAATGCCAGGTCAAGCATGGTGATTCAGACCTCCTCAGGCTTCGTAGGTTGACCCTTCCTGGAACAAGACCATTGCTAAAAGCGCATAAAAAAACGCCGCTCATCTCAAGGACGAACAGCGGATGCCGTGATGCCACCTTTGTTCACAACCGGATAGAGGGCGACACAGGCGACAGAAAGCGCGGGGGAAGCCCGCGTGATGCGCGCCTGGCGCGTGGTTGTCTCGTCTGCCTGATAACGGGGGCGACCGGCTCGTCTTAGAAGGCCAGGGTTCGCTGGCCGTTGGGCGGGCTGCTCACGAGGGGATTTCCGCGCTGCCTGCTGCTGCGTTGCACCATCCCGCAGTTCTCTGAAAGCTGGCAAGGCATACTTGTCTCGATCATTGCGCTGACAGTATAGCACATTTCAATATCCTCAAAGCTGATCGTCATGACGTGTTTCTCGCGCCTCGCCAACTCTGGGATATAATACTAGCGCCTGCTGAAAAGGTCAATAGATTTTAAGGAAAGCTGTCTCTTCGCCAGGAAAGGTAGCTGCTATGATTGATACCGGGTTGCGAGACAAAGTGGTTCTGGTGACGGGCGCGCAGCATGGCATCACTGTGAATATTGTCTCGCCGGGGCCGATTCAGACGGGCTGGATGACGCCAGAAGTTGAAGCGACTCGCTATTTTACCCTGGCAAGGAAGACCATCCTGAACATAGCGTTGGCAATCAGGGCACAAGCCCTGGGGAGTTCTCAAGCGCAGATGCTTTGAGGAGGAGTTGATGGCGACTTCCCTACAGACCGGCCAGGCGGTGGTTATTTTGAATCCGGCGGCCAATCATGGGCGCGCCCGGCGTATTCGGCCATTGGTAGAGCGCGCGCTGGTGGGCGGGCGTGGTGAGCTGGTGCTGACGACGGGGCCGCGTCATGGCGAGCAGATTGGGCGCGAGGCGGCGCAGAGTGGCCGCCCGGTAATTGTGGTGGGCGGCGACGGGACGCTGGCCGAGGTGGCGAATGGGATTCTTTCGGTGCAGCAACCGGCTGAGACGTCGCTGGGGCTGGTGGCGGCGGGCAACGGCAACGACTATGCCTGGAATACGCTGAAGCTGCCGCATCAGGTGACTGCGGCGCTGGAGGTGGCGCTGGCGGGCGAGATTGCGACGGTGGATGCGGGCGTGGTCAATGGACGCTACTTTGTCAATTCGCTGGGCATCGGGATTGATGCCAACATTGCGGCGGCGGCAAATGAGATGAAACGCTTTGCTCTGCTTCAGGGGCCGACGCTCTACTGGGCAGCGAGTTTGCGTGAGATTCTCTTTCATTATGATCGCTGCCCCTGGTTGAAGGTTTATCCTGATGGCGAGGAGACGGATGGACGCCTCTATGCGCTCTCGGCGGTGAGCGTGGGGCCGACGTATGGCGGTGGCTTTCGGATTAACCCGCAGGCTGATGTGCGCGATGGGCTGTTTGATCTGTGCATGATCGTCAAGCCACCTAAGCTCCGCGCGCTGCGCCTGCTGGGGATGGTGAGCAAGGGGCAGCATGTCACGCAGCCGGAGGTTCAGATGCGCCGCGTGCGCTCGGTGACGTTGGCGAGCCAGGCAGAAGTCTTTGCGCATCTGGATGGCGAGGTGATCAAAGCGGCGCGTTTTGAGGCTCAGTCGTTGCCAGGGGCGCTGCGCGTGCGGGTTGCCAGGGTGGGGGCGTGAGGCGCGGGCAACGGAGGTTGCTGCCCGCGCTTCAGAAGGCTTTCCGCAGGAATGTTGCTACTCTCTTTACACTTTTCTGAGAGCGAGCGCCACATTGGAGCCACCAACGCCGCGCCCACCGAGGAGAACGGCGGGTTGAGAGAAAGGACGCGCTTCGTCGCGCACCAGATCGATGTCATAGCGCGGGTCGAGTTCCTCACAGTTGATCGTTGGGGGAATCAGCCCGTGCTGAAGGGCTAAGAGGGCTGTAATCGCATCCAGCGCCCCTGCAGCGCCATAGCTATGGCCCAGCATCGTGCGCGGGACGCTGACGGGAAGCTGTTCAAGCTCGTCTCCGAAGGTCATGTGCAGCGCCTCGACTTCCCCCTGATCGGAGCGGGGGTCTGCGCGCCCATCCAGGCTGACATAGCCGATCTCCTTGGAGGAAATCTCTCCTTCCTGCATTGCCAGGCGCATGGCGCGGGCATAGTGTGTCCCCTGCGAGGAGGGGGTCAGCAGTCCATGCGCGTCG
>Ga0070730_10000851_pt1 | contig 32205 bp, 31 predicted proteins | sample Coa_R1_3_FD_66447 | JGI IMG/M metagenome (GOLD analysis project Ga0070730, IMG submission 66447) | Surface soil microbial communities from Centralia Pennsylvania, which are recovering from an underground coalmine fire - Coalmine... | ecosystem: Environmental > Terrestrial > Soil > Unclassified ... | reverse complement strand
TAAGTCGCTGATGTTCATGCTCGAAACGAACCCCGGTCCCGGGCTGGGCCTGCTGCTCGCGTACTGGGCGTTCGGTCCCCGCGCCCTGCGAGGCTCGACCCCGGGCGCGATCATCATCCACTTCTTCGGCGGCATCCACGAGATCTACTTCCCGTACGTGCTCATGCGCCCGATCCTCATCGTGGCCATGATCGCGGGCGGGATGTCAGGCGTCGCCACCTTCGTGGCTACCGGCGGCGGGCTGGTCGCGTCACCCTCCCCGGGCAGCATCTTCGCGGAGCTGGCGATGACGCCCCCTGGCGGGATCTTCTCGACGCTCTCCGGGATCGCGGTCGGCTGCGTGGTGACCTTCGTGGTCGCGGCTGCTCTGCTGCGGGCGACGGTTCGCGAGACTGCGGACGACGTCGCCAGTCAGACGGTACCGGCACCGGCTGGAACCGCCGCATGAGCACCATCGCGGCGGCGGACGTCCACAAGATCGTGCTGGCCTGCGAGGCGGGCATGGGCAGCAGTGCGCTGGTCGTGTCCCAGTTGAAGAAGCAGCTCAAGGACCTGCCGGTCACCGTCGAGCACACCTCGGTCAACCGCATTCCCGAGGATGCGGACATCGTGATCACCCATCGCTCGCTCGCCGAACGGGCGAGGCAGGTGGCGCCGGGACACCCGGTCATCCCGTTCGACGTGTTCATCGGCGATCCGGTGTTCGCCCGCATCGCCAACGCGCTGCGGAGCGGCTCGCCGATCGAGGCATAGGGGCCTCGCGTGGGCGTCCTGCCGCGCGAGGCAATCAGGCTGGGACTGGCCGCCGGCTCGAAGGAGGATGCGATCCTGGCCACGGGTCGCATCCTCGAAGAGCTGGGCGGCGTGGCGCCCGGCTACGCGGAGGCCATGCTCGAGCGCGAGCGCTCGATGTCCACCTCCGTGGGGGAGGGCTTCGCGATTCCCCACGGCACCGACGAGAGCCGGGTCCTCATCCGGACCACCGGCCTCTCGTTCGCCCAGTTCCCGGTCGGCGTCGACTGGGGAGAGGATCGGGTCTTCGTGTGCATCGGGATCGCGGCGCGCGACGATGCCCACCTCGAGATCCTCGCCCTGCTGGCCGATATCCTCATCCAACCCGACCAGGCGAGCCGGCTGCGAGAGGCCACCGATCCCGACGTGGTCCTCGCCGTGCTCGCCCCGGCCCTCGAGGCGGCACCTCAAGACGACCCGGAACCAACGCCAGAGACCTCCGATGGAGCAGCTGAATGAAGACCGCGCGCCTGCACGCCCCGGGTGACCTCCGGGTCGAAACGCTTCCCGACCCCCAGGCAGGACCCGGAGATCTCCTGCTCCGGGTGCTCGCCTGTGGCACCTGCGGGACCGACGTCAAGATCTTCCGCGCCGGGCACCAGCACATCTCACTGCCGCGGGTGATGGGCCACGAGGTGGCCGGCGAGGTCGTCGAGGTGGGGGCGGGCGTCACCGAGTGGAAGACCGGCGACCGGGTCCAGGTCATCGCGGCCATCCCGGACGGCACCTGCTTCCAGTGCCGGCGCGGATTCCAGACCGTCTGCGAAGGCCTGGAGTCGATCGGCTACCAGTACGACGGCGGCTTCGCCGAGTACCTGCGGGTGCCCGCCAAGGTGCTAGCGGTCGACGGGGTCAATCGGATCCCCGCCTCGCTCGATCCGGCGGAGGCCGCCGTCACCGAGCCGCTCGCCTGCGTGCTGAACGGCCAGGAGCTCGCCGCGGTGGGCGAGGGGGATTCGGTGGTGGTCGTGGGCGCCGGCCCGATCGGGTGCCTCCACGTCCGGCTTGCCCGTGCACGCGGGGCCGCGCGCGTCATCCTCATCGACGTCAATCCCTCACGGCTCGCGCTTGCGGAGCGGGTGGGAGCCGATGCCCTGGTTGACGGGTCCCAGGCAGATCCCGTTCGGTCCGTGCTCGACCTCACCGACGGTCGCGGCGCCGATGTCGTGATTACCGCGGCCGCCTCGAAGGTCGCCCAGGAGCATGCGCTCTCGATGGCCATCCCGCGAGGCCGGATCAGCCTCTTCGGCGGACTGCCGAAGGACGACCCGTTCATCCGCAGCGACTCGAACCTGATCCACTACCGCGAGCTGTCCGTCCTGGGCGCGTACGGTTCCGCCCCGCGTCACAACCGCGAGGCACTCGAGCTCATCGCCACCGGGCGTGTGCCGGTGCGCGACCTCATCACCAACCGCCTTCCGCTCGATCGCGTCGCCGAGGCGATCGAGATCGTGGCCAGCGGCGAGGGCATCAAGGTGGTCATCGAGCCGTCCGCCGGCTAGAGCCCTAGCGCCACTCGACGGCGACGACCTCCATCGGCTCCGACAGCCCCTTCAGCATGACGCTGCGCGGTGCGGAGGTCGGCAGCTGGCTGTCGGCCACCGTCGCGACGCTCGCCAGGATCTCGCCACCCGCCGCGAGTGCAGCGATCCGCGCGGCCTCGTGGACGCCCTTCCCGCTGAAGGACGCTCCGGCCTGGGTTGCATCTGAAGCGTGCAGGCCGATGCGGATCTGCGGCGCGAAGCCGTTCTTGGCCCGATGCTCGGCCATCCGCCGCTGGATCGCCACCGCGGTCGCCACCGCCATGTCCGGCGAGTCGAAGCCCACGAAGAAGCCGTCCCCGGTCGAGGAGACCTCCTCGCCCTGGTGCGCGGCGAACAGCTCGCGGAGCGTGGCATCGTGCCAGCGCAGGAGCGTCTCCCAGGCTTCGTCGCCGAGGACCTCGACGAGATTCGTGGAGCCGACGATGTCGGTGAACATGAACGTCTTCAGCACGCGGCGGGACGGGCCCGCCTTGCCCCGCAGCTGCCACGGCAGCAGGTTCTCCACTTCCTCGACCACGACCGCGCCCGTTGGACAGGCGGTGACCGCCGCGAGGAGGAGCTCGTCCTCGACAGTCTCGGGCCCGACCACCTCGGCCTTGCCGTATTCGCCGGGCAACCAGTCGAACGCGCTGGGCGCCAGCGTGATGCAGTTGCCCGCGCCGATGCACTTGTGCCGGTCGATGCGCGCTCTCAGCATCGGTGCCTCCTCAGACCGACACGCCGCGGAAGGCGAATGAGGTCGCCTGCGCGCGAGTCGAGGCACCGATGTTCGCCAGCAGCCGGGCCAGGCGCTGCGCGACGGCCGCTTCGTCCAGCCCGAGCTCGCTCGCCATCTCGCGATTGCTGCTTCCATGGGTGAGCAGGTGCAGGAGCTGACGGTCGACATCGTCCAACCGGGAACCCGGCGCTCCCGAGTCGGCGCCGGCGGCGTGCGCTGGCTCCTCGATGGGTCCGGCCAGCTCCGACAGCTCGCGACCCACGGGACCGCGCAGCCACCTCACCCGCATCTCGTCATCGACCGTGCCCTGCGCGATGCGCGACAGGAAGAGCTGGAGGAGGGTGCGGACCATGGACTGCATCTCGGGCGGACCGCCGGCGAAGATCGCCCGGCTCGACGGCAGGAGGATATCCAGGTCGAGGTCCTCTCGATGCGCCGCCTGCAGCTCCTGCAGCGCCGATCCCGCAGCCATGGCAGCCCGCTGGGCGTCTCCGCGAGACAAGGCGACGATCGCGAGGGCGGCAAGGCCCCGCGCGCTCCACGGCGCGTGGCCCGGCAGGGTGGCATTCATGGCCCGGGCTTCGTCGGCGGAACGCTCCGCCAGGCCCAGGAGCTCTGCGTCACCGGTGACCGCACCGAGCCGCGCGGCGGTGAGGGCCAGCGACCCGAGCGCTTCGCAGCGTGCGGCCGGTCGCCCGGTGTCGGTCGCCATCTTCACCGCGCGCTCGAGGTGCTCACGCATGCCGGCGGCGTCACCCGCGGCGGCTCGGGCCAGCCCGCGCCAGGTCTCGAGCTGGCGAGCGCGGAGCGGGGTCGGGGCGGCGGCTGCCGCAGCGGCGGCGCGGTCGAGCCACTCGGAGGCCGCCGCCTCATCTCCCATCTCGAGCTCGGAGAGGGCCACGCCGCCAGCGGCCAGGAACTCGACGGAGCGGTCCCCCTGCACCTTCGCCAGGCGATGCGCCTCGACGCCACGCGCGATCATCAGGTCAGGCACCACCTTGGCGCGGGCATAGAGGTGCACGCCGTACAGCAGCTGGAGCTCCTGGCGGGCGCGCTCGCTCTCGGTCACGAGGTTCGACATGCGGTTCGTGACCCGGCGGATCTCCTCGAGGTGCCGAGCCGACGAGCTGATGTGGATCATCGGCGCGTAGTTGACGTACGCCATGGCGATGACGGTCGACATGACGCCGGTCCGGTCGCCGAGCCGCTCGAACAGGCCCAGGGCACGCTCGAGCATCTGCTTGATCTGGCCGACCATCGGCGCGACCTCGGTCGTCTGCAGGATCTCTTCCACCTGCTCGCCGGCGATCACTCGCGCGACGAGCTCCACCGCGCGCCCCGACAGCACCTGCTCGCCGAACCAGAGCCGAAGACGGCTGAGCAGGATCGTGCCGATCTCGCGCAGCGCCGCCGCCAGGCTCCGGTCGTCGCCCAGCTGCTCGGCGAGAGCGGCCGCCGCTCGGTAGGCCTCCTCGGCTCCGTCGAGGTCCGATTCATTGGCCGGGGCGCCGAAGGATTCGCCGATGGGGCTCCTCAGCAGCGCCTGCCCGAGCTCCATCAGCGCGCGCAGCTCGGCCGGCTTGTCGCCCCGTGCCGATGCCGTCGCCCGCACGCGCCGGGCAAGCTCGGCGGCGGCGTCTTCGTCGTGGGCCAGGCGAAGGGCGGCGGCGCGGCGAAGCTGGACATCGACCTCGAGACCCGGGTCACCGCTGGCATCCGCGAGCGCGGAGAGCTCGGCGAGTCCCTGGAGCCGGTCGGTCGAGTTGCGCAGGATGGCGTAGGCGTCGTCGCGGATAAGGAGGAGCTGGCGGCGATCCTGCGAGGTGGCGACCGTGGGGAGCGCCTGCTCGACGAGCCGCAGGGCCTCCTCGGCGGCGTTGGCCTGGAGCGCCGCGCGAGCGGCGTCGATCGAGAGTCGGGCGGCACGCTCGGTGTCGCCCGATGCGAGCGCGTGGTGCGCGATGAGCGGCAGCGCCGCCGGCGACGGGTCGCCGCCCTCGAGCAGGAGATCGACCACGGACCGGTGGACCGCCCGACGACGCGCCTGGGTCAGCTCCGCGATGGCGAACTCGCGCACCTGCTCGTGGGTGAACGTGTAGTCGGCCGGTGCACCTTCGGGGTGCTGCAGGAGAAGACCGGCGTCGGCCGCCGGCCCGAGGGCTGCGGCCAGGGCGTCCGGCTCTGGCTCGTGAAGGTCGAGGCGAGATCGGATCGCGCCGAGGTCCCGGAGGCTGAAGCTCCGGCCGAGCACCGCGGCATCGGCGAGGACCGAGCGCGTGTCGGCCGGCAGGCGGGCCGCGCGGCGCTGGATGAGCGTCCGAACCGCCGAAGGCACGAGCTTCGCCGCGTTCCGGCCGAGAGTCCAGACGCCGTCGACCTGCTGGATCATGCCCGCCTCGCGGTAGGTGCGCGCGAGCTCCTCGACGATGAACGGCACGCCCTCGGACTGGGCGTGCATGGCGGCGATCGAGGCCGGATCGACCGGCCCTCCGAGGGCCTGCCGGACGAGCTGGCCGCTCTCCGGCTGGCTGAAGCGACCCGGCCTGAGCCGTCGGACGAGACCCATCCGCTCCATGTCGGCCACGAGGTTGACCGCCTCGGTGACGGTTGCGAACTCATCGGGTCGGATGGCGAGGAAGAGGAAGATCGGGCGGTCGGCATCGGCGCGGACGGCGTAGCGGAGCATGCGCAGCGTGTCGTCATCGGCCCACTGCATATCGTCGATGAGGAGTGCCAGTGGTGCCTGCTCCGCCACCATCCCGAGCGCGACGCCGGCCAGGTCGAAGGTGCGCAGCAGCTTGGCGTCACGCGAGAGTGTCTCGAGCCCCGGCTCGTCGCGGCCGGTGATGGCGTCGACCACGCGCTGGACCGCCGCCTCGGCGGGAGTGCCGGCGATGGCTTCGCGCAGCGCCGGTGCGGCGAAGATGCTCTGCGCGAGCAGGAAGGGTCCGCGGATCTCCTCGTCCGCCGTGACCGCGATCGTGGTGAAGCGGGTTCCGTCCGCCAGCCCGGCGGTCGCCAGCAGGAGGCGCGTCTTGCCGATGCCGGGCTCGCCCTCCAGGGTGACCGATGCGAGGTGGCTCCGCGCCTCGCGCAGCTCCTGCTCGATCGCCGCGAGCTCGCCGGCCCGCCCGACGAGCGAGCCGGTGACCCGGCGCATCTGGACGACGAGCGAGCATTGGGGCTGGACGCGCGGGTCGAGCGCGCTGCCGCCGAGCGTCTGGACCCAGGGGAGATCTGCGACGGGCGCGGTGGCCGACCCTGCTGCGGTGGGCAACGGTTCGGAGCTGGCTGGGCCGGGCACTGCCATGGGGAGGGATTATGACTGCGTCAGCGCAGGGCGACCACGTTGCTGGCCATGACCGGCCTCGTGAGCCCCTTGAGCGTCAGCTCCCCCACCGATTCGGATTCGATGAGCTCCTCGAGCATCGTCTGGGCCCGAGGGCTGACGAGGATCTGGCCGTCCTGGGCCTGGCTCGAGAGGCGCGAGGCCAGGATGGTGACGTTGCCGATGGCGCCATAGTCGTGCCGTCCCTCGAATCCGATCCGGCCGAGCGTTGCGTAGCCGACCGCGATGCCCACCCCGAACCCGAGCTGGTAGCCCCGTCGGTGCCAGGCGCTCGACAGCTCGGCGAACCGCTCGCGCATGCCGATCGCCATGCGGACCGCGCGCTCGACGTGGTCCTCCTGCCGGATCGGGTCGTTGAAGAAGATCATCACCCCGTCGCCGGCGAAATGCTCGAGCGTGCCGCCGTGCTCGGTGATGGCCGCGCCCATCATGCGGTGGTACTCGGCGAGGACGCCGAACATCTCCTCCGGATCCGCCTGCTCGGCGAACGAGGTGAATCCGCGCAGGTCGCAGAAGGCGACGGTGATCTCCCGCCGATGGCCCGCCAGCAGCTGCTCCCCGTCCGCCGACGAGACGAGGGCAGCGATCTGGGGCGACAGGAATCGGCTCAGCTCCTCCTTCTGCCGCTCGATCGTCCGGTTCAGCGCAGTCTGGCGTTCGAACGATTCGACTTCGAGGTCGTGCAGCCGCTTGGCGGCGAGCGACGCGTTGATGCGCGCGGCGAGGATGGAAGGGTTGATCGGCTTGGTCAGGTAGTCGGTCGCTCCGAGCTCGATGCAGCGCACCACGCTGTCCTGCTCCTCGACGCTCGAGGTGACGAGGACCGGGATGTGCCGCGTCGTCTCGTCGGCCTTCATGGCGGCCAGCGTCTGGTAGCCGTCGAGCTCGGGCATGAGCACGTCGAGCAGGACGACGTCGACCGCCCCGGGATGCGCACCCAGCAGCGCGAGCGCCTCCATGCCGTTTTCGGCCTGGATAACTTCGAGACCCAGGGTCTCGAGCCGCCGGACGAGGACGAGCCGATTCACCGAGCTGTCGTCGACGACGAGCGCCTTGCCGATCTCGCTCATGCGGATGCCTCGCGTGCCAGCCAGGCGGTCAGGGCGTCCGAGGCGGACTGGCACTCGGCCCGCACCGTCTCCGCGTCCACCGCGGCGTCGTGGTCCAGCGCCCCCGAGCGTCCGGCCATCTCGAGGCGGCGGGCCACGGCGCTCAGCCGCAGGGCACCCATGGTGGCGCTGCTCGACTTGAGGGTGTGGGCAGGCCGGACGAGGGCGGCGGCATCGGCTCTGGCAACCGCGACGGCGATGGCCTCGACCTGGGCGGGTGCCTCCGCCAGATAGGTCTCGACCAGCTCGCGGAGGAACGCCGGGTCGTCACCGGTGGTGGCCAGCAGCTCGGCGAGCACCGCCTCATCGAGGACCGGCTCGGCGGGTTCAGCCTGTGGCATGCGCCTTCTTCCTCCTGGGTTTCGCGGCTTGTCGGCGGCCGTTCCCGTCGTCGACGGAGGCACGCTCGAGGGCGGCGGTCAGGTCGGCCACGCGAATGGGCTTGCTGATGTAGTCGTCCATCCCGGCAGCCAGGCAGGCCTCGCGGTCGCCGGCCATGGCGTTCGCCGTCATGGCGACGATCCGCAGGTCCCGATCGGGCCAGCGGTTGCGGATCCTTCGCGTCGCCTCGAGCCCGTCGAGCTCGGGCATCTGGACGTCCATGAGCACGACGTCGAAGGCGGAGTCCACCAGCGCGTCGATCGCCTGCTGCCCGTCCCCGGCCACCCGGGCCTCGTACCCGAGCTGGGCGAGCAGGCGCAGCGCGAGCTTCTGGTTCACCGCGTTGTCCTCCGCGAGGAGGATGCGAAGCGGGTGCCGCTGCCCGAGCGGCTGGGTCGAGGCCGGCGCTTGCGGTGGGGCCTTCGGCTGGGCAACCACCGCGCCGAGCAGGATGGTCGCGATCGTGTCGTGCAGGGCCGACGGCTTCACCGGCTTGGCCAGCCAGCCGGCCACGGCCCTCTCCTCGCGGTCCCGCAGCCCGATCGAGGAGAGGATGACCACCGGTGGCCGATGCGCCGCGCCATCGGCCTGGGCAGCTCGCGCGGCGAGCTCGAGCCCGTCCATCTGCGGCATGAGCAGGTCAGACAGGACGATGTCGAAGGGCTCGCCACGCTCGAGCCAGCTCAGGGCCTCCACGGGCGAGCCGGTCTCGCGTGGGACCATGCCCCAGCGGACCGTCTGCGCCACGAGGATCCGGCGGTTGGTGGCGTTGTCGTCCACGATCAGGACGGTGCGCCCGGCGAGGTCCGCCTCGACCCGCCGCGGCCGGGTCGCAGCGACGGCATCGGGAGCGGCGACCGGCATTCGCGCCACGAGGTGGAAGGTGCTGCCCTCGCCCGCTACGCCGCTGCTCTCCGCGGTGAGTGACCCGTCCATGAGCTCGGCGAGCCGGCGGCTGATGGCAAGGCCCAGCCCCGTCCCGCCGTAGCGGCGGGCGATCGAGGCGTCGACCTGGCTGAAGGACTGGAAGAGCCGGCCCATCGCCTCGGTCGGGATGCCGATCCCCGTGTCCCGCACGTCGACCCGGATCTCCCAGGTGGCCGGCGCGCGGCGGGTCGCCACGCGCTCCTCGGAGCCGCTGACGGTGACGAGCACCTCGCCGCGCTCGGTGAACTTCACCGCGTTGCTCAGCAGGTTGAGAACGACCTGGCGCAGCCGCCCGGCGTCGCCGACGAACGTGGTGGGCAGATCCTCGTCGATGGCGTAGATCAGCTCGAGGCCCTTCTTGGCGGCGGTCGGCGCCAGGATGTCCAGGGAGGCCTCGACCGCGTCGCGCAGGATGAACGGCGACGCCTCCAGCTCGACCCGACCGGCCTCGATCTTCGAGAAGTCGAGCACGTCGTTGATGATCGTCAGGAGCGCATCGCCGGAGGTCCGGATCGTCTCGGCGAATTCGTGCTGCTCGTCGTCGAGCTGGGTGTCGATCAGGAGCCCGCTCATGCCGATGATCGCGTTGAGCGGCGTCCGGATCTCGTGGCTCATGGCGGCCAGGAACGAGCTCTTCGCCTCGTTGGCCTGCTCGGCGGCCTGCCGCGCCTCCTGCGCCTCCTCGAACAGCCGAGCGTTCTGGACGGCGATCGCCGCCTGCTGGGAGAGGCCGACCAGGAAGGCGAGGTCCGCGTCGGTATACGCGTCGACCTTCGCCGAGCGCCAGACGACGAGCATCCCGCCCACCTCACCACGCACGATGAGCGGCGCGGCCATGACGCGGTCCTCGTCATCGTCCTCGGTGCCCGGGATGGTCGTCGCGCGCGGGTCGCTGCGAGCGTCGTTGACCACCTGGGCCCGCGCGGTGTTGATGAGGTCGCCGATGATGCCGGTCCCGCGCACCAGCGGGAAGTCCTGGACAGCGCGCGCGAGCTGCCCCAGCGCGACCTCGGCGTGGAAGACATCAGGATCGTCGCCGCGCAGATACACGACGCTCGAGTCGGAAACCAGCAGCGTGCGCGCCCGCTCCGCGATCATCTGGAGGACGGCCCGCAGCTCGAGCGTCGCGGAGATCTCCCGGCTGACGTCGGCGAGGGCCGCCATCTGGTCCGCGCGCTGGCGAGTCTCGGCATAGAGACGGGCGTTCTGCACGGCCACGCCCACGTTCGCGGCGATCGTCGAGAGCAGGCGGGCATCGGATTCGGTGAAGCGTCCCTCCTGGGTGAGGCTCTGCACGCTGATGACGCCGATGGCGCGGTCGCCGACGACGATCGGCACACCCAGGTACGAGCGTGCCCGAGTCCCGACGACGGGGACGCCGGTGCTGTCGATCTCGGCGTCGCGGTTGAGGAGCAGTGCCTCGCGATCGCGGATGATCCGCGAGGTGAGCCCCTCGCCGAACGGCAGCGGCTGCTGCGCCTCGTGAGCGCCACGCTCGGCGTAGTACGGGAATGAGATGCTCCCCGCCTCCTTGTCGAGCAGTGCGATGTACGCGATCTCCGCCTGGAACGCTTCGCGGAGCTTGTCGCCAACCACGGCCAGCAGCGGCTCGATCTCCTGATAGGCGGTCAGCGCCTCGCCCACCGTGTTGATCGTGGCCAGCTCACCAACGCGCTTTCGCGTCTCGTCGACGAGGCGGCCGGTCTGCAGGGCGACGCTCAAGCTCGCGGCGAGCGTGGTGAGCAAGGACACGTCGCGCTCGTCGAAGGCGTGCTCCCGGTCGAGGTTCTGCAGGGAGATGACGCCCAGTACCTCCTCGCCGATGAGCAGCGGGGCGAAGATCGCGGACTGCGCCGCCTCGCCGTAGAGGTGGTCCGGCTGCCCGAGCTCCGCCCCCCGGGCGCGCAGGTGGTCGGCGATGAGGAGTGGTTCCCGCGTCTCGAGCACGTGCCGGCGGAAGCCCATGATCGGCCGCGCCTCGTCGGGATACCGCTTGCCGCGCTCCAGGGCGAACGGGAAGTGCATGACCCCGGCCTCGCGGTCGAAGGTGGTGATGTCGACGACGTGCGTGTCGAAGACGTCGCTGGCCCGCTCACCCACGAGCTCGTACATCGCCTGCGGGTCGAGCTGAGCGGCCAACCCGCGCTGGACGTCGTTGACGATCGCGAGCTCCGCCGCGCGGCGGTCTGTCTCGGCCAGCAGCCGTTTGGTCTCGTCGAAGAGGCGCGCGCTCTCGAGAGCGACGCTCAGGCTGGCCGCCAGCGTGGTCAGCAACCGCACGTCACCCTCCGAGAAGGCACCGGTCCGATCGGCGTTCTGCAGGGAGATGCGTCCGCGCAACTCTCCTCCGGAGAGGAGCGGCGCGATCAGCATCGACTTGACCCTCTCCCCAACTGGGTTCGGAAGCCGCACGCCACGCTCAGCTTCCCAGGCGTCCACGTCGTTCATGAGCATCGGCTGGGGGTCATCCAGCAGAACCTGTGTGGTGGGGGAATCCTGGAACCGAACGACCACCGGTTCCAGCCGAACACCTCGCTCGATCCCGTACGCATACCTGGTCACCTGGGCGTCGAAGTCGAAGATGCCGATGTCCACCACCTGGGCGTCGAAGATCTCCTGGATCTTGTCGCCGACCAGGTCGTACATCGCCTGCATGTCGAGGTTCTGCGACAGGCCCCGCTGCACCTCGTTGATGAGTGCCAGCTCGGCGGCGCGCTCGTCGGCCTCTGCCTTCTGGCGCTTCGTCTCGTCGAACAGCCGCGCGTTCTCCAGGGCCACGCTGAGACTGCTGGCCAGCGTCATGAGCAGGCGGACATCGGCCTCGGAGAAGGCATGCTCGCGGTCGAGGTTCTGCAGCGAGATGACGCCGCGCGCCTCGCCGCCGCTGATGAGGGGAGCGTAGACGCAGGACTTCGGCATCTCGCCGGAGACGACTCCGCTCTGGCCATAGGCCTGGACGGCGTCCAGGACGTTGTCGTTGAAGACGAGCGGCTCACGCGTCTCCATGACCGCCTTGCGCGGGCCGATGACCGGCATCTCCTCGTTCGGGAAGCGCACCCCGCGCTCGATCGTGTACGCGAAGCGGATCCGGCCCGCCTCCCGATCGAGGATGCCGATGTCGACGACCTGCGCGTCAAAGATCTCCTGGATCTTGTCGCCGACCAGGTCATACATGGACTGCATGTCGAGGTTCTCGGCGAGGCCCTCCTGGACGCTAGTGATGATTGCGAGCTCGGCGGCGCGCTCGTCGGTCTCCTTGAGAAGGCGATTCGTCTCATCGAAGAGCCGTGCGTTCTCCAGCGCGACGCCCATGCTCGAGGCGATCGTCGAGACGAGCCGCTCGTCGGATTCGCTGTACGCATTCAGGGCGAAGTCGCGGACGTTCACGATCCCGATCGCCTCCGCGCCGACCAGGATCGGGACGCCGAGCCACGACTCGTGGGCCGTCATCCCCCGCGACATGACAGCCCCGGCGCTGACCTGGTCGGGCAGGTTGCCGAACCGCAGCGGCACCTTGGAGGCAAGCACCCGCGAGGTGAGGCCGATCCCGACATCGATGTCTTCGACGGCCAACCGCTTGCCCCGCTCGGTCCAGAACGGGAAGCTGATGGTGTTCCTGGCTTTGTCGAGGAACGCGATGAACAGGTCTTCAGCCCCGAGGACCTTCTGCAGCTGCTCGCCGACGAGCTCGATGATGGCGTCGTAATCGAGCTGCTTCGCCAGTGCAGAGCCGATCTCGTTGACGACGGCGAGCTCGGCGGCACGAGCGTCGGTCTCGGCCAGGAGGCGCTTCGTCTCATCGAAGAGGCGTGCGTTCTCCAGGGCCACCCCCATGCTGGATGCCAGGGTGCTGAGGACACGCTCGTCGGAGTCGGTGTACGCATGCGGTCGGAGGCTCTGCAGGGCGATCACGCCCATGACCCGATCGCTGGCGAGGATCGGAACCCCGAGCCAGGACTGGGCCGGGACCGAGTCGACGATCGCGCCGTGAGCGAAGATCTCCTCCTCGGTTCGAAGCAGGAGGGATTCGCGAGTTCGGATCACTTCGGAGGTGAGGCCCGGCCCCAGCTCATAGGGCTCCGATTCCTGCCTCCGGCCATCGGCGATGTCGTAGTCGAACCGCAGGACGTTCGTCTTCGCGTCGTAGAGCGCGACATACATCGTGTGCGAGTCGAACATGGCGCGCACGCGCTCGCCGACGAGCTCGATGATCGACCGGAAGTCGAGCTGCCTGGCGAGCGCGGACCCGATCTCGTTGACGATCGCCAGCTCGGCGTTGCGCTGCCGGGTCTCCTCGATGGCACGCGCCCGGGTGAGCGCCGAGGCGATGTGCTGGCCAACGAAGTTCAGGAGGTCCAGGTCCTCTGGCCTGTACCGCCGATCCTCGAGGTAGCTCTGCACCGCGAGGACGCCCATCGTTCGGCCGTCGGCCTTGAGCGGAACGCCCAGCCATTCCACGGCGAACGCACCGATGTCTTCGATCTCACCCTGCGCGATGAGCTCATGTCCGCGCTTTTCGTCCCAGAATTGAGGCTCGCCGTGTCGGAGGAGATATGCGGTTGAGCCACGTGCCCAGCCTTCGCCGAACGAACTCCAGGCATTGGGATCAGGTGGATCTGGATCCACCTGATCCCGGAAGTACGGGAAGTTGATCGCCCGGCGCTCCTCGTCGTAGAGGGCGATGTAGAAGTTATCGGCGTACATCAGGGTGCCGACGATCTCGTGGATCGAGGCGTAGAACGAGGGCATGTCCGTCGCGGCGCTGGCCGTCTCGGCGATGCGGTAAAGCGCGGCCTGGACGCGCTCGGCACGTTCGTGGCTCGCTGCCTGGGCTTCCAGCTCGGCGATGCGGTGTCGGGCAGCGGCCAGCGCGGCCGATGTCGAGGTCGTGGTTCGGGGTGTCTTGGAGGCGCGAGATGTGTCGCGGGCCAACTCGGAGCCCCCTGTTTGCGGATCGGCCGCTGGCTGCGACCGTCCGCGTATTGTGCCGCCTCGGGGAGAACAGGGATAGGCGTTCGCGGGCAGGTCGGCTAGGATCGGTGCGGAACACCGAGGAGGCGAGGAGCGTGACCGATCGGTTCGTCACTCGCGGGTTCACGGGTCGGCGAGGCACCCGGGACGACCCCACGGCCGACATGCTCAAGCGGCTTCCGCCCGGCCAGTACCTGACCGGCGGCTTCCCGGTCCTCTCCGCCGGACCCACACCGCGCATCGCGCTCGATGAGTGGACCCTCTCGATCGAGGGGCTCGTGCGCGAGCCGGCGAGCTGGTCCTGGGCGGAGTTCATGGCGCTCCCCACTCGCGACTGGACGGTCGACATCAGCTGCGTGACGAAATGGACGCACCTGGACATGCGCTGGCGCGGCGTCAGCGTCGACACCCTCCTCGAGCACGTCGAGCTTCGGCCGGAGGCTGCCTTCGTCGTCGCCTGGTCCGATGGTGGCTACACGACGAACCTCCCGCTGGCCGATGTCGTCAACGGCCAGGCGTTCGTCGCCTTCGAGTACGACGGCGCGCCGCTCACGCCCGAGCACGGCGGCCCGGCGAGACTGGTGGTCCCCGGGCGCTACTTCTGGAAGAGCGCCAAGTGGGTCCGCGGCCTGCGCATCCTCGACCATGACGAGCCCGGCTTCTGGGAGTCGTTCGGCTACCACAACCGCGGCGATCAGTGGCTCGAGGAGCGGTACAGCGGCGACTAGTACCGGCCCGCCGCATGGCGAACGCCCCCATCGCCTGGCAGATCGCGAGGATCGCCTCGGTCCGGGACGAGACCCCGACCGTTCGCTCCTTCGCGTTGGAGCTCCCAGCCTGGCGCGGACACCGGGCGGGACAGCATCTCGATCTGCGGCTGACCGCCGAGGACGGCTACAGCGTCGAGCGCAGCTATTCGATCGCGTCCGAGCCGGAACGGGACGGACAGGTCGAGATCACCGTCGAGCGGATCCCGGGCGGCGAGGTCTCGCCGTTCCTGCATGACGTGGTCGTGCCCGGTGACCAGATCGAGGTGCGCGGCCCCATCGGGGGCTATTTCGTCTGGGAGGCGGCCCTGGGAGGTCCTCTCCTGCTCGTCGCCGGGGGCTCCGGTGTAGTGCCGCTGATGGCGATGGTTCGCCACCGGGCGAGATCGGGATCCTCCACGCCGACGCGGCTCCTCGTCAGCTCGCGCTCCTTCGACGAGATCATCTATCGCGAGGAGCTCGAGCGGCTTGCCGCGCCCCGCGACGGGCTCGAGGTCATCCACACCCTCACCCGCTCGCAGCCGGACGGCTGGACCGGCCACGCGCGACGGATCGACGAGGCGATGCTGGCCGAGGTCCTGGCGCCACTCGGCGCCTCCGCCCGGGCGTTCCTGTGCGGCCCCACCTCCCTGGTCGAGAACGCCGCGAACGCGCTCGTCCGCCTGGGACTTCCACCCGCGCGCATCCGCACCGAGCGCTTCGGACCCACCGGAAGCTAGGAGGTACGTCGCATGGCTGACGAACCCGCCGATCAGGTCGCCGAGGCTGTCCTCGATGGCAACGCCCTGGCCGGGGCGCTCGCGTCGGTCCTCGGCGTGGAGGCCACCTCGATTCCCGGCCGCTGCGCGCACTGCGGCACGGTCAGCATGGTCGGGGCGCTGCGCGCCTACACGCGCGCGCCCGGCGCCGTGCTGCGCTGCCCGGCCTGCGGCCAGGTCGTGCTGCGCCTGGTCGAGACCGATAGCGCCGTCTACCTCGACGCTCGGGGCGCCGCGTTCCTGCGCTTCGATCGCTAGGCACCACCGCCGGAGGCCCGATTTCGCGCGGCGCGGCCGCCTCCGCTAGAGTGGCGCAGTGACCGAGCGACGCCGCGACGTGCTCGCCATTGGGCCCCTGGTGCTCGCTGCCCTGGTGCTGGGTCACGATCTCACCTACCTCCTCACCTACGGCCCTGACTACCAGACGGCGCTGCTGCGCACCGGTCACCGGGGGGCCTGGACCGTAGCGGTCGTCACGGTGGCGCTCCTCACGGTGGCGCTCGTGGTCCTGGCCGGACGGCGGCTCGCCACGCTCGCGCGTGAGGCGCGGGAGAACGGTCGGTCGACACGTGGGGCACGCGGGCGGGTTGCCGACCTGCTCGGTGAACTCATCGGCCTGTGGGCGCTCGTGCTCTTCGGGGCGGCGGTTCTCTTTGTTATCAACGAGAACGTCGAGCGCGCGGCGAACCACCTCCCGCTCACCGGCATCCGCGTCCTCGCGGGCTCCGCAGGGAATCTCCTCCCACTCCTTGTCCTGACCCTCGCATCCGGGCTGGTTGCGGCCGTTGCTGCCCTGTACCGGTGGCGGCGGGACGTCCTCGTCGCTCGCCTTCGCGCGGCGCGCGCCCACTGGTCGCGCGCCGCATCGCATCGGCGTCCCCGTCCGTGGCCGTCCCTCCCCCAGCCGCATGCCACGGTCGCCCGCCTCCTGGCCGGGCGCGATCCTCCTCGACGGGCGCTCCTCGGCTCGCCCTGCTGAGAAGCCGATCCCCACGCGACGACCGCGTGCCGTCGCGGGATCCATGCACGGTCTCGTCGTCGCACCGACGGGCGCCCGCTGAGCGGGCGGTTCCACGCGAGATCGGTCAACGAGGTTGGTTCAGATGCACCGATACGCCCGCACTGGCGCGATCGCGATCGCCGCGACCGCACTGGCCCTCGGCCTGGCGTCGACCGCGACGGCTCACATCGTCAAGCAGGTCGGCCCGTACACCGTCGCCATCGGCTGGCTCCGTGAGCCGACCTATGTCGGTGAGCTGAACGCGGTCCAGGTTGTCATCAAGGACAAGAGCGGCAACCCGGTCAGTGACCTCACCGCCGACGATCTGAGGGTCGTGGTGACCGCATCGGGCACGCAATCGGACCCGATGGCCCTGGCGCCCACCTTCGACCCGGACACCGCGCTCGGGATCCCCGGCGACTACGAGGCGCCGCTCATCCCGACCGCGCCGGGCGCCTATACCTTCCACGTGACCGGCACGATCCACAATCAGCCGATCGACGAGACGGCCACCTCGGCCGAGGACACGTTCGACTCGGCCGTCTTGCCGACCGCCATCCAGTTCCCCGACGCCCTGCCGGCGCTCGGGGACGTGGCGACCCGGATCGAGCGTACGGATGCGCGCGCGCAGGCTGCCGGCGTGGTGGCTCAGCAGGCGAAGGACGCGGCCGGCGCGGCGCTCATCGGAGGGATCGCGGTCGGAAGCCTGGGGGTGCTGCTGGGGGCGGCGGGCCTGGTTGTCGCCATGCGGCGGCGGCCGGTGGCCTAGGAGCCCGATGTCGCGGCTTGCCGGTCCTTCGGTCACGCGGACCCTCCTGGCGGCGGCGAGCCTGGCGCTCGCCGCCGCCATCGGCCTCGCGGGGCCGGCATCGGCCCATGCCCTCCTCATGTCATCGGATCCCGCCGCGGGCGCCAACCTCGACAGCGCGCCCACGGTCGTGACGCTCACGTTCACCGAGGCGCCCGATCCGCGCCTCTCCTCGATCCAGGTGCTCGACGCCGCCGGTGCCTCGGTGACGGCTGGCGCTGCGACGGCTGTCCCGGGCGCCCCAGATGAGCTGCGAGTCCCTCTCAAGACGCTTCCCAAGGGGATCTACACCGTCAGCTGGCGAACGTTCAGCTCCGTCGACGGGCACGCCGCGACCGGGTCGTTCGCGTTCGGCGTCGAGGCCGCGCCGCCGACGAGCACCGCCGCGGGCTCGGCGTCCGGGGAGGCCCCGCTTCGCCCCGCGGCCGTGGTCGGCCGCTGGCTGCTCTACGCCGGCCTCATCGTCCTGCTCGGCGCAGCGTTTGCCGGCACGATCACCTTCGCCGCTCCCCCGCCGACCTCGCTGCTCCTTGCGGCGGTCGGCTGGCTCTTCGCGCTGGTCGGCACCGGCGTGGTGCTGGGTGACCAGCTTGCCGGCGCCGGGCTGGGACTCGGCGACCTTGTGGGAACGTCGCTGGGCACCTCGCTCCTGCGGCGGGGCATCCCGCTCCTCGTCGGCGGCATCGTCCTCACCGTGCTGCTCCGTCGAGGGGCACCGACGCGGCCAGGACTGGTCACGCTGGGCTTCGTGGCCGCCACGGCAATGCTGGCCGACACCGTGGAGAGTCACGCGGCGGCAAGCGGTGCGGTGGCGTTCAACATCGCGGTCCAGTGGGTCCACGTCGTCGCCGCCGGGACCTGGCTCGGCGGGCTGGTTGCGCTGCTGTTCGGGCTCCGGGGGAGCCCGGGACCCGAGACGGCGACCGCCGCGCGGCGGTTCGCCACGAGCGCGACATTCGGCATCGCGGTGGTTGCGGCGACCGGCGTCATCCGCGGGCTGAGCGAGATCGGCCCATGGGGCAACCTCATCTCGACCGCCTACGGCTGGCTGCTGCTCGGCAAGAGCGGGCTGCTGATCGTCCTCGCCGGACTCGGCGCGGTGAACCATTTCCGGAACGTGCCGGCCGCGGGCCAGACCCTCCGGACGTTGCGTCGGTTCGGGTCGTCCGAGCTCGTGCTCGCCTCGGCCGTCCTGCTCCTCACCGCGTCGCTCGTGAACCTGGCCCCGCCGGGCCAGATTGCCGCGGCGACCGCTCCTCCGCCGTCGATCTCGGCAAGCGGCGCCGACTTCGGCACCACCCTCCGCCTTCGTCTCACAGCGGACCCGGGGACGGCGGGCCTCAACACGTTCCGCGCCTTGCTGACCGACTACGACACCAGCGCCCCGCTCGACGGGCGCACCGTCACGCTGGGCTTCTCGCTGCCCGCGCGGCCGGACATTGGCGCCTCACACCTGACGCTGAAGGCCGTCGGCAACGGCGTCTACCAGGCCACCGGCGGCAACCTGTCGATCGACGGGACGTGGCGGGTCACGGTCCAGGTCTCTGGGAGCGGGAGCTCGACCGAAGTCAGCCTGCAGCTCACCACCCGTCGCATCCCGCCGCGGATCGACGTGAACGCCCAGGCCGGCCTACCGACCATCTACACGGTCCATCTCTCCGGGGGCGATACGGTCCAGGTCTATGCCGATCCGGGGAAGGCTGGCGCCAACGAGCTCCACATCACGTTCTTCGACCCCACCGGTAACGAGCTGCCGGTGCCGAGGGCATCGCTGAGCATCGGGCTCAGGGACGCAACGCCGGCTCAGCCGACATTGCGACTCCTGGAGCCGGGCCACTTCGTCGCCGACGCGACCTTGCAGGCCGGCACCTACACCGTCTCGATCTCCGGTACGCCGCCGACCGGCGCGCCACTCACCACCCAGCTGGAGGTTCCGATCTCATGATTCGCGCGCGCACCGGCGCAGCCGCGCTGCCCCCCCGCCGCGCGGTTGGCCTGGCGATCAGCCTTGCAATCGTGCTCGCCGCCTGCGGCGGCAATGGCGCCGGCGCGACGCCCGGCTCGAGCGCAGCGACCGCGAGCGTCGCCATCGGCCCGCGACCATCGTCCCCAGCGGTGGTCACGATCGTCGAGCCCAAGCCGAACGAGACGGTCAACGGGACGACCCTCCATGTCGTCCTGAGCCTCGAGCATGCGAAGATCGTCAACCAGACGACCACGAATATTCGGCCCGATGAGGGGCACGTCCACCTCTACGTGAACGGCGTGCTGGTCTCGATGAACTACGGCCTGACCCAGGACCTGCCGGTGCACCCGGGAACCTATGCGCTCAAGGCCGAGTTCGTCGCCAGCGACCACGCTCCGTTCAACCCTCGGGTCTGGTCAGCTGTCGTCGTCTTCACCGTGGTCGCGAAATGACCGTCACCGGACCGATGCCGCCCATTGCTCGCCGCTCGCCCCGCCGGCGGGTGGTGGTGGCCGGTGCGCTCGCCGTGCTGCTCGCGTCGGCGATGCTCGCAAGCAGCCAGGGGGCGCCGAGCGCCCTTCCGCCGATCCGGATCGGGGCCGTCTTCCCGTTGTCCGGCAGCGCGGCGCCGCTCGCGCAGCAGACCGAGCTCGGAGTGCGGATCGCGGCCGACCTCGTCAACGCCGATGGCGGGATCGAGGGTCGAAGGGTCGAGCTCGACGTCCGCGACCTCGAGCGCGGCGCGGATGCGCCCGCGGTGATGGCCTCGCTGCGCGCCGCGGGGGCGAACGTCGTCGTCGGGGCGTACTCGTCCGACCTGTCGATCGCGGCCAGCGCCGCGGCCGCAGACGCCGGGCTCGTCTACTGGGAGGCGGGAGCGGTCGCTGACCGGCTGACAGGCCGCGGCCTGCCGCTCGTCTTCCGGGTCGGCGCGTCGGGGAGCAACCTGGGCGACAACTCGGCGCGGTTCGCCGTCACCGAGCTCGCTCCGCGGCTTGACCGGGCGGCGAGTGCCCTGCGGGTCGCCGTCGTGGCGGCCGACGACGAGTACGCCCGATCGGTCGCCGACGCCGCGCGGAGCGCACTGCGGTCGAGCGGCGCGCCCATCGTCGCGGACCTCAGCTATTCCCTCAGCCTGCCGCGCTGGCCGTCCCTGATGGCCCGCCTGGCCGGGGCGCGTCCGGACGTCATCATCCTCGCATCGCACATCCCCGATGGCGTCGCCTTCCGTCGCGCCATGCTCGCCGCCCACCTCCGCGTCAGCGCGCTCATCGGCTCGACGATGGCCGAGTGCGACCCGGACTTCGCGGGCGACCTCGGCGCAGACGCTGTGGGGATCTTCGCCTCCGATCGGCCGACGGCGGGCTTCCGACCATCCGTCCTGTCACCCGCCGCGCGGGCCACCTATGCGCGCTTCGCGGATGCGTGGGCGAGCGCGGTTGGCGGGCAACCGGCGGCCGCACAGCCTGGAGACGAACGCTACCCGCCGGCCGCCGGCGAGGGGAGCGGCGATTACGCGATCACCGGCCCGCAGCTGGTGCAGCGGGCCACCGACCCCACCGAGGAGGGGCTCTCCGGTTTCGCGGCCGCCTGGGCGCTCTTCCGGGACGTGCTGCCCGCCGCGGCCGGCGGCGACCTCGCACCAGCCTCCATCGCCGCCGCGGCGCGCGACCTCGACATGCCGGAGGGCTCGCTGCCCAACGGGGCCGGGCTGCGATTCTCCAACGACCCCGCGACCCTGGGTCAGAACCAGCGAGCCACGGCCGTGATCTGGCAGTGGCAGGCGGTGCGGACTTACGCGTTCGTCTGGCCAGCGGCCTATGCGACCGGACCGGTCGCGTTCGTTCCGCTGAGCCGATGACCGCCCTCGCTGGCGAGAGCCTCGCCCGGCCGCGCCCCGACAGCCGCCGGTACGTGCGGGTGGCGTGGCTCCTGGCCGGGCTCGGCGGCGTCGCGCTGAGTCGCGCGGCGGCGAACGGCAACGGCGCGCCATCCGCCTTCGGCGCCGGGGCGGCATTCGGGGCAGCGACCCTCGGGCTTGCCTGGCTCGACGGCTGGCGCCCACGAATCCCGGCGGCGCGCGGCCTGGCGGTCAGCCTCGCGGTCGGCCTCGCCGGCGGCCTCGTGCTCGTGGCGCTGCCAGAGCTCACGGGAGGCGGTGGGGCCATTGGGCTGGGGATGCGCCCACAGCCGTTCGCCGCCTGGGTGCTCGTCACCCTACTCGTCTCCGCGGGCGAGGAAGTGCTGATCCGCGGGGCGCTGCTCGACGCGGTCGAAGCCGCATTCGGGCTACCGGTCGCCATCGGCCTGAGCGGTCTGGCGTTCGCGCTCGTCCACGCCCCGCTCTACGGGTGGGGCGTCCTGCCGCTCGACCTGGCCGCCGGCGTCTGGCTCGCCGGGCTTCGCCTGACCGGCGGCGGCCTGGCGGCGCCGATCGTCGCCCATGCGCTCGCGGACCTGGCGAGCTGGTGGCTGTGAGCTCTCGCCGGCGGCCGGGATGGCTGACGCTGGGGATCGGACTGGCGCTGCTGCTCGTGGTCGGACGGCGGGCGGTCGGCCAGCCGCCGCTCTACGACGGGGTGGTGGTCGAGGACCCCTACCGCTACCTCGAGGCGGCCAACGGGGCACTCGGCAACCCGAGCTCGGGGACGCAGAGCGTCCCGCTGGACGCCGGGGTTTCGCCGGCGCTCCTGGTGGCGACCGCGGAGAACCCGCCGCAGGCCGAGCTCATCGTCGACCGCGCCTCCATTGGGCTCGCGCCGGGGACGACGGCAATCAAGGTCACCATCAAGCCGATCCCACCTCCCACGCCGGGCGGCGCGGGACAGAGCCCCGAAGCCCGCCTGTCGGGGAACGTGTATGAGTTCGTCCTGGTCAACCAGGCGGGCATCGGCCTCCACCTGCAGCCGGGCAAGACCGCCACGGTCGTGCTGCGGGCACCGAACGGCGTCACCAATGGCGTGATCGCGCGTTTTGTCGAGAACCGCTGGACGCCACTCGCCACAGACAACGGTGGGCTCCCGGACCTGTACTCCACGAACGCGGCCGACCTTGGCATCTTTGCCGTGACGCTGAGCGGGACGACCGCGTCCCGGAACCCGGTAACCTCACCCGCGGCCTCGGCGCTCGCGACTCCGCAGCCGGCCCCATCCGAGGGGTTTGGCGCGCCGATCTGGATCGCGATCGGCCTCCTTGCCGTCGCACTCCTGCTCGGGATCTGGTACCTCCGCGACGTCGCCCGCGGGCCTGCTCCACCACCTCGCCGCTGAGCCGCAGGCCGCTGAGCCGCACCAGGCAGCAGCAGAGAGCCGGCCCTCCCATCCAGGACCGGCTCTCGTGTCGCGGGGTCGCGGTCGCGCCTCGCCGCTAGCGGACCTCGACGGTCGCGCCAGCCTCCGCGAGCTTCTCCTTGACCTGCTCGGCCTCCTCCTTCGCGACGCCCTCCTTCACCGCCTTGGGAGCGGCGTCCACGAGGTCCTTCGCCTCCTTGAGGCCCAGGCCGGTCAGCTCGCGAACGGCCTTGATAACCAGGATCTTCTGCGCACCCACCTCGGTGAGCACCGCGTCGAACTCGGTCTGCTCCTCGACCGGGGCGGCCGCGGCGCCATCCCCACCGGCCGCGGGAGCGGCGGCGACGGCCACCGGGGCGGCGGCGGTCACCCCGTATCGCTCCTCGAAGGCTTTCACGAGGTCGGACAGCTCGAGGACGGTCATGCCGTCGATCGCCTGCAGGATCTCGTCCTTGGACAGGGTCTTGGTTGCCATGCGTTTGCTTCTCCTCGTTCAGGCGGCGCTGCCGCTCTCCGTCTGTCGCTTCTTGTCGGCCACGGCGTTCAGCACGCCCACCAGGTTCCGAAGGTTTGCCGAGAGCACCCCGGCCATCCCGGCCAGCGGCGCCGCCATCCCGCCCGCCAACCTGGCGAGCAGGACGTCGCGGCTCGGCAGCGATGCCAGCCGCGCCAGGCCGGCGCCGTCGATCGCGCGCGTCCCGAGGAGCGCCCCGCGAAGGGTGACGACCCGGCTGTAGGGCCGGAACGCTTCCTGGAGCGCCTTGGCCAGCGCCACCTCCTCGCCGGAGATCGTGGCCAGCGCGGTCGGTCCGGTGAGCATCTCCTTGAGCGCGCCCAGGCCGGCCTCGTCGGCGGCGATCTTCAGCAGGCGATTCTTTGCCACGTGCAGCTCCACGCCGCTGGCGCGGAGCGTCCTTCGGACCGACTGCATGTCGGAGACCTTCAGGCCCCGGTAATCGGCCACGGCCAGTGCCGAGCTGTTGCGGAGCATCTCCACGAGCTCGGTGACGGCCTGGCGCTTTGCATCGGTCGGCATCGGTCTGTCTGTTCCACCTCCTGATAGATCGAAACGGCCCTCGGTGCACGCGTGCACACGAGGACCGTCTTGGTCGATCGTGCCTCGGCGTGCCCCGGACGTGCCGGTGATTAGCCCGGAGGAACCCGGGTCACATCGCTGTCTCTGGCTCTTCGGTTGTCCGGCCCGTCACGGACCGATGGCGGCGCCCTTACGCGCGCCTCCTGTCTGGGTCAGGCGGATGCGGCGGCGAGCGCCGACGGAATGTCGACCCGCACGCCGGGACCCATGGTAGGGGCCAGCGTCAACGTGCGCATGTAGGTGCCCTTCGCGCCGCTCGGCTTGGCGCGGTTCACCGCATCGACGAGCGCCGCCACGTTGGCGGTCAGCTGCGCCGGAGTGAAGCTCGACTTGCCCACCGGCACGTGGACGATCCCGGCCCGGTCGACCTTGAACTCGACCCGACCGGACTTGATCTCGCTGACCGCCCGCTCAATGTCGAACGTGACGGTCCCCGACTTGGGGTTCGGCATGAGGCCGCGCGGGCCGAGCTTCTTCCCCAGCCGGCCCACGGCACCCATCATGTCGGGCGTGGCGATCGCCACGTCGAACTCGAACCAGCCATCGTCGATGCGCTTGACGAGGTCGTCCCCGCCCACCTCGTCGGCGCCCGAGCGGAGCGCCTCCTGGGCCTTCTCCCCCTGGGCGAAGACGATCACCCGCGTCACGCGGCCGGTGCCATGCGGCAGGACCACCGTCCCGCGCACGAGCTGGTCGGCATGACGCGGGTCGACGCCAAGCCGCAGGTGCGCCTCGACGGTCGAGTCGAACTTCGTGATCGTGATCTTCGGCAGCAGCTCCGCGGCGTCAGTGATCGGGTAGCGGCGTTCCGCCTCGACGAGCTTCACGGCCTCGCGGTACTTCTTCCCGTGGTGTGCCATCAGTCGGCAACCTCGATGCCCATGCTCCGCGCGGTGCCGGCGATGATCCGCATGGCGTGCTCGACGTCGTTCGCGTTGAGGTCGGCCATCTTGACCTCCGCGATCTCGCGCAGCTGCTGCTGGGTGACCCGGCCGACCTTGTCGCGGTTCGGTTGGGCGGAGCCCTTCTCCGCGCCGGCGGCGCGGCTCAGCAGGGCGGCGGCGAGCGGCGCTTTGGTCACGAACGTGAACGATCGGTCCTCGAAGACGGTGATCTCCGCGGGAACGACATAGCCCGCCAGGCTCGCCGTGCGCTCGTTGAAGGCCTTGATGAACTCCATGATGTTGATCCCGTGCTGGCCGAGCGCCGGACCGACCGGCGGCGCCGCCGTGGCCTTTCCGGCGGCCGCCTGCACCTTCAGGATCGCGCGGATCTTCTTTGCCATCTGAATCCTCCGAGGTCCAAGCGGGGCGGTTCACGCCCCTCCCTCTCGCTGCTCGGCGGCCGGCGGGCCGCCATCGGTCTCTGCGCCGGCTAGAGCTTCTCGATCTGCAGGAAGTCGAGCTCGACCGGCGTCTCGCGGCCGAAGATGCTGACCAGCACCTTGACCTTGTTCCGCTCCGGATTGACCTCGTCGACGGTGCCGATGAACTCGGCGAAGGGGCCGTCGTTGACGCGCACGCTCTGGCCCTTCGTGAACTGGACCTTGAACTTCGGCGTCTCGACCCCCATCTGCTTGAGGATCTTCTTGACCTCAATCTCGTCGAGCGGCGTCGGACGGTTGCCCGAGCCGACGAAGCTCGTGACGCCAGGCGTGTTGCGCACGACGTACCAGCTCTCGTCGCTCATGGCCATCTCGACCAGCACGTAGCCGGGGAAGACCTTCTTGTTGACGGTCTGCCGCTGGCCGTTCTTGATCTCGATCTCCTCCTCCATGGGCACGAGCACCTGGAAGATCTGGTCCTCGACGCCCATCGACTCGATGCGGTGCTCGAGGTTGGCCTTCACCTTGTTCTCGTACCCGGAGTAGGTGTGGATCACGTACCACTGCTTGCGGGCGCGCTCATCGGCGCTGAGGTCGTCGACGCGCGGCGCCTCGCGGGAGAGCCGGGCCGCCTGGCGCGCCTCGCTCTCACGCTCACGGGCCGCCGGCTGCGCCTCGGCCTCCTCGCCGTCGCCGACGGTCTGGACGTCGGCGTCCGCGCCCTGCTCGTCGAGCATCTCGTCGACCCTCTCATCGCTCATTGGAACACCTGGGAGAGGCCCCAGTGCATGATCGAGTCGAGGATCGCGATGTAGGCGCCCACCGCGATGCTGACGGCGATGACGATGAGGGTCAGGTTGATGACCGTCTGGCGGTCCGGCCAGGAGACCTTCCTGAGCTCGGCCCAGCTCTCCTGGAAGTATTGGCGGAGGCCCTGGATCACGGTCGATGGTGCTCTAGCGGTGAATGGTGCGTGCGCGGTGGTCGGTGCCTGAACCGGCGAGGGATCTGGCAGGGGCGACAGGACTCGAACCTGCAACCGCTGGTTTTGGAGACCAGTGCTCTACCAATTGAGCTACACCCCTACCGATGGCGTTTGCAGTCTGAGCCGATGGCGCCGCCTACTTCGTCTCCCGGTGAAGGGTGTGGCGCCGATCGCGGGGGCAGTACTTCATCAGCTCCAGCCGCCCGGGATCGTTTCGCTTGTTCTTCCTCGTGCTGTACGTGCGCTCCTTGCAGACGGTGCACGCCAGCGCGATGACGGGTCGGTTCTCGGCCTTGGCCACTGTTGGTTGGTCCTTCTCATCCATCCCCCGGCGGACACGGGAATCTAAGGCCGGTCACCGGGGGAAAGCGTGCTGATTCTACGGGCACCCCGCCTCGACTGTCAACGCGCGGCCGCAGGCTGACCCCGGTCAGCTGCCGGCGCCGCCCCCGCCGCTCGCCGCCTCGCCGGTGGCGCGGTCACGGCGCAGGAGAATGACCCGCGTGAACGGCAGCCGCACGTCGCTGAACACCTCGATGCTCACTAGGAACCCGAGGAAGATGAAGAGGACACCCAGGAATTCTCCGAGGAAGAACGACCAGGTGATCCCGAAGCGGTTCAGGCCGCTCGTCCAGCCCGGGATGAACCCGCCGATCGCGATGAGCAGCGTCGCCGGCACTCGGCTGTTCAGTGTCCCGGCCCGGAAGGCGCGCCCCGCCCCCGGGATCGAGGCGAAGAAGTTCACGACCACCGCGACCGCCCGGCCGAGCTGCCCGACCACCGGGATCCCGGTCCCGACCCGCAGCAGCCGCGTCTTGGGCATGAAGATGTACGCGGAGTAGACCGCGCCGAAGACGAGCGCGAAGGCCCCCGTGATGTTGAACGGCGGTGTCAGGATCCGAATGTCGGAGGGGAAAGCGCTCCCCACCGGCACGTGGGTCACTGGGTCAAGCGCGAAGCCGGGCGCCGGCAGCGGCACGCTGAGCACGAGCACGGCCGCGATCACGCTGGCGACCACGAGGAGTGCCGCCACCGCGGGCGCCATCCACCGGCGGCCAAAAGCAGTGAGAAGGGCCACCAGGAGGGCGCCTCCCCAGGTGAATGCAAGCATCGCGAGCGTCACCCCTGCCGAGACCGGCTCCGGGGGTTGCTGGTTCGCGTACTTGATCGTGGTGAGGTAGCTGAAAAGGCCGGCCAGGAAGAGCGAGAAGGCGACGAAGTACCCGAAGCGGGTGCGGTTCAGCAGGAAGACGGTCCCCAACCCGAGGTACGCGGCGACCCCGAAGGCGCCGATCAGGTACCAGACGCGATAGAGCGGTTCGCTCCAGCCGGCGAGGCCGCCGATGAACTCGGTGCCGGCTGCGATCCCGTACCAGAGCAGGCCGATGGTCCAGACCAGCTGGTAGGGCTGCCGTCGGCGCAGCCACTGGTCGGCCACGAGCACGGCGAAGACGAACGAAAGGACAGAGGAGAGGAACGGAAGCACGATGTTCGGATTCACCGCCGTGATTCGCCTCCTGGGGCTATCGGTGCCGGGCGCCCGACGCAGGTCGTGGAGCCCACGTCCGGGCTCGAACCGGAGACCTCTTCCTTACCAAGGAAGTGCTCTGCCAACTGAGCTACGTGGGCCCGCGCGGAATGCCGCTCGGTTTCCGTCCGGGCGACGCGATTGTGCCGATCCCCGTGAACCTGCACAACCATCGGTAGTTCTATGGAAACCTGCAACCTGAAGCCGATGGCGAGGATTCGATGGTGATGTGGTGGGCAGGGAGGGAATCGAACCCCCACAGTCTCTCGACGGCTGATCTACAGTCAGCAGAGCTCACCACCTGCTCAACCTACCCGTGAACACAGGAAACGGCACGGTGGTGGCGTGCCGAACGGCGGCGAGTATACCCAACCCCCGAGCGGCCCTCAAGCGGACCGATGACGCTCGACCCCCTCGCGAAGTCGCATCGCATCGCGCCGTCGGCGCCCGTCGCAACGGATAATCCATCCATGCTCCGCATGCTTCGCCAGCGCAACTTCGGGCTCCTCTGGTTCGGGGGCCTGATCTCCAACATGGGCGACTGGATGCTGCTTGTCGGCCTCTCGTACGAGGTCTATCGCCGCACGAACTCGACCCTCGCCACCGCCGGCATGGTCATCGCCTTCCTTGTCCCCTCGATCACGCTAGGGTCGATCGCCGGCGTCTTCGTCGACCGCTACGACCGGCGCCAGCTGATGATCGCGGTCGATATCGTCCTCGCCATCCTGCTCCTGCCGCTGCTGGCGATGAACCTGACAGGGGTCTGGATCGCCTACGTGGTGCTCATCGCCTCGAGCTGCGTGGAGCAGCTCTTCGGCCCGGCGCAGGTCGCCCTGGTCCCTCGCCTCATCGACGGCGGCGAGGCGGACCTGGTCGCCGCCAACTCGGTAACCGGTGTCGGGCAGAACCTGGCGCGCCTCGTCGGCCCGGCGATGGGTGGAGTCGTGTTCGCGCTCGGCGGGCTGACGGCGGTGGCCCTGGCCGATGCCGCCTCGTTCCTCGTCTCGGCGGCGATGATCGGGCTCATCCGCGGCACCTCCTTCCGGGCCGTGCGGTCGGACTCCATCGAGCACGCCGCCCTCTCCGCCTGGCGGCGCGTCGTGCACGAATGGCGCGACGGCCTGCGGGTCACTGTCTCCGAGCCGGTGCTGCGCGCCGTGCTGCTGTTCATGGGCGTGACCCGCATCGGCGAGGGCCTGACCATGACCCTGTTCGTGCCATGGGTCGTGGTCGCGCTCCACTCGGACCAGAACGGGTACGGCGCGCTGCTCTCGACACAGGCGATCGGCGGCCTGGCGGGCGCGATCGTCATCGCCCGCTACGGGAGCCGCATGAACCCGCTCTTCCTGCTGGTCGGAGGAGCAATCGCATTCGGGATCATCGACCTTGGCCTGTTCACCTACCCGGCGATCTACCCCTACATCGGCCCGGCGCTGGTGGTGATGGTCATCGTGGGCGTGCCCGGCGCGGCGATGCAGGCCGGATGGGTGACGCTCCAGCAGACGCATAGCCGCGACAGTCACCGCGGCCGGGTGATCGGCGCCATCGGCGCAGTCGGGGCGCTGGGCTCGCTGGTGGGCGCCGTGCTGGCCGGAATTCTGGGCCAGGTCGTCCCGGTCGTGATCCTGCTGGTTGTCCAGGGCAGTGGCTACCTGCTCACCGGCCTGGCGATCGGGTACCTCACGCGACGCCGTCAACGCCTGGCGGCGAGCGAGTCGGCAGCCTAGGAGCTCAGCCCACCGGGAGGGAGGGGCGGAGCGCTAGCGGACGTGGGCCGCCAGGTCCCGATAGGCAGGGAGGAGTTCGTTCCAACGCGCGTCAGCGTCGATGCGTCCGCGCCCGGCGATATGGGCGGCGAGATCTTCGACGTGAACCTGAATCCCTGCCCCGTAGGCGGCGATGAGGTCCAGCGGCATGCCGCGTTCCTCCCAGGCCACGATGGTCTGGGCTCCGTCGGCGGCCAGCGTGACCTCGATGACCCCATCTCCGGCTGTCCCAGGTCCTTTGGTCGACACGAGCAGCCGTCGTGGGGGTTCGCACACCTCCACGCGCCCGGTGCCTTCCCACCCGCTGGCAAACAGGCGTGCGCGGTACTCACCGCCGACTCGCAGGTCGCCCTCCACGTCGCCGTACCAGCGGGACAGGCGGTCGGGATCGGTGATTGCCGACCACAGGTCGTCGATATCGGTGTCGAAGTGGTCCTCCATGCGCACGATGCCCTTGCCGTCTGCCGATCGCAGGCTGCCCAGGATGCGGGTGCCCGGACCTGCGTTGCTGGTCATCGGATGCTCCTTCGTACTAGGGGAGGTTGGCCGCCAAGGCCTGATAGGCAGGGACGAGCTCGTCCCATCGCGCCTCGGTGTCGCCGCGCTCACGGCCGGCGATGTAGACGGCGAGGTTCTCGGCGTGGATCTGCCACCCAGCGCCGTAGAAGGCGATCCTGTCCAGCGGCATGCCTTTGACCTCGAGGACGAGGTTGGTCTGGTCGCCCTGGGCGGTCAGGGTGGCCTCGTTGACCGCATCGAACGGCGGCGCGCCCTGACCCTTCCGATATGACTCCTCCGTTTCCCTCATCGTTACCAGCAGCCGCCTCGGCGGCTCGCAGGCTTCGATGCGCCCGGTGCTCTCGATGTCATCGGCTTCGAGGTAGATGCGGAACTCTCCGCCGAGCCGGAGGTCGCCCTCCACCTTGCCGTACCAGCGGGCGAGGCGGTCGGGATCGGTGATTGCCGACCACAGGTCGTCGATACCGGTGTCGTAGCGGTCCTCGATGCGCACGACGCCCTTGCCGTCTGCCGATCGCAGGCTGCCCAGGATGCGGGTGCCCGGACGTGCGTTGCTGGTCATCTGGTGCTCCTTCGTTCGCGTTTCCCACGGGCCACTTCGGTGTGCAGGGCGTCCAGCCGCTGCTCCCACAAGGCCTGGTACCGACCCAGCCATTGGTCGAGCTCAATGAGCGGCTCGGGGTGAAGACTGTAGATCCGCTTCTGCGCCTCCCGGCGGACCTCGACGAGCCCTGCCTCCCGCAGCACCCGCAGGTGCCGCGATACCCCGGGGCGCGCAATGGGCACCAGTGCCGCCAGCTCGCCGGCGGTGGCCGGGCCGCGGGACAGCGTTTCGAGCATGGTCCGCCGGCTGTCGTCCGCTAGCGCCCGCAGGGCAGCTTCCATCGCCTTCACTGTACCGTACTGGTTACGTACCTGTCAAGGTACGTAACCAGCCGGACCCGAGAAACCGATTGACATCGTGCGGAGGAGGAACGTCGTGCCCCTTGGTGCCCCTCGAATCCCGCGGCGGAGAGCGCCGCCAGCAGCGGGTGGATGGCCGCCTATCGACGCTCCTCGGCCGACTCCTCCGGGCTGTACGGTATGGTGAACCAGAAACGCGCTCCCTTGCCCTCGCGATCCTCGGCGCCGTACGAGCCGCCGTGGGCCTCCACCGCGGCGGCGACCATGGCCAGCCCCAACCCGGCGCCCGGCGCGTCTGTGTGGCGACCGCGTCGGAATGGCGCGAAGAGCGACATCGGATCCTCGCCGCGGAGACCCGGCCCGCGATCGAGGGCCTCGACCAGCAGCGTCCTGTGAGGTGTCGCGCCAGTCAGGGAGGCACGAAGCCGAACGGTGCTGCGCTCTGCGCCATGCACCACGGCATTCTCCAAGAGATTGCCGATCGCCTGCTCGAGGCGGCGGGAGTCGACCACGACGTGAACGTCGGGGACCTCGGCTGTGAGCCTCACCGCCCGTTCAGCCGCCACTGGCGCTGCCATCCGCAGACAGGCATCGGTCAGCTCGCGGAGTGAGATCGTCCGGCGAGCCAGGCGATGGGCATCGTCGTCGATGGTGGCCAGCTCGAGCAGCGCGTCCGCCAGGCTGGTGAGCCTGGCGGCGTCGGCATTTGCCGCATGGAGTGCGGAGCGCAGCTCCACCAGACTGACGTCGTCCTGGTCGGCCAGTTCCAGCTCGACCCGCAGTGCGCTCAGGGGAGTGCGCAGTTCGTGGGAGGCCATTGCGACGAACAACCGTTGCCGCTCGACCGAATCCTCCACGCGAGCGAGCATGGCATTCAGCTGCTCCGTCAGGCGACCAACCTCGTCCATCCGCGACGCTGTCCGCAGCCGACGCCCGAGGTCGGTGGGACGCAGCGCCTCGGCATCGCCCGCCAGGCGCTTCACCGGCCGGAGGGCCTGGCCGGCAAGCAGCCAGACGCCGGACAGTGAGACGGCCCCCAGCAGGAGGCCGATGATCAGGAGGCTGCGCGCCAGGTCCGCCTGGGTGCGCTCGACTCCAGCGAGATCTGCCCCGGTCACGATCGCGGTCCGGTCCGCAGTGGTCTGAACCGCCACCAGGTAGCGGTGACCCGCGAGCTGGAGCACGCCGGCGGTGGGAGCCAGGCCGCCAGGCGCGGTAGCGCTGGCGTCGATGAGCTGACCGTTCGCCCCGAAGAGCGCGGCGAAAACGCCCGGCGCGCGCGCGTCGGTTTCTTGCAACCCGGCCTGACCGTTGTTCTCGAGCGAGGTGAGCACCCCCGCGGCACGGGTCTGCAGGGCGGTCTCGAGCGAGGACCGCAGGGCATTGCCCATCTGCCACCACACGACGACGCCGACCACAAGGAGAGTGGCCGCCAGCGCGGCCCCGTACACCAGGGCCAGGCGCGCACGGATGCTCACGCGCGGTCCGCCGGACGGGCATCGCCGACCGGCAGTGTCCGCAGCACGTAACCGACGCCGCGCACGGTTTCGATCCGCGGCGCGGCCCGATAGATCTCCAACTTGCGTCGCAGGGCGCTGACGTACACGTCGACGATCCTCGGGTCACCTTCGAAGGCCCAATCCCAGAGCTGGTCGAGGATCACCGAGCGGCTGAGCACCTCATCGACCCGCCTGGCGAAGAGCT
>Ga0070730_10000849_pt1 | contig 32206 bp, 25 predicted proteins | sample Coa_R1_3_FD_66447 | JGI IMG/M metagenome (GOLD analysis project Ga0070730, IMG submission 66447) | Surface soil microbial communities from Centralia Pennsylvania, which are recovering from an underground coalmine fire - Coalmine... | ecosystem: Environmental > Terrestrial > Soil > Unclassified ... | reverse complement strand
CGCCAGATGAAACTGCAGTTCCTCCTCCAGGTCGCGCTCCAGCCTTCTCCGCTTCGCCAGCGCCTTTACTCTCAGCCACGCTTCCGTCAACCACTCGCGCGCCATAGGTCCTCCTTAGGCAGGCTCCAGAATCCGCGCAATCGCGGAAGACATGCGCTTCCAGCGCGCTGTTTCTTCCACGAGCTGTTTCCTTCCCGCCGCCGTCAGCCTGTAATATTTCGCCCGCCGGTTGTTGTCCGATGCGCCCCACTCGGCCGCGAGCAGTCCGCGAACTTCCAGGCGATGTAGCGCCGGATACAAGGCGCCTTCTTCGACGCCCAGGACCTGGTCGCTCCTCTCATGAATGTCCTCAGCGATGTCGTAGCCGTGCATCTCTCCGTGGCTGAGAGTTTTCAGGATGAGCATGTCGAGTGTGTCGCGCAACAGATCGCCCGTTTCGGTTTTTTTCTGGCTCATGTCAAGGGTTCCCGCCCATAAGATTCTTAGGGGAGTATCTCTCTATCTTTTTCTCCTTTCAAGCTCATTCTTTGGCAGGCGGTAGGCCACTTCGCACGTCGTCGCAAATTCAATAGAGCCTGGTCACGCCGTAATCGTCCATTTAAAGTCCTGGAACTTGACCTGTAGGGTTTTCCGACAATTCACGCAAGTTGGATTACTTCCGGGTTGCTCGTCACTCGCTCCAACCACGCGCGAGGCTGATGGTTCGTGACCTACTTTTGTGTCGCCGTAGCTGGAAACTGTCGGCTCGCAGGTCGCGTCAGATAAGAAATCACCAGGACCACCAGCATTATCAGCGGCCCGAATGCTGTTGGCCCGTCCCCCGCAAGATAGTGCGCAAAAAACGCACAGATCCACGCGATGCCGAACCCCGCATAAGCCCACTCTTTGACCCTGACCATCCCAGGCACGAGCAGCGCGATCGCCCCAAGCGGTTTGGCGATCCCCAGGATAATCCTCAGCTGTTGCGGATATCCCACATGAGCGAATCCCTGAACCGCCTGTGGACTTCCCGACAGGTAGATGAATGCAGCGAGAAGCGCCTGCGCCGCTATCAAACCCGTGCTCACCCAGTACGCTATTTTGCGTGCCATCGAAGTTGTGCCCCCTTCCGTTCAGGAATCCTTGCGAGGAAGGAAAGCATCCTAACACGGCTGCCTCGCCGCCTTTGGCGGAATCCCCGTCAAACGAAAACGGATTCAGTTTCTCCGCTCAGCCCGCGTCTGTTCTCGATTCGCGTTCGGCACAACACAAAGAGCGCCCCACCCTTCGCCAAACGCAACTCCGCGAAGCTACCCCACCCAGATGGTGCTCCCTGCGCAAACATCACGATGCCCCACCCGCCGCGCATTTAGAGAGGGGTGCTGCCCCACACCTCGGCGTTACGATTGGGCGAATCTGTTGGACGCGCGGCCAAGCTCGCCCCGGGGAGGAGCCGGTGCAACGAAGAGCGGACGGACAAATTCAACGGGAACTACGGTAGGGACAGCGGGGATCGAACTAAGGGCGGCGCTGCAAGTGCGTAAGTTAATGATTTCATTAAGCTCAAAAACGCCAACAACAGCTGATTCGCCCAACTGAGGTACACGGCGGGTACACGGATTTCGGAAGTCGATGGGGAGCTGCTTGCAGCCAGATTCTGGTAATGTCTATGACTTGCTGGAGCAAAGCATGTGCCAGACAGCTGAATCAGACATTGAACTTGTGAGAGATGCCCTCAAGGCGATAGGTCTTCCAGAAGTCGGAACAGTATGGATCGGGCCTTACGAACAGCTCCATGGTGCAGGATTTGCGCTACTCGCTGCGACAAGGCACGGCGTTCATCGGCGCGACCTCTCCAATTATCACAGTGGGGTCAGAACAAGGGTCGTCCAAGCAATTTTGGAGCATGACAAGCTAGGTAAGGTCACGGATGAATTCGTTTTCGACAACGCCATTGCGGGCTTCTTTTTCAACGCCGCGATCCAGCGGATCGTGTGGGCCTCGGAGCGACTTATAAAGACTTTTATCAGTATTCCTTGCATCTGTGGCCGCAAGCGTGAGCAAAATGCAGATGCGCGAAGTTTTCCTAAGTTGCTCAAGGACGCGAAGCTTCGGAGAGATCATCTTATTTCAGAGGATAAGAGAACTTTTCCTAAACTTTCTGCGCTGCTGAATCAATTCCCGGACAGGGAGCACAAGCGCGAATCTCCCTTCGATCCCCAGAAAGCCTTGGCTATGCTTCGATATGATGTCAACAACCGAAAGCACTCCGTTTACGACAGTCTCGCCAGGGATCGCAAGTCAGCGGGTGGCGGCTGCGATGTCGCACCTAGTTATTGGTCGGATGCACCTCAAGACTGCCAGATGCATCTCGCGTGCAACTCATTTGATTTGGTCCGCCGCGCTTACGATGAACTCAGAGATTGGCAGCCTAACGTCCCGACTTGATCTGATTCACGGCTCTCGGTCCTCGGTCGCCATTAACTGATAGACGAAATACCATCGCTTTGCCGATGAAATACAGTCATGCTGGAGGCGTAAGAGCGGAGATTCGTGATGAAACGTGCCGCGCAGTCAATCATCCTGCTGGTGTTCGTCGCTTGTGCCAATGCGCAAAGCTCGAAGTCAGCTCAACAAGTTGTAGGGATGCCAACTGCAACCCGCACGCCATCTGGCCCAGCCAGCACGACTTTGATCCCCTCGCAGATTTTCTCGCGGGCGCGCCCTTCCGTCGTAGTTATCGTTGCATCTGACCAAAAAGGCCAGCGCGAAGCATTAGGTTCGGGGTTCATCGTGAGCAGCGGAAGAATTGCCACGAACCACCACGTTGTGGAGGGGATGAACGAGGCATACGTTGTATTTTCAGATGGAGACGTTAAACCGGTTTCCAAAGTCGTAGCCGACAGCGGACAACAGGACCTGATCATCCTGGCCGTCGAAACGGGGAAGCGATCAGCGCTCATGTTCGGTGATGAGCTATCTTTGCAACAAGGCGACTCGGTGTACGCGCTCGGCGCGCCCAAAGGATTGGAGCTCTCATTCACGAACGGGATCGTAAGCTCCTTCCGGAAATCAAACGCTCAATTTCTAATCCAAACCACTGCTCCCATAGCCCCAGGCTCCAGTGGAGGGCCGCTCTTTGACCGCACGGGTCGCGTCGTCGGCGTAACCACGTCGCTGATTTCAGACGCGCCGGGGATATACTTCTCGGTTGGCATCGGGGACGTGAAGCGATTGCTCAGAACGCCCCAGCCGGTTCTGTTGCCTTTCGATGAATGGGCTAAGCAGCAGGCAAAGGTGCGGGATTCCCAAACTTCCACGCGTACCAATCCGAGCGATACGCAACGGGCACCAGACAAAGGCCTATCCCTTCAACAGCTCATCTATCTCATCGAAAGGTTTTCGGAGGCTCATGGGACTTCGGTGTCGGATGGCAAACTCCACACCAATTTTTTCGAATCAGGTGCAATCCTCGACCCATCGCATCCATGCGGTGGCGATATCGTCCACGATTTCCCGAATGCGACTGCTGAGCACGAAGTCGAACGCGTGCTCGTCATATTCAATCTAGCGAATGTCGACGCGACGAGCATTACGGTTGATGGACACAACAACCTGAAATTGGAGATGTCCCTTTTTTATGAAGCCACCAGCTTTGTGGGGGAAAAGCTGCAATTATCACAGCTGCTACAGAATGCAAAAGAACAAACTGGAAGCAGGCATGTTGTCTTCGATTCAAGGGAAAATGCCGAGGAATTTGCACGCTATATTCGCGACGCGGTACTCGCCTGCCAAGAACGAAAGGAGCGGGGCGAGCCGTTCTAGGAACGAGCCTTTGGCCTTGTCTTCGCAAACAAAATTGCCGGGAGTGGCGCATCTTTCCAACCCTTTGTTTCCCTCAACTTCTTTCGGACAGCGGTCTGAATTTGGAAAGGCGCGTTGATTACGTATTCACGCGCGCGATCGTAAGTTGCCGTTGTTTCGCCTCTGGCCCGTTCTAACTCGCTGACATATTGGAGAGCGTCCTCCGGCTTGAAGTGATGGCCTCTTTGATCTTTCCAATTGCTGGGCAGGGCTGTCCACACGGCGGCCTGAACATCTTCTCGGCCCTTGAGCCACTCACGAATCCTGGCGGAAATCTTTGGGTCGAGCGCTCCTTCTTCCCGACCGCCTGACGTTAGCGATTGAATGTGTTTCGAGATAGTGCCCTCCCGTGCCTGGAGGTTTTTCCGAGCAGCCTTCAGGTCGTCAAACTCACTCAATGCCCAATATGTCCGCTGGTCGGGGGAGCCTGAGTGAATCACAAGAGTCAGGCGTTTGTCGCTTGATATCCGGGCGAACTCAACTGGCAAGGCTGTCCCATCGGAGTGCCACCGACTCTTGATTCGGAGGCATCCGGGGCACCATATCAGCGAACCCCAGCCAATTATCGCTATGTGCACACGATAGTCCCGCTCCGGTTCCGCTAGCCGTCGCAGCTGAAATTTACGAGCAAGAGTATTGTAGCTGCGGTCATGCCTCTCATTGAAGAATCATCCGCGCAACGAAGCTGAAGTCAAAGGCAACCATCTGGAGCCGCGTCAACGGGTGTGCCACTTGGACGGCGGCGAGAGCGAAAGGAACTCTGCTCAGCACCGAATCCTTCTGGAGGCGTGCCGCCCTAAGAGATTCTTGAAATGTTCGGCAATTTGGCTCGTGCGCTCTGCCTTTCGCGTCAAGAAAACCATGGCCACGCTTGCGGACTCGTATGAACACCAGCTGAAATTGCCGATTCTACTCTTCAAACTGTCAAGAACACAGTCGACACGGGATCGTACTTGTTGACCGCGTACGTGTTGATAGACGCCGATCAACCGTTCGGGAAAACTGTCGAGGAGCCGCTCGATCTCATTGGACTCAACGTAGCAACATCTCTGTCTGATACGGCCTGTGGCAATGCCTATGTCTGGGTCGAGAAATACGTCGTCAGGATGACGAATCTCGTCAAAGTATTTTCTGCGGTCTTTGAGAGTGACCACATGTCTGATGATCTGGCATGGATTTATCCGTAGCAGTCGTGCAAGAACTTCGAAGTCTTCTGGCTTCCAGGCAAGAAGGTCACTCGCCATAGGATCGACGGCAAGATTACGCAGTATGCGTGCGACTTGCAGTGATTCAAGCAATGAACCCTTCCAGTGGTCCAGAGCGTCGCCTAGGAACGTGAGGTTCAACAGTCCTCCGCTGGTTAGTAGTGCTGTCTAGTGCGCGTCGTACCCGCCAGACGCATTTGGCGTTGTCCGCGTTTAGTGTCGGGCTAGAATACAACCACAAACGGCATCCTTCGATGGCTTTTGTCGCGATCCCCCGTAGGGAACGCGATCCATAGTCGCGCGGCTGGTAAGACTGTCCAAGAGACCGGACTTTCGTCACGCCACTGGAGCGTAGAAAGGGGCAAAAATCAGACGCCAAGCGCCGGTGGCGCACCCTAAACTCGGCAGATGGCTGACAGGTTGACTGGTGGAACGGTTTTGGGTTTCGAATCCTCGCGGTTTTCGCAAGAGTGCGGATTTTGACTTTTCCATTGAACATCGGCGCGAAATGATCCATCTCCTCCGCCAAGTCGTCGCCGCCCTCCCCAGGTGACCCTTCACTCGTCAGCCATTTCTCTTGCTGTTCCCCGAACTGCGGCTCGGCCCTCTTGTCTTGCCCCCGGTCGCTCCTTGAAATGTTTTTTCAGGCGCCCTATTTTCGCTCCATCTCCTTTCCCATCATCCACTTAAATCTCTACCTCGCGCGATTCGAATGGTTACCATAGTAGAAATAACTTGACAAGTTATCATCTTTTGCGGTAAAATAAATCGTCAAGTTCAGCTCCTATGCCTCTCCAACCCTCCCTCCTGCCCGGCCCCGCCACTCTCGCTCCCTTCTCGACACACCCGTCACAACTCGACACGCCCGTGCCGTTGCAACCCCTCTGCTATCAATCGCATCCACACGCTTTCCGTCACCCATGGGGGTGTGCCTCTGTGTTCACTTCCGACTTTGAACTTTCCACTCGGTACCGCTCTTTTCGCAGTGTCCGCATCAATATCATTCCAAATGCTTTAGCTTCCCTTTGTTTTCATACTCTTACGCACTCTTTTGCCACGCGCAAAACACTAACTCCCGCATTCTCAATCGTCTGCGCACTCTTTGCAGAAAACACCCGGGGTGGGGGGAGCTGTACCGTCAGTTCGATCCCGTTTTGCGTCCGGCAAAGATGGCCATGGGCCGCATCGTCGCCTTGGCCTCATTCTTCGTCGCCGACCGCGCCGACCTCTCCGCCGAATCGTCGCTGGGCGGGGTACGCAGGCAGCGGCAAAGATGCGAACATAAGGTGAGCGCGTCCAAATTGAGGGGTGCTAATCATGACTACGACTTCCACCACATCTGCGCTCCGCCGGCCGAACGCTATCCTGGCCATTTTCGTAGGCGGACTGATTGCTGGCGCGCTGGACCTTACCGCGGCATACGTTCTCTATGGAGCGGGCGTGCCGCGGGGCATCGCCGCAGGGCTGCTCGGTAGGACGGCGTTGCAAGGCGGTTCCGGAGTGTACGTCCTGGGGATCGCGCTGCACTTTTTTATCGCTTGCGCAGCGGCGGCGATTTACTACGCCGCAAGCCGCAAGCTGGAATTCATGGTGCAGCATCCGATTGTGTGCGGAGCATTTTACGGCGTCGCGATTTTTCTGGTGATGAATCTCATCGTGCTTCCGCTTTCGGCGCTCCACGCCAAGGGACCGTACCGCCTGGAGTCGTTGATTCAAGGACTGCTGATCCACATTTTCATTATCGGCCTGCCCATTGCTTTGAGCGTGCGCCAGTTTGGGCGCACCTCGCCTGGATAGAGTCGAGAGCGGGCCCGATCGCTTCGATTTGTTTTGCGGTGCAAAGCTTTCCGCTAGGCCCTTCTTGAACAGTATCGATCCGGGGACGTCGGGGCCAGCACAAGCGACACCTCTCTTCATTGACTCCTCTTTTTGCCCAACCTAAGATGGCGTCACATGACCGACTCCCGCTCACTGATTGGCCTCACCATTTCGCACTACCGCATTATCGAAAAGCTCGGCGGCGGAGGAATGGGCGTGGTGTACAAGGCGCTGGACACGCGTCTGGATCGCTTCGTCGCGCTGAAGTTTTTGCCGGACGATGTTGCGAGAGACGCGCAAGCTTTGAGCCGATTCCGCCGGGAAGCAAAGGCGGCATCCGCGCTGAGTCACCAGAATATCTGCACCATCTATGACGTGGGGGAAGAGGACGGGAAAGCGTTCATCGCGATGGAGTTTCTCGACGGCGCGACGCTGAGGAATCGAATCCGTGGCCGCGCGATGGAGATGGAAACGCTGCTGGCGCTCAGCATCGAGATCGCGGAGGGCCTGGACGCGGCGCATGTGAAGGGAATCGTGCACCGCGACATCAAGCCGGCGAATATTTTTGTGACCAAGAGCGGCCAGGCCAAGATTTTGGATTTTGGATTGGCGATGCTGGACAACGTGGCGGAAGGCGTCACCGCGATGCCTACAGCGACCGCGGAGGAAGTGCTGACCAGCCCTGGTACGGCGGTTGGCACCGTGGCGTATATGTCGCCGGAACAAGTCCGCGGCAAGGAATTGGATGCGCGGACGGACTTATTTTCGTTCGGAGTGGTGATGTACGAGATGGCCACGGGGGCGCTGCCGTTTCGGGGAGATACGTCCGGAGTAATTTTCGATGCGATATTGAACCGGGAACCGGTGACGCCCGGACGACTGAATCCCGATCTGGACGCGAAGCTGGAAGAAATTATCAAGCGAGCACTGGAGAAAGACCGGAATTTACGATACCAGCATGCGTCCGACGTGCGCGCAGAGCTGCAAAGATTGAAGCGGGACACAAGTTCTGGGCGCGTGAATGCGTCAAGTGCGGGAGAGGCTCCAGAGGAGAGAAGAAAGTCATCGCCGCGCGCGGCATCGATCGAGGCACCTGCACGTACGAGGCGATCCTGGTATTACGCAGCGAGTGGTTTGCTTGCGTTGGGCTTTTTCACTGGAGCATTCCTGCTGATTCGAAATTCAAAGAGTGGCGGGAAGGTCAGCAATGATTGGCAGCAGCTGACATTTTTTACAGACTCGGCGGTGTACCCGGCGTTGTCTCCGGACGGACGGATGCTGGCATTTATCCGCGGCGAAGACCCCTTCCTGGGACCAGGGCAAGTCTACGTCAAGTTTCTGCCCGACGGGGAGCCTGTGCAGCTGACGCACGATGCGACATTAAAATTAAGCCCGACGTTTTCGCCCGACGGGTCCCTGATCGCCTACGGAGCGCTTCAAGACTGGGCTACCTGGGAAGTACCAGTGCTGGGAGGTGAGCCTCGGCTGCTGCTTCCAAACGCTTCGTCATTGACATGGATCGAAAGCGGGAAGCGGCTACTTTTCTCTGAGGTCAAATCCGGATTGCACATGGGAATTGTGACCACCGATGAGGGTAGAGGAAATAGCCGGGAAGTTTATTTGCCTGCCGGCGACAGAAGCATGGCGCATCACTCGTATCTTTCGCCGGATGGGCGATGGGTGCTGGTTGTAGAGATGGACAGCCGCGGCAACATGCAACCGTGCCGAGTTGTCCCATTTCAGGGAAGCGGAGAGATGCGTGTGGTGGGTCCCCTCGATGCGGCGTGTATCGCCGGAGCTTGGTCGTCCGACGGGCAATGGGTATACCTCTCCGCTGGCACAGACAAATTGCATATCTGGAGGCAGCGCTTCCCGAATGGCCAACCTGAGCAAATAACTTTTGGTCCGACCTCCCAAGCGGGCCTTGCGATGGATCCAGACGGGAAATCACTGATTACCTCCGTCGGGATTCAGGACCGGATGGTCTGGCTACACGATCAGGATGGCGACCACGCAATCGCATCTGAGGGAAACACGGTAGCTCCCAGATTCAGTTCAGATGGAAAACTCCTCTACTTCCTGATGGACAACGGGCAGACACACGGCTACGAGTTATGGGTCAAGGATCTAACCAGCGGTAAGGCGGACCCGGCCTTGCCCGGCTACTTTCTGGATGATTACGCAATTTCTCAAAACGGCAAAGTGTTGGCTTTCGCGATGAACGACCAAAGCGGCCATTCAAATATTTGGATTGCACCAACGTCGCGGCGCACATCTCCAGTGCGCATCACTTCCGCCTCGAGCGAGGATTCTCCGCAATTTCTGCCGGATGGAGATATTTTGTTTCGCGCAGTCGAAGGCGGCTCAAATTTCCTGTACCGCATGAAAGCCGATGGAAGCGGCCGAAAGAAGGTCACGACAGACCGAATACTGGACTTGCGCTCCGTTTCGCCTGATGGGCGATGGATTGTTGCGAGCACACCGATTTCTAGGGGAGAGCAGACTGCGGCGGCCAAAGCCATCCCCGTAGATGGGGGCGAAGCTGTGACGCTCTACGAAGGCCTCTCTGAGTTTAGCTGGGACAATACTCAGAAGTTAATGTATGCCTCGATTCCAGTATTATCGGGAAAAATCTACGGGCTTCTGGTGGAGAAGCAAACCGGTTTGCCGAGGATACCGGCGGCGGGGATCGCTCGAGTGGAAGACTTGACGAACGCAAAAGGCGTCGTGACTTTACCTCAATTTCCGGAAACGGCAGCAAGCCCCTCGGTCTACGCTTACTCCCGCCAGATTACGCGCCGCAATCTGTACCGAATTCAACTGCCCTAGCGTTCGGTCCCACGCTCGAATTGCCTAAAGCAAACGGCACCTTGAAAAGGTGCGAGCGGTTTCGGCGCACGGACAGACGAGAAAACCGTCAGCTTAACGGACGAATGGATATATTTCGTCGGCAATCCAGTAGTTTGTCAAAAGAATCGCGAACAAAGTCCCCACGACCCAAAGCGCCAAGCGGCCGCGGGTCCACAATGCTCTCAACGACGAGAACTGCATGGGAAGATCGACGAAATAGGCGGCGCAGTAAAAAACATTTGCGATCAGTGCGAGGACGAGAAGTTGCAGGAAGGGAATGAGTGTGAATGCCGGGCGGAAATGAGGCCAACTCGCGGCGATCCAGATGAGGACAACGGCGGCGAGGGCGAGATTGTAAAAGAGGCGACGCGGCTCCCAAAAATGGATGGCGTCGGCAAGAACGCCGCGAAACGCGAGGGTTGGCGGAGTGCCGGAGTCGCGTGATGGAGAGGAGTGCATGGTCCCCATAAGAAGCACCTCACTGGGGGGCTGAATTTGACGGGGGGAAGAATAGCACAAGCCTTGTCGATGTCAAGTACTTTACAAATCAAAGCGCATTCAGATTGATCCTGCCGCCGCATGCCTTGACCTTCTACACGTTGTGGCGTATATAGGCAGAAGCCGGAGGTATGAGGAATGCAGCCGAAATCGGACTTGCCGCAGGGCACGCTGGATCTATTAATCCTGAAAGTTGTCGCGCTGGGACCCGTGCACGGTTACGCGATTGCTCAGCGGCTGGAGCAGGTTTCGCGCCACGTCGTGCAAGTTCCGCAAGGCTCGCTCTATCCTGCGCTGCACCGGTTGGAAAACCGCGGGCTTCTCGCCGCGGACTGGAAGGAAACGGAAACGGGGCGCGAAGCCAAATTCTATCGGTTGACGGGGAAGGGGCGTGCGCAACTCGAGAAGGAAGCGGCTAGTTGGGAGCGCTTGACGGAAGCAGTCTCTCTCATTCTGAAGCTTTCCGAAGGAGGTGCGGAATGAACTGGTGGCAGCGTCTCGTTGGTCGCAAGACGATGGAAGAGCAGCTTGATAAAGAGGTGCGCTTCCACTTGGAACAATGTGCGGAAGAATTGATGGCCCGCGGAGTTGCGCCAGAGGAAGCGCGCCGGAGAGCCCGTCTAGCGCTGGGTGGCCCTGAAAAAGTCAAGGAAGAATGCCGGGATGCACGTGGCACACGTTGGCTGGAGGATTTTTGGCAGGATTTTCGATACGCGCTGCGAACTTTACGCCGGAAACCTGGATTTACGCTTGTCGCTATGCTGACGCTGGCGCTGGGCGTCGGGGCCTCGACCGTTATGTTCACCGTCGTCAACGGTGTCTTGTTGAGGCCGCTGCCGTATCCGCAGCCAGGTAGACTCGTGGCTGTTCACGGCCACACCAGCACCTGGAATACAAAAGCGTTTGGAGAACAGAATCTTGCCTATCCGGATTTTCTGGATTGCCAGCGTGAGAGCCATTCGCTGGTTTTGGCCGGCTCTCTCTTTGACGGGGGCACGGTTAGCGGGTCGGGCGATCCGGAGTATGTCGATCTACAGGAGATCTCGTCGAACCTTTTCTCTGTGCTGGGCGTAAACGTCCGGCAAGGACGCGCTTTTTTGCCGGAAGAGGACCACATCGGTGCGGCCCCCGTTATGATTCTCGGATACAGCTTCTGGCAGCGGCATTTCGCCGGCAGGCCGGAAGCCCTCGGCGCTTCGGTTACTTTCAACGGGAAGCTTTACACCGTGGTGGGGATCGCACCGCCCGGCTTCCGGATGCGCGACAGCGAACCCGACGTGATGACGCCGCTCGGGCAAGACTCTGCAAAATTTCTGCAGAGTCGTGGGCCGCATCCCATTGGGGCCGTGGCGCGGCTCCGGCAAGGTGCGACCTTGGCGGAAGCACAGGCAGAGCTGCAATTGATCGGGCGGCATTTGGCGGAGCAGTACAAGGATACGAATGCGGATCGTAGTTTTGTAGCGCAGCAGCTTCGGCCGCACGTAGGGGATATTGGTTCGACGCTTTGGTTGCTGCTGGGAGCGGTTGGGCTCGTGCTGCTCATTGCGTGCGCGAATGTAGCCAGTTTGCTCCTGGCGAGGGCGCTTTCTCGCGAGCGCGAACTGGCTATGCGAGTCGCGTTGGGGGCAAGCCGCGGCCGCCTTGTACGTCAGTGTCTGACCGAAAGCGGGGTGCTGGCACTTTCGGGAGGCGCCGTCGGTGTTGGCATCGCAGCCCTCGGATGCCAGCCATTCATAGCCCTGTGGCCGGGTAATCTGCCGCGCGTGGAAGAGATTCAATTCGATTGGCGGGTGCTCTTATTCGCACTCGCGGTCGCTTTACTGAGCGGCTTTCTGTTTGGCCTTGCCCCTGCGTTGCGCGCTCCGGCACGTGAATTGGAACAGGTTCTGCGCGGAGGCGGACGAAGTGTGGCCGGAGGCTCGAGACGTCTGCACAGCAGTTTTGTTATATCTGAACTCGCTTTAGCGGTCGTTCTTCTAGTCTCCGCCGGAATGCTTGGACATACCCTCCTGCGTCTTTCCTCTTTGGATCCGGGCATAAACGTGCGAAACGTCCTGGTCAGCCGCATGGCGCTTTCTCCCTCAACACTCGCAAACACGGATCGGATTCGCGCGGCCTGGCAAGACGTCCTGGAGCGAGCGCGGCGTGTGCCGGGAGTGCAAGCAGTCGCAACAGTCGATACGTTTCCCATGCGCGAGGGCTTTAACGAAGTTGGCTACTGGCCGACGGCGGATGTGCCGGAGGAAAATAAGCGGCCAAATGCGCTGGCAACCAGCGTGTCGCCGGAATATCTGGAGGTCATGGGAATTCCGTTGCGCCGCGGAAGATTCTTCACGGACCAGGACAGGATCGGCAGTGAAGTCGTCGTCGTGATTGACGAGGTGCTGGCGCAACAGGCCTTCGGCGGGCAGGACCCCATCGGGAAGCAACTTTGGATGCCGGACATGGGCTACGGTCCGTTTGTGGTCGTGGGTGTCGTTGGTCACGTACGCCACTGGGGGCTTGCCGGCGACGATCAGGCTCAGGTGCGAGCGCAGTTTTACTATCCGTTTGCCCAACTGCCCGACAAATATTTGAAGCGCTGGTCGGAACTCATGTCCATTGCGGTTCGCACAGAAGTTGCGCCACTAAGCGAAGTCGAATCGTTGCGCCGAGAATTGCGCGGAGCCGCGGGAGACCAGGTCCTGTATGGGGTTCACACGATGGAGCAATTGGCGGATGACTCGCTTGCCCTGCAACGATTTCTCTTAATGTTGTTTTCAATATTCGCGGGGCTCGCTTTACTGCTGGCCTGTATCGGGATTTATGGAGTGCTGGCGTATTTGACCGGGCAGCGCGTGCCTGAAATTGGAATACGTATCGCTCTGGGCGCGAGCCCGAGCGGCGTCATGTGGATGGTGCTGCGCCAGAGCCTTGGGATGATTCTCGTGGGAGTTGCGATTGGCGCGGCAGCTGCATTTGCGGCCGGCCGCATCTTGCAACGGCTTGTGCAGGGTATGCAACCTGCGGAACTTCTTTCCTTCGCGGAGATGGTTCCCGTACTTGTACTTGCTGCTTTATTCGCAAGCCTCTTACCGGCGCGTCGCGCCAGCCGCGTAAATCCGGTGATTGCGCTGCGACAAGACTGAGCGCGGCGTCCGATTCGGAGTCCAGGTTAGTCCCGGTCGGGGTAAACAAATTGCTGCCCGGTGTTGTCGCGGGGAAAGTACCAGCCTTCGCGATCTTGATTACACTCACACTGACTTGGAACTACGGAACGCGGTTGCCACTTCCGTCTCCGAGTTTCTTGCGATCGTCCTGGTTGCGGCGATAAGGTTTGTTACGCGCTCGCTACGGCCTGGGCGCCGTCCGACGTTGTGATGCAATCGAAATGCAAACTTTCCCGCAGCAGCTTGCGCAGCCGCGTCCTAGCCCTGTGCAGCCGAGATTTTGAATTCCCTATCGACCAATCCATCATTTTGGCGATCTCGGTGTGCTTGTACCCCTGAATGTCGTGAAGTTCCACGACCAGCTTTTGGAAGGGGCGAAGCTGGGCCATGGCTCGCTCCAGATTGACTCGATCGATGGATCCGGCAAGCAACATGTCCACACCGCTAAGTTCTTCGCGTTGCTCGCCGCGATCGCCGCCTGTATCGCAGGTCGCTTCGAGGGAAGTTTCCCGCGCCGGTTTTCTCCGCAGACTCATGAGCACCAGATTGGCTGCGATACGGTGCAACCACGTGGAGAAAGCCGAGTCGCCGCGAAACGTCTGGATTTTGCGCAACACCATCAAAAACGCTTCCTGAGTCAGATCCTCCGCTTCGGCGGTGTTTCCCAGCATGCGCAGGCAAAGCGCATATACGCGCGCGCTGTGCCGCCTGTAGATAAACTCAAAGGCGGCGGGATCTCCTCGCTGCGCCAAAGCGATGGCTTCTTTCTCCGTCAGGATGGTTGCAGTCCGCGGATTGTAATTCGAAATCACGTCGGAGATTGGGGTTACCGGCCGTTCCATTGCATACAGGCTGCTCATTGTAGCTCCCCCCTGATAAGAGTTGTTTGTGCGACTTTCTGTGAAGACGAGGCCTCCAGACCCTATTGCGTCAGCGCCTGGGAATCACTTGGCTTGAACTCCGCCGCGATAAGAAAACGCTGCATAGGAGTTCTTACCGCAAGGGGAGGCCGGAATCCTCCGGCCTCCCCAGGCGATTCGAATTAATGCTTGAGTTGTGGAGAGGAATTGTGCAGTGCGGTGATCAGTTCGTGCGCCGCAGGCGGCGCGTCTCTGTGGGATTCAGAGATGATCTTGGCCGCGCTTGCATCTTCCCCATACAGCTTGCGATTGGCATCTTCATCCGGGCGCAGCGTCGAGCCTTCGAGGGAGACGCCAGCGAACACGCCGCGTGCGCGGGAGTAGCTTAGAATTTCCGCGCGCATGAAGGCATCCGAGTCCGCTTCGGCAGAACGGCCTTTCGGTCCGGCCGCCGCGGAAATGTCGGCTCCGAGCTTCACCTTGCTATGCAAGAGGCTGTCGGCGCCGCGATCGTTCATGATGAGAAATACGAAGTCGGTAGCCTCGCCGCCAATTTGCAGGCCAACGCTGCCGCCTTCGAGCGCGTACATTGCCGGCGCGCCCCACGGCCCGTTGAACTCTTTGCCCGTGCGGCAGACCATCGCTCCTCGGCCATAACTTCCGCCAACCACGAAGGCGGCCTTAAGCACCGACGGCATCACAACGACGCAGCGGGCTTTGTCCATGAGGTCTTGAGGAATATCGTCGGGCACATTCAGGATCTCCTTCATTACCTTTCCCGAATTCTCAAGCCGCTCCTGTTCGTTTTTCGCGTTCACCGGTTCTTTGGCGAACAAAAGCGACCCGATGGCAAGCAGGCCCGCAGTAAAAAATATCCTGCTCTTTGCGTATCTCATTGTTGCGCCTCCTAGCGCGATACATGCCTTTACTACTTCGAGGTTCGTGCTTCTCAAGCGGGCGGATTCTCTGAGAGTGTTTTTGGGTCCCGCTTTTTACGACGCAAGTTTGCGGCCAGAGGCGAACCGAATGTGGTAAGGAGTTGAAATTTCAAGAGCATAGGGCGAACCCCGAAACTCTCGTCTGAAAAAATGCGAATTCGCACAGTGTAGAATTTTCCAATGCGGCGGAGTTCTTGCTCGCGAAGTGCGCGTTGGAGTACTGGAACTAGGCGCTCTCGACCGTATTCCTTGCGTGCACGAAAGCTTGCAAATATACTGCGCGGCGTCGAACAAGCTCGAAGCGATTGTCATAACAACGAGGAGGTCTTACTCCGATGAAGTGCGCGAACGCGAAAGCATTAGGCGCGGTGTTGATTGCAGCGATGTCCGCTTCTTCACTCTTGGGCGCGCCGCAAAAAGATAGCGCCACCCGCGAAGGTGCGGCATCGGCGCCGCGGAGCAGGGAAGGGAAGAAACTGTTTGGTTCAGCTGACGCGCTACGCGTGGCGCGCGTGAGCTCGCCGCGGATCTCTCCTGACGGCACGCGCGTGGCCTACCTGGTCGCCGAAAACGATACGGAGAAGGAGCAGGCCTGGAAGTTCGTGACCCACCTTTGGGTCGTTCCGGCTGCGGGGCCATCGAGCGAGGCTCGGCAATTCACGCGAGGCGAGAAGAGCGTCTCGAATTTGGAGTGGTCGCCCGTTGGGAAAATCCTGGCTTTCACCATGGAAGCGGGCGAGGAGAAGGAGGCCAAGCCGCAGGTATGGTTCATGTACGCGGACGGCGGAGAACCGTGGCAAGTGACGAAACATAAGTCGGGCGTGCGCGGATTTCAAATTTCGCCCGATGGCAAGACGCTGCTGCTCACGGCAACTGCCCCGGTGAGTGACGACGAAGAAAAGCGCACAAAACAGAAGGACGACGCGGTTGCCGTAGACCGCGATTTCAAGATGGCCCAGCTTTGGACATGGAACATCGCCACGGGCGAGGAGAAACAAATCAGCAAGGGGGATTTTACGGTTAGCGACGCGCGCTGGTCGCCGGACGGTTTGCACGTTACATTCACCACCAATCCTACGCCGCGCCTGGATGACTCGCCGCTGCATACCGCCTGGGTGCTCGACGTAGCCAGCGGAACGCAGCGCAAGCTGGTGGAATCTTCGGAGCATACGCACTCCGCCCGTTGGTCGACGGACGGCAAAAAGATTGCCTACCTCGGTTCAGCCGGGTCGTTTCTTTCCAAGGAGGATTTGTTCGTTGTGGATTCCAACGGTGGGACACCGAAGAAATTGACTGCTTCCTTTGAACTCAATGCCGGCGAACCCAACTGGTCAAAGGATGGCGCGCAGATTTATTTCAGTTCGGACGACCGCGAAGCGCTCCGGGTTTTTGCCGCTGACGTAGCCGCCGGGGCTGTCCGGCCGCTTAGCGATGGCGCACGCGTGGTCAATTTGAGCGAAATCGGAGCGAACGGTCAAGTAGCAGTCGGAACGATCGGCGATCCGACTCATCCGGACGAAGTTTTCCGGAGCGACTTGAGTTTCGCTTCGCCGGAGCGAATCTCTAATCAGAACGCCTGGCTGGCGGAATATGCCTTGGGCGCGAGCGAAGTCGTGAAGTGGAAAAGCAGCAAGGATGGCATCGAGATAGACGGTATCGTAACCAAACCCGTGGATTTCGATGGAACGCACAAGGTTCCTTTCCTGTTGAATCCGCACGGTGGCCCAACAGGGGCTTCGATGCTCTCCTTTAATCCAACGGAGCAGATCATGGCCGCGAACGGGTACCTGGTTCTGCAACCGAATTTTCGCGGCTCTTCGGGGCGCGGCGAAAAATTTGCCTCCGCCAACCAGAATGATTGGGGCGACGGCGATTACAAGGACGACATGAGCGGCGTGCAGGCGATGGTGGATAAAGGATGGGCTGATCCCGATCGCCTGGGAGCTTTCGGCTGGTCCTACGGCGGCTACATGACGATGTGGATCGATACGCAGACGGACAAGTTCAAGGCCATCTCGCCGGGCGCCGGGCTTCCAGATCTTTACTCAATGTATTCGCAAACGGATATCCACCGCTACATGACGGAGTTCATGGGTATGAAAGCGCCTTGGGACAACTTTCAGGAATATTGGGATCATTCGCCGATGAAGTTTGTCGCGAATGCTAAAACGCCCACGATGATCCTGCACGGGCAGTCGGACACGCGCGTCCCCATCCCGCAGTCCGAGGAATTTTACCGGGCTTTGTACGAGAAGCATGTGCCGGTCGAGTTTGTGACCTATCCCAGGGAGAATCACGGGTTCGTCGAGCCGCGCCACATTCAGGATCGATGGCAGCGTTATCTTGTGTTTTTCGGAAAGTATTTGAACAACCCTCCGGTGACGGAACCGAAACAGGTGGTCGAGCGCCTGACTAAGGATTTGCCGTAGGCGCACGGGAACCGCGAGCTTCTGCAAACATGGATTCTTTGCAAACGATTGTCGCCAGGTGCTGCTTGAATTGGCTTCGCGTTGACTACTGGGAAAGAAGGAACGTGCTGACTTCCGAATTGAAGTGGTCTCGCGCCTCGATATTGGAAAGATGCGCCGCATTCAACTCCGTGTAACGCGCGCCTGGAATTTGTTGCGTAGTATAGCGGCCATCCGCGGGAGTCGTCGCGGCGTCATGCGTTCCCGCAATGACAAGGGTCGGTACCCGGATCTTGCCAATGGTTTCTCGCGCGTCGAAATCGCGCACCGCCGCGCAGTTGGCGACGTATCCGTCCGGATTCGCGCTTTCCAGCATCCGCTGTGTGGTCGCGGTGACCTCCGGATACTTGGCGCGGTGCTCTTTCGAAAGCCATCTCTCGATCACAGCGCCTGAAATCGACTTCATCCCTCCCTTGCGGACCTGTTCAATACGCGTGTTCCACATTTCCGGGGAGCCGATTTTCGCCGCGGTGTTGCATAGAATCAGTTTGTGCAGACGCGACGGCGCCGTCAGCGCGATACTCATCCCCGTTTGGCCGCCCATCGACAATCCGCAAAAATGAACTCGATCCAGCCGCAATGTGTCGAGCAGTTCAAGAATATCCCCCGCCAGTTGCTCGATGGAATAGGGTCCCGGAGTGACTGCGGATTGACCGTGGCCGCGCGTATCGTAGCGCAACACACGGAACTGCTTCCCCAGCGGGGCTAGCTGAGGCCCCCACATCGAAAGGTTCGCCCCAAGTGAGTTCGAAAAAACGAGCACCGGCGCTTCCGCCGCGCCGTTCAGTTCGTAATGGATGCGTGCGTTTCTTAATTGAGCGAAGCTCATAGCTGTTCCACCGTGTTCGTGTCCTGTTCTCCAGCTACACGCGTTCGAGAATTATCGCAATGCCTTGGCCGACACCGATGCACATCGTGCAGAGCGCGTATTTCCCGCTTGTCCGCAGCAACTGATACGTCGCCGTCGTTATCAGCCGAGCGCCACTGGCCCCCAGCGGATGCCCCAAAGCAATGGCTCCGCCGTTTGGATTTACGTCGGGAGCATCGTCGGCAACCCCAAGTTCCCGGAGAACGGCGAGCGCCTGCGAAGCAAAAGCTTCGTTCAGTTCGATGACGTCCATCTGGCCTATCGTCAACTGGGTCCTTGCAAGAACTTTTCGAGACGCGGGCGCAGGTCCCATCCCCATAATTCGCGGCGCGACGCCCGCCGCAGCCGCGGCGACGATTCGCGCTTTGGGAGTTAGGTTATGCCGCTTGATTGCCGCCTCTGATGCCACGAGCACCGCGCAGGCTCCGTCATTTACTCCCGAAGCGTTTCCCGCCGTGACTGATCCGCCGCTCTTCGCGATGCCCGGCAACTTCGCGAGCGCCTCCAGGGTAGTGTCCGGTCGCGGGTGCTCGTCCACACGGACCCAACTCGGCTCCCCCTTTTTCTGAGGGATGGGCACCGGCACGATTTCCTGCTCCAAAGATCCGCTCCGTATCGCCGCCGCCGCGCGTTGCTGGCTTCTGAGCGCAAACGCGTCCTGATCTTCGCGCGACACACGATACTCTTCGGCGACGATCTCTCCGGTTTCGGGCATCGAGTCCGCGCCATACCTGGCTTTCAGTAGCGGATTGATGAAACGCCAGCCGATTGTCGTGTCCTCGAGTTTCATCGCTCGGGAGAACGCCGAATCCGCTTTTCCGATCACAAACGGCGCGCGCGACATGCTTTCGACTCCGCCAGCGATGATGAGTTCTCCCTCTCCGCTTTTGATCGCGCGGGCAGCGCTCGCTACAGCGTCCATGCTCGAGCCGCAAAGACGATTCACTGTGACTCCCGGAACTTCTTTCGACAGTCCGGCCAGCAGTAGCGCCATGCGCGCAACGTTGCGGTTATCTTCGCCCGCTTGATTTGCGCAGCCATAGACCACGTCGTCCAACGCGTTCCAATCCACGTTGGCATTGCGCGCGATGAGAGCCTTGATTGGGATGGCGGCTAGATCGTCCGTGCGAACCGAAGCCAGGGCGCCAGCGTAACGCCCGATGGGCGTTCGTATCGCGTCACAAATGTAGGCGGCTTCCATCAGCGTTCCTGAAGGTTCCTGAAACGCTCTATCCTAACAGGAAGATTGCACTCGGCAAAAATCATGTTGAGCTTGCGCAAGCAAAACCGTACAGCGCCAAGTCCGTGTTCCAGGCATACGTGGTCGGCGACGTGATTTCGGAGTGCCCTTATTGCACGCCGTCCGCTTGCCTAATTTCAATCTCCACGACAAGATAGGCGCGCAAACCAGCCACGCGTTTCGGATAGCAAACCGTGAGCTTTGACTGCGGTAGTCGAACATCACATGGAGCGGGCGATGAAACTACTGAGATCGTATCTGGTTGTGGCAGCTCTTTTCGCGGTATGTCAGTCAGCGGCTTTTGCGCAACCCGCCGCCACGGAGGAAGTCACAGCGCTCTTGCGCGAATTCATCTCTGCGGCAGGCAGCGGTGACCCCGCGATCTTTGACAAGTTTTTTGCAAGGGATGTGATCTACACCAGAGCCACGGGTGCCGTGATCACCAAGGCGGACATTATGGAGAGCCTCAAAAAGCCGGCTCCCGCGTCCGAAGGGAAGAGCTCCTATTCCGCCGAGGACATCACCGTCCACGAATACGGCGACACCGTCATCGTGGCTTTCCAATTGGTGGGCCGCACCGAAAAGCCCGGTGGAACAGTGGACATGGCCCACTACCGGAATACAGGAATTTTTCTCCGCCGTAACGGCCGCTGGCAAGTGGTCGCTTGGCAGGCGACTAGAATCAGCGAGCCCGCCAAATCACATTGACGCCTTCACAGCTTGAAGAGCTACGAGACTCGCGCCAAGTCCATTAGGCTGGCGCGCCTATTTCTGCCGGATTTCGAGTGGCTGAAGAAGTTTGAACGAGAGTGCAGTCTCGGCCGGCAAAGTGATATCGCGGTTTCCCGTTAGTCCCGCGCCTCCGGTGCCGGCCGCCGCGCCAATCAGCGCCCCGATCGCCGCGCCCTTGCCGCCTCCGGCGACCGCTCCGATTGCCGCCCCACCGCCGGCTCCGCCGCCCACCATAACCGCGGTGCGCTTTCCTTTTCCAGTCGACGTTTGCGTGTGCGCAGTGGTTTGAATATCGTAATCCCTCTCACCAAGAGTCACGGAAGTGAGCTCCAGTTCGAGCACCGCTCCCCCTTTGAAGCGGCCCGCTGGCTTTGCATCCTTCACAATTCCTCTGGCTCGCGCCCCTTTGGGGATGGCCTTTCTACCTTCGACTTCTACTGGAGATTCGATGGTTGCTGAGAACGCTTGGCCGGTCGTGCTGAGTTTCGAACCTACCGCCTCGTCAAGAACCACATTGAGCTCGGTGTCCGCGGGGATGACCAGCGGCCTCGGTCTCGGAGCCGATTCCTTCCTCGCGCTGGACGAGCTCGCTGAGCCCGAAGAAGGATTGGAGGCTGATGGCGATGTCGCGTCTGTGCTGGCCGTTTGATTTGCGGATTTCGAACAGCCGCCGGCAACAAAGCCAAACGTCAAAAGCGATAGTGTTACGACAGCAAATGCTCGATTCATGGGCTTCCTCCGTATTAAGAGTTTCGTTTTCTCAAGATACTCCAATTCGATTTGAAGTCAAATGGCCTCGAAAAAGTGATTTATCTTTCGCAACCCGCGCTTCACCACTGGGGGATGCCGTTTTGTGCTCGCGCCGCTCTGCAAACGGTTGACACACTCCGGGCTAACGCTCACTATCGCCTTACCCCTTCCAAAACTATTGTTCAGTGTGAGCCGATGCGCATTCTGGTCGCAGAAGAAAACGCACCGCTGGCGGAGCATCTCCGCACGTACTTGCAGCGGGAACAGTTTTCCGTACACTTGGTCTCCGACGCCGCGGAAACTCAGCGTCTTGCCTCGGACCAGCCATTCGATATCCTCGTGCTGGATCTCAACTTTCCCGCGAGCGTTGGCCTCGAATTCCTCTCCCATATCCATACAAAGCGTCCGGATTTGCCCGTTCTGGCAGTCACGGCGCCCGACAGGGTGGAAGACCGTGTCCGCCTTCTCAACGCCGGCGTGGACGATTGCTTGGCCAAACCCTTCGCATTTGCCGAGCTTGCCGCCCGCGTTCGCGCGATCCTACGGCGGGGAAATTCTTCCGAACTTGGCGTACTCAGAGTTGACGATCTCGAGATAGACCGCGTAGCGCATGACGTTCACCGCGCTGGCAGGGCGATCGAACTTAGCCCCAGGGAATTTGCCCTATTGGAGTTCCTGATGCGACACGAAGGGCAACCGGTGACTCGCAATGCGATTGTCGAGCAGGTCTGGAAGCTCAGGTTCAACGGGATGACCAACGTTGTGGACGTCTATATCAACTACCTGCGCCGCAAGGTTGATTCCGGGCATGACCGCCAGCTCATTCGAACCGTTCGCGGGGTCGGCTATCAAATCGGCAGGAATGGGACCCGCCTGTAGCCTTGTAACAAACTGATATACAACCACTTACAGCTGCATGCCGCCAGAGCAAACAAACGCATTATTCCTGGTTTGGAACTCGTTTCAAGCAACTTCTTTTCCCTTATGGGGTTCTACTCAGTGGGAGTCATATATAGTAGACCCAGCAAGACTCCCGCTGGCCGGAACCTCCGAAGGTCCGGACCGGGGATAAGGTGACCAACCATGTCGAAGACCACTCTTACCGGAAAGTTCAGGCTCGGCCTGCTTCTCGCTCTTTCAGGTCTTCTCGCCTTTGTCGTACCCAACGCACTCGCCGGCCAATCCGATCAACCATCGCAGCAATCTGAGGCCGGTGATCCACCGACTCGAGTCGCACGCATCAGCTTTGCAGACGGCTCTGTTTCCATGCAGCCGGGAGGTTCGGGCGACTGGGGCGCCGCTGCTGTCAATCGCCCCATGACCATCGGCGACAAACTCTGGACCGACAAAGATTCACGCGCCGAATTGCAGACAGGCGTTGTTTCCATCCATCTCGGCAGCATGACCGCCCTTTCCTTCCTCAATCTCGATGAGAACATCACCCAGATGCGTCTTGCCGAAGGTTCCATTAATTTCCGCGTCAAGGAAATCCGCGAAGGCGATCTCTATGAAGTTGACACTCCCAATCTTGCGTTTACCGTCACGCAGGCCGGCGCGTTCCGCATCGATGTGAACGAAAACGGCGATTCGACCGGCATCACTGTTATTCGCGGCGAAGGCCAGGTCACTGCTAGCGGCAAGACCTATAACATCCAGCCAGATCAACGCGGCGTGTTCAACGGCACGGATGACGTCCAGTCCACCATCGTCCAGGCTCCTCCTGAAGATGGCCTCGACCAGTGGGCTAACGAACGTGACCTGCGCGAACAAGACTCAGTCTCTTCAAAATACGTTCCTCAGGACATGCCGGGTACCGCTGACCTCGATAACAACGGAACCTGGAGCGAGGAGCCGGATTACGGTCCAGTTTGGTATCCGTCCGACGTGCCCGATGATTGGGCTCCCTACAGCAACGGTTATTGGAGCTATGTAGGTCCGTGGGGCTGGACGTGGGTGGGCTACGAGCCTTGGGGATTCGCTCCGTTCCACTACGGTCGCTGGTCTTATTTTGGCGGCAGGTGGGGCTGGTGCCCGGGCCCGGTCTTTGGCCCTGCGATCTACGGTCCCGCCTTCGTCGGCTTTCTTGGCGGAGGCTTCGAGTTCGGGGTTGGCTGGTTCCCACTCGGGTTTGGCGAGCCATTCAATCCCTGGTTCCGTTGCGGCCCACGGTTCACAGAACGGATCAACGTCCGCAACACGTTCATCCGCAATACGACGATTCTCAACGCACGCAATCTCGGGAATTACAACTTCAGATATGCTCACAACGCTCGCGCTGTAACTGCCACTTCTCGTAGCTCCTTTACCGGCAGCCAGATGATCAGGCGTGGTCAGTTTCACGTTACGGAGGCGTCTCTCCGCAACGCAAAGGTAACGAATAACGTCGGAGTATCGCCATCTCGGCAGAGCGCCTTCGGAGCCTCCAATTTGAGAGGTAATGTTTCCAGGCCGCCTGCCTCAGTTCAGAACCGCTCGGTCATGGCGCGAACGGCGCCGGCCAGAGGCGCTTCGGACATGAGAGTCCGCACTATGGATACGAGAGGTCTGCGTCCGGGACGAGCAGGGAATAGCCTGCCAAGTTCCGCCTCCAACCACTCCACGAATTCTCCAAATAACGGTGGATCATTTTCCCGGCAAAACGACGTCTCGCGGAATCGCCCGCCGTCTGCCGTCGAAAACAATCCCCGCACGCTGAACAACAATGGAGCCCGCGGCTCTAGTCAGCGCGTCACCAACGGCACGCACACTTGGGAGGCTCAGGGCAATTCGACCGACCGAGGCCGTGCGCCACAAGGTTTCGGTAGCTCCGACAGGCCTTCTTCCAACTCTGGTGCGACGCCCCGCACAAACCGCCAGGATCGACCACCCTGGGCCGGCTCCGGAGCACCTTCAAATTACAGAGGCTCGCGCTCGGTTGGCAACGCCAATCGTCCGGCCTACTCGGGAGGCAATGGCTCTTACCAGCCTCCGCAGCGCTCCGCGCCTTCCTATGATCGAGGCTCTTCCGCTCCTCGTTCATATTCCGCGCCTGGCCGCTCCTATCCGGCTCCCAGCCGCAGCTACTCAGCCCCTAGCCGCGACTATTCCGCACCGGGCCGCTCGAACTCGGCTCCTGCGCCTGGCCGAAGTTATTCCGCACCGAGCCGTTCTTACTCAGCTCCGGCTCCCAGCCGCAGTTATTCTGCTCCCAGCCGCAGTTATTCTGCTCCCAGCCGCAGTTATTCTGCTCCCAGCCGCAGTTACTCTGCTCCCAGCCGCAGTTCTGGCGGAGGTGGCGGCGGCGGCAGTTCTCGTGGCGGAGGTGGCGGCGGATCCTCGCACGGTGGCGGCGGTGGTCGCCCTCATCGATAATTCTTTCTCTACGATTCAGCAGGGCCCGCCTCTCTTCGTTCAGGCGGGCCTTTTTGTTGCGGCTCTGCAAATCCCGTGCAATCGCAAGCCACAACTCTCCCCGCTCGCTCGTGTTTAATGAATAGGTTTAAGACCGGGGCAGTTCTTTTTTCGACATCGCTCTAAGGCCTATTCCCCGGCCTTGCCTCTGGACGGTGATAATGTTGGTAGAACACCGCGTGACCAGCATCCTCTAGCGTCGCGCTCATCGGATCAGGTTCTAAACAAACTCGACGGCTGGCTTTAAACGGCACTATTCGTTACTGGCATTTCAGGAGAGAGGTAAACGCAAATGAAAAGATACGCGCTCAACTTGGTGGGCCTCCTCAGCCTTGCATTGGCTGTCGCTTTCCTCGCGCCGCAACGCGCGCTGGCCGACGATGATGATCCTCCTGGCCGCGTCGCCCGGCTCGGCTATATTCAAGGGAACGTTTCCTTCGAGCCCGCGGGCACTGAAGACTGGGTCGCGGCCGTTGTCAATCGGCCTCTCACAACCGGCGACAAACTCTGGAATGACAACGACTCCCTCTCCGAATTGCATCTCGGCTCGGCAGTCATCCGCCTCGGCGGCAATACTGGGTTTTCTTTCCTGAACCTCACCGACAACATGGCGCAAATCCAGCTCACCGAAGGCACCCTGAACATTCGTGTTCGACGGCTTGCCGATGACGAAACATTCGAGGTCGACACTCCCAATCTCGCTTTCACCCTGCTTCGTCCCGGAAGTTATAAGGTCAATGTGAACGAAGCCGGCGACGCCACCGTCGTTCTTGTCCGCGAAGGCCAGGGCGAAGTCACTGGCGGCGGCTCAGCCTACACTGTGCACCCTCGCGAAGTCGCCACTTTTACCGGTACCGATCAGATTGACGGGAATGTCCAAGGCTGGAACAACTCCTCCGATGATTTTGACAATTGGTGCTCCGAGCGGGAAGATCGAATGGCTCACTCCGTTTCTGCTCGCTACGTTTCCGACGACGTCATCGGCTACGAAGACCTTGACGACTATGGCCGCTGGCGTCAGGTTCCCCAGTACGGCAACGTTTGGTTTCCTCAAGAAACTGCCGCCGGCTGGGCTCCGTATCACACCGGCCACTGGGTTTACATTGCTCCCTGGGGCTACACCTGGGTTGACGACGCTCCCTGGGGTTTTGCTCCTTTCCACTATGGACGCTGGGTTGTCGTCGGCGGCTTCTGGGGTTGGGTGCCGGCGCCGCCGCGCACCGTCGTTGTCGGCGCGGTTTACGTCCGTCCTGTCTATGCGCCGGCCCTCGTCGCTTGGGTTGGTGGAGCGCATTTCGGCGTCGGCGTGAACGTCGGCTGGTTCCCGCTCGGACCGCGAGAAGTCTATGTCCCGTCGTACCACGTGAGCCGCACTTACGTGAATAACATCAACGTGTCAAATACCACCGTGAACACCACCGTCGTCAACAACTATTACAACACCACGGTGGTGAACCGAACCAACGTCACGAACGTCACCTACGTCAATCAGCGCGAGCGCGGCGCTGTCATGGTGACCACCTCCGCGGCTTTTACCTCCGCACAATCCGTTTCACGGCATGCCGTCGTTGTGAATGAGCGCGAAGTCGCCGCGGCCCGCGTTTCCTACGGGGCGCCCGCCGTCGCACCTTCCAGACAAGCTGTTCTCGGTGCAGGCGCCGCCGTTCGCTATAGGCCGCCGGTCGTCGTGGAGAATCGCGTCGTCGTTGTGAAGCAGGCTCCGCCGCCGGCTGCTCCGTCGTTCGCCAGACAACAGGAAGCTATCCGGGCCAATGGAGGCCGTCCTCTGGCAGTCTCTCAAATGCGCCAGATTCAGCCTGAACGGACTGAGGTTCGCAACAACGTGAGAGTCGCCCCTGTGGCCACGCCGCGAAACATGCAAGCTGACCGCGACGCGCAGCCCAACAGAGGCTTTCGGCCGAACAACGACAGAACTGGTCAATCCGATGCGGAACGAGGGGGCCAGCACAATCCGAACCGGCCCGTAAACCCCGGCAACGCCGTCAACAATTCCGGCAATCCGCCTGTCACCAATACTCACGAGCGAATCTACACGGATCGTCCGACGAATAATCGGCCCTCGACACCCGCTAACACTTCGAACGCGCCTGTCGGCAATCCGCAAGCGGATGCCAACAGGGACGTTCCGCGCAACTCGGGCCGGCCAGTGAACCCCGGCAACGCTGTCAACAATTCCGGGAATCCGCCTTCGACAGGAACGCACCAGAGGGTTTACACCGATCGTCCGTCCAATACCGCGCCTGTCGCCCCGGCGAATTCGCCGAATGCGCCCGTCGTTAACCCGCAAGCGGATGCCAACAGAGACGTTCAGCGCAACTCGGGGCGGCCAGTGAACCCCGGCAACGCTGCCAACAATTCCGGGAATCCGCCTTCGACAGGAACGCATGAGAGGGTCTACACCGATCGTCCGTCGAATACCGCGCCTGTCGCCCCGGCAAGCAGGCCGAATGCCCCCGTAGTCAATCCGCAGGTCGAACCGCGGAATCAACAGCCGCCTCAAAATCTCCGCGCGGATCGTCCGGGAGCGATCCGGCAGGATACTCCACCGAGCAACTCGAACAACCCCAACAACGTGACTCCGCGGGTCGAGCCGAAGCCTCAACCGGCGCCGCAGAATGTCCACCCGCCGCAGAATCAGGAGCGTGCGAGACCCGAGCAGCCCAAGCCCCAACCAAAGCAGCAGGAAGAAAAGAAGAAGGATCAGAAACCTGCAAAGCCTGCGAAGGAAGACAAGCCTTCGAAGAGCAGCAAATAGTCATCTCGGCTAGTTCTCATTTTCGGGCGGGTTGCTTGCCAATGGCAGGCAACTCGCCCGCTTCTTTTTCTGCTGCTTGATTTCATCTTCGATGTGAAATCATAAGGCCGACTCGCGTAAGATTCCCCCTCCCTGATATGGACCGGCAATTTACGACTACGCGCTCTTCTGAACGTCCTGCCACCCCGCGTTCTCCGATCTCTATCTTTGCCATTCCCGGCCTGCCCGAAATTCGTCCGTCCCACGATCTGGCGAACCTGATAGTGCTGGCCGCTCAACGAGCGGGCGTCACTTTGAAAGACGGCGACATCCTCGTGGTCGCTCAAAAAGTCATTTCGAAAGCGGAAGGGCGCGTCTTGCGCCTTTCCAAAGTTCGCCCCTCCCGTCAGGCCATAGCATTGGCTAAAAAGCTCTCCAGCGATCCGCGCTTTGTCGAAATTGTCCTTCGCGAATCCCGCCGCATTGTCCGCTCCGATCGCGTCTTGATCGTCGAAACGCATCACGGCTTCGTCTGCGCCAATGCAGGCGTCGACCATTCGAATGTTCCGCGCCTTGATTGCGTCACGCTTCTCCCGAATGACCCGGACCGTTCCGCACGACGTCTCGCCGCCGCCCTCCGCAAACGAACCCGCCATCGTCTCGCAGTGATCATCAGCGACACATTCGGCCGCCCCTGGCGCTTGGGGCTCACCAACGTCGCCATTGGTGCGTCCGGTGTTCCCGCGCTTCGAGATATTCGCGGCACCCGCGACCGCAATAAGAGACCTCTTCGCGCCACGGTTCTCGCGGTCGCCGATGAACTCGCCGCCGCCGCCGGTCTCTTCATGGAAAAATCAGCGGGCACTCCCGTGGTCGTCATCCGCGGCTATCGCTACAGCTTTACGCAGGATCCCGCCTCCCGAATCATCCGCCCCTCGAAAGAGGACCTCTTCCGCTAAATCCAAAGTTTAGTCTTCTGCCGCTCTCATCCGTTTTTTACTTGCGAGAATCTCCTTCCGCCGGGCATCCTTGATTCCGCCATGTCTCCGGCAAGAAAACCCGCCGTTACCGCTCTCGCCGGCGGAATCGGCGCTTCGAAACTGCTTCTAGGCCTCTACGAGGCCATGGATCCTCACGACCTCACCGTCATCGTGAATACCGGTGACGACATCGTTCTTCACGGTCTGAAAATTTCCCCCGACCTCGATATTGTTACCTACACCCTCGCCGGCGTCGTGAATCCCGCCACAGGATGGGGCATGCGCGGCGAAACTTTTCATTTCCTGAAGAGACTCGCTGTCTTCGGCCGCGAAACCTGGTTTAACCTCGGCGACCGCGATCTCGCCACTCACATTCATCGCACCAATTTGCTAGCTCACGGCAAAACGCTCACGCAAGCCGCCGACTCCATCCGCCACGCTCTCGGCGTCAAGTCTCGCATTCTCCCCATGTCCGATCAGCCCGTTCCCACCATTATCGAGACCCGCGACGGCCGCATGCATTTTCAGGAATATCTCATCAAGCACCGCACCGAACCCGGCGTCCGTGCCATCCATTTCGAGGGTATCAAGCACGCCCACGCAGCTCCCGGCGTTCTCGAATCGATTTGCGACGCCGGCCGCGTCATCATCTGCCCCAGCAATCCACTTATCAGCATCGGCCCGATCCTCGCCGTGCCGCGCGTTCGCGAACAATTACGCGCCCGCAGGGAAAGCGTTATCGCCGTCTGTCCCATCGTCGGCGGCAAGTCGCTCAAGGGGCCCAGCGACAAAATGCTTGTCCAACTGGGTTGTGGTTCCTCGGCTTCTGCAGTGGCCAAGCTCTACGCCGATTTCGCCGGCACCTTCGTCATTGACCGCCGCGACGCCTCGCAAGCCGACGCCATCCGAGCTCTCGGCATGCACGTCGCCATTCTTCCCACCGTCATGCGCACCCGCTCCGACAAACGCAAGCTCGCCCGCTCCGTCCTGGCTCTTTAACAACCTGCGGGTCCCTGCACGCGCGAAAGGATTGTTCCAATTTGGGACACTCGTACTCATTCGCTCCTCAACTCCAAGCCGCCTCTCTTTCTCCTAGCACTGACAGCTTCGGACTTTTTTTCCTGTATTTTTTCGAGGCAACCCAAACCCACCCGGGCGTATCCTAATCGCGTAAGCCCAAGCCCAGTCCTGATGTCCCCATGCAAGGCCTCATCTCAAATACCGTCACTGGAGGTGTTGTTATGTCACGCTGGATCTCCTTCGCACTTGTGCTCGCGGCCTGCGTTCTCATGGTTGCGTGCAGTAATTCCATGAACATGAGCTCTCTCCCCTCGGGCAACGGCGTTCCCATGAGCCTGACGATCGGGGACACCCCGCCGAACGGTGTGGCCGTGCTGTTTTTTGAAGCCATGATTACCGGAGCCAGCCTCCAGCCGTCGGATTCCACCAAGCCCGCCGTTTCCGCGATGGCAAACCCTGTCGAAGTCGAATTCGGCCATCTACAGACGGACCGGGCTTTCCTCAGCCTCTCGAACATCGCCCCGGATACTTACAAAAGCATGACACTTACGTTCGGCAACGCCACTTTGACCATCGTCAATCATTCCGGCGCCGCGATCGGCACCTGCGCGAATAATTCCGTCTGTCAGCTAGCGCCCAGTTTCAATCCTTCGACGGCCTCTATTTCCGCGTCTCCTTTTCCCATCACCATCAGCCAGGACTCGGTTGTCGGAATTCGGCTGGACTTCAACGTGAATTCTTCTATTCAAGCCGACCTGTCCATCAATCCCACGGTAACCATCAAGCAGTTGACGCAGCGAAAACGCGACGACGATGAAATGGAAATGGACCAGGACGACGAAGTGGACGGCCAGGTTACCGCCCTTGGAACCAATCAATTCACCCTGATGAACCGGCGCAGCGGTCAGTCCTTTGCGATCACGGTTGACAGCAACACCGTTTTTCAGGATTTTGATCGCGCTGGCTGCACCGCTAGCCCAGCCGACTTTACTTGCGTGAAATCTGGCCAGGTCCTCGACGTGGATTTAAGCCAAAACGGTATGGGAACCATGCTCGCCAAGCGCGTTGAGTTCGAAGAAGACGCCAGCAAACAAGCCATCAAGGGCACCATCACCAGTGTGGACAGCTCCACGCAGTTCCATATGGTCGTGTTTAACGAAGAGCCCGACGTTCAGGGAATCTCCGAAGGTTCCTCCATCGCGGTCACGATTGAACCAAACGCCGTCTTTCAGGTAGGCCTCGAAGAGCTGGGCGAGGACGGCGGCTTCAGCATCACTGGCTTGAGCTTCGCCAGTGGTGCGGACCTTCTTGTTGGGCAGGACATCCAGATTCGGCCTGACACGGTCACTTCCAGCGGCGGCTTTAGCAGCGTTTCGACAGCCCTGGTGCGTTTGTGGCCCTCGCAAGTCACAGGACAAGTCAGCGCCGTCAATTCCATGAACGGCTCCATTACGTTAATGGGCCTTTCTCCACTCTTTACCGGCGCGACGCCGCCTGTTACCACCATCAATGTCATTACACTCTCTCTAATGAACTTCATGGATGGTTCAGGAGGGATGCCCGCTGTCGGCTCTACGGTGTCGGTCAAAGGTCTGCTCTTCAATACGCAGACCACGCCGACACTCGTCACTCGAACCATGCGGTTGGATCGCTAGCGGCAGCTTCGTTCAGTCTGCGCAGTTCGCAACAACAGAAGAGCCTCGCGGCGCGAAAGTCGCGAGGCTCTTTTTGACTTCACTCTTTCGCGATAATGAGATCCCAGGGTCCAATCGTTATCTGTTGACCACGCGCCAGTGGTTTGCCAGTCAGGAGATCGTTTCCGACGCCATAGGAATAGCTAATCGTCGCCGGCGAGCTGGAGTAGTTCAGGATGTAGTGCATCTTGTGCCCGTTTTGGCCGATGCCGTGTTTCACGCGAACGCTCGGTGGAAGCTGCTGGTCCGCACTCGTCAGGCCTGCTGCTTTTAGAGCCTCCAGGACGATGGCGTCCTGCAATTTGTCGGACACCGCGGTTCCCTCGTAAAGCAGTGTTCCCGAGCCATAATGATTTTCCGTGATGGCTGGCCAGCGCCCGAAAAAAGGATGATCGTAATACGCGAGCGGCTTGGCCGTCTCCAATTGCAGAAATTCCGCCCAGGTTCTGACTTTGTTTTCTTCGCCCAAATGAAACGGATCTCCTTTCAACGCCAGCGGATGCTCGAGATTGGAAAATTCCTGGTAGGTGAAACCGGCGGCTTTGCGCAGGGGGCCCGGCGCAAGTTCCCAGCGCACGGCGGAGTTCTCGTTGGCAAACCCGCTCTTGAAGGTCATCAAAACGTGGCCGCCATTGCGAACATAGTCAGAGATTTTCTCGAGCAGGGCGTCATCGGCGATATAGAGGCAGGGAACGATGAGCAGCTTGTACTTGGCGAGTTCGCCCGCGCTCACGCCGGGAAAGACGATATCGGTGCCCACGTTGGCGAAATAGAGCGAGTTGTGCAATTGCGAAAGAATCGCCCCGTAGCCGTGCGTCGCTGTGCCCGGCGTCCAGCCCGTTTCAGGCATCCGCTCGAAAGGCATGAATCCGATGGCGTGGGAGGAATCTACGCTGTATAGAATCGCCACGTCGTTGCTGGTTTTCATGTTGGCCAGTTCGGTGCCAATTTTCAGGAGTTCGTGCGCCACGCGCGAGACTTCCGCGTAGGCGCGATTGGGCTGGAGGTCGTGGCTCAACACTCCCTTCCAGTACGTCTCCTGGCCGGCGTGAATGGAATGCCAGTGCCAGTATTCGACCATGTTGGCCCCGCTCGCGATGTGCGTGTAAACATCCAGCCGCAATTGTCCGTCGTAAGGAGGGAATTGG
>Ga0070730_10000848_pt1 | contig 32232 bp, 34 predicted proteins | sample Coa_R1_3_FD_66447 | JGI IMG/M metagenome (GOLD analysis project Ga0070730, IMG submission 66447) | Surface soil microbial communities from Centralia Pennsylvania, which are recovering from an underground coalmine fire - Coalmine... | ecosystem: Environmental > Terrestrial > Soil > Unclassified ... | reverse complement strand
GCACGCTGAAAGACGCGATCAACGAGGCGATGCGAGACTGGGTCACCAATGTGCGGTCCACGCATTACCTTTTGGGAAGCGTGCTGGGGGCACATCCGTATCCCACGATGGTGAGGGATTTTCACCGCGTGATCGGGCGCGAGGCGCGGGCGCAAATTCTCAAAGCCGAAGGCAAATTGCCCACCGCCGTGATTGCTTGCGTTGGCGGCGGATCGAATTCGATCGGCGTATTTTATGAGTTCATCAAAGACAAGAAAGTTCAGCTGGTCGGCGTCGAGGCTGGCGGGCGCGGCGAAGCACTCGGGGAACATGCGGCACGCTTTCGCGGTGGATCTCCGGGAGTGCTGCAGGGAACGTATTCTTATGTGCTGCAGGACTCGGGTGGACAGATTGCGCTGACGCATTCGGTGTCGGCAGGGCTGGATTATCCGTCGATCGGACCGGAGCACGCGGCGTTGCGCGATGCGGGACGGGCGGAGTATGTGCCGGCTTCGGACGATGAGGCGCTTGAGGCGACAACTCTGTTAGCTCGAACGGAAGGAATTATTCCCGCGCTGGAGTCGGCACACGCGGTGGCGGAGTGCATCAAGCGTGCGCCGAAAATGAAGAAATCGGAGATCGTGCTCGTGAATGTGTCGGGGCGGGGCGATAAGGACATCGGAATATTGCGGGAGAACTTGAAGTTGGATTGAGCGATCGGGCGATTGCGTGATTGTACGATTTGCAATCACTCAATGGCTCAATCACTCAATCACTCAATTGCGATGCCTCTCACTTTCTACAACAAGCCGGCGCTAGTAGCGTACGTGACTTGCGGGGATCCGGATCTCGCGACGACGCGGGAGATTGTGCTGGCGGCGATTGAGGCTGGGGCCGATGTGATTGAGTTGGGCGTGCCGTTTAGCGATCCCGTGGCGGATGGGCCGGTGATCCAGCGGGCGAGTGAGCGGGCGCTCAAGAAGGGGACTTCGTTGGCGCAAGTATTGACTCTGGCCGCTGAGCTTCGGGAGCACGCGCAATCGACGGGGCTGATCGTGTTTACGTATCTGAACCCCATTCTGCGGATGGGGATGGAGAAATTCTGCAAAGTAGCGCGGGCAGCGGGGGTCGATGGCGCGCTGGTCACGGACTTGCCAGTCGAAGAGGCGGGAGAATATCTGCGAGCGATGAGGCAGCACGATTTGGCTCCCGTGTTTCTGGCGGCGCCGACGAGCCCGGATGGGCGCTTACAGCGAATTGCGGCGGCATCGCGAGGATTCGTGTATGCGGTCTCACGCACGGGAGTCACCGGGCAGCGTCAACAGCTAACAGAAGACGCGAAAAAACTGGTGAGGCGGCTGCGACGTGTGACAAAGTTGCCGATCGCGCTGGGCTTTGGGATTTCGACGGCGGAGCAGTTTGCTGAAGTCGGTGAATTTGCCGACGCGGTTGTGGTGGGAAGCGCCATTGTGGAAACGGTTGAACGGAACCGCGGGCGCGAGGCGGAAGCGGTGGGCCAGTTTGTTCGCGGGCTGAGAGGCATCCGATCCGAAGTTTCTGCTGCCGCACGGTGAAAGAGTTTTGCTTTATCGCTCCCCACGTCTCGCAAATGCAGAGACATGGGGCACCCAATGACTTTTTAGATCGAGACGAGTGCACAGATCCTTCGCTTCGCTCAGGATAGTGCATGATTTCGCTGAAGGCTGAAAGCTGATAGCTGACGGCTGGTTTCCATGGACATCGAAGACTGGCGTAAGAAAATCGACGAACTGGATTGCAAGCTGGTGGCGCTGATCAGCGAGCGGGCGCGGGCTGCAGTCGAGATTGGACGACTGAAGCGGAACACGTCGCTACCCATCTATGAGCCCGACCGGGAGCGGATTGTATTTGAAAACGTGCAGGCGGCCAATCCGGGGCCGCTGCCGGGAAGAGATCTGGTACGCATTTACGAGCGCATCATCGACGTCATGCGGAATATTCAGAAGGAAGAAATCGTGCCGGCGGTGGAAGCGAAGGACGGGGAGACGGAGTTGGAGTCGGATGTGAATGACTAACTAGCTCCCAGCTGTCAGCTATCAGCTCTTAGTCTGAGCGGATGTAGCTGATAGCTGAGGGCTGAAAGCTGAAGGCTGTTCTTATGATTGTTGCCATGCAGGAAGGCGCCGACGAGGCGCAAATACAGCAGGTCATCGAACACCTGGTGAAAATGGGGTTCGAGGTACACCGGTCCACAGGTGCGCGCATGACTGTGCTTGGCGCGGTGGGCTCGGGGATCGATTTCGATATTCGCAATCTCGAGTTGCTGCCGGGAGTGCAAGAAGTTCACCGCATCAGTTCGCCCTACAAGCTGGCGGGGCGGCGTTTTCGGCCGGAGGGAACGATCGTCAAGCTGCCCAACGGAATTGGCATCGGCGGCAACGAAATCGCGGTGATGGCCGGACCTTGCTCGGTGGAGTCGCGCGAACAATTGTTCTCGACCGCCGAGGCCGTGTCGAAAGCCGGGGCAAAAGTCTTGCGGGGAGGCGCCTTCAAGCCGAGGAGTTCTCCCTATTCGTTCCAGGGCCATGGCGAAGATGCGCTCAAGCTGCTGAAAGAGGCCGGAGAGAAATTCACCCTGCTGGTGATCAGTGAGGTGATGGAGATCTCGCAGATTCCGATGATGCTGCCCTACGTGGACATCCTGCAGATCGGCGCCCGCAACATGCAGAATTTCAATCTGCTGCGCGAATTGGGTAAAGTGCGCAAGCCCGTTCTTCTGAAGCGTGGGATTGCAGCGACATTTGAGGAGTTGCTCCTATCGGCGGAGTACATTATGTCGGGCGGAAATTACGATGTGATTTTGTGCGAGCGCGGCATCCGCACCTTCGAGACCTACACGCGCAACACCATGGACATCTCGGCGATCCCGATTATTCACAAGCTCTCGCACCTGCCGATGACGGCGGACCCTTCGCACGGAACCGGGCGCCGCGACAAGGTTTCTCCCATGGCGCGGGCATCGGTTGCAGCCGGCGCGGATGCGCTGCTGATTGAAGTGCACTGCAATCCAGACAAGGCGCTGTCGGATGGAGCGCAGTCGCTGTTTCCCGAGCAATTTTCAAAGTTGATGGACGAGCTGCGGATGATTGCCCCGGCAGTCGGGAGAAAGATCTAGAGATTGAGTCGTTGAGCCATCGGGTCATTGAGTCATTGCTAGTGCCTCGATCAAATGGCCCAATGGCTCAATGGCTCAATTTTTTATGCCCATTCGTCAAATCACGATCATTGGGACCGGCCTGATCGGCGGATCGCTGGCGCTGGCCCTGCGGAAGAAAAAGTTCGCCGGTCGGATTGTGGGCTGCGATCGCGAAGGCACGCTGGAGCGCGCGCGGATGCGCGGGGCCATCGACGAGGGCACGTCGAACCCGGGAGACGCGGTGCGCGGGAGTCAACTGGTGGTGCTCGCGACTCCGGTGCTGGCGATTGTGGATCTGATTGAACGCGTGGGGCCGGTGCTCCCGTCAAAGGCTCTGCTGACGGATGTAGGGAGTACGAAAACGGCCGTCGTCGAGCGAGCGGTGCAGGTGTTTGGCAAGGCCGCTGGAAAGCGATTTTTGGCGGGTCATCCGATGGCGGGCAAAGAGTTGAGCGGCGTCGATTACGCGGATGCGGATCTGTTTCAGAATGCGGTGTGGTTCTTGTCGCCGCAGGCCGGTCAGAATTTGAATGAAGGCCTGTTTGCGGAGTTTGCAGGATGGATTGATGCGATTGGGGCGCGGATCGCGATGTTGCCGGCGGAGGAGCACGACCGCTTGTGCGCATGGATCAGCCATGTACCGCAGATGATTTCAACGGCGCTGGCAGCCGCGCTGGTGGAGGAATTTGGGGCGGAAGCTCCGCTGCTTCCGGCGGGCGGGCGCGCGCTGCAGGAGATGACGCGGATCTCGGCGAGTCCGTATTCGATGTGGCGGGATGTGGCCATCAGCAACAAGAAGAATCTGGAAGACGCGCTGTGGAAAGTAGAGCAGCGGCTGGCCCATATTCGTGAGAATCTGGCTACGCGCCAGTTGGCGGATGAGTTCGAACAGGCGCATGAGTTGAGGAAAGCGCCTGCCAAGCCGAAATAACCCTGTTACCACAGACATCATTTAGAATTCTCCCGCTATGAATAAAGTTGTGGCCAATGCGGATGAGGCCATCCGCGATGTGTTTGACGGGGCGACGATCATGATCGGGGGCTTCGGGCTCTGCGGGATGCCGGAGAATCTGATTCGCGCGCTGGCGAAGAAGGGCACCAAGAATCTGCACACCATCAGCAACAATGTCGGCATTGATGGTGTAGGAAACGGATTGTTGTTGGCGGCGGGGCAGATCGTGCATCACATTGGGACGTATGTCGGCGAGAACAAGTTGTTGGAAGAGATGGTGCTGAATGGGAAGATCAAGCTGGAACTGGTGCCGCAGGGAACGTTCTCCGAGCGCATTCGGGCTGGCGGAGCGGGGATTCCGGCATTCTATACGCCGACTGGGGTTGGGACCGTGGTTGCTGAGGGCAAGGAGACACGGGAGTTTGATGGGCGCTTGTATGTGATGGAGCGCGGATTGAAGGCGGACTTTGCGTTTGTAAAGGCCTGGAAGGGTGATAAATCGGGGAATCTGATTTACCGGAAGACGGCGCGGAACTTCAATCCGATGATGGCGAGCGCCGCGAAGATTACGATTGCTGAGGTTGAGCATCTGGTGGAGGTCGGCGACTTGGAGGCAGACTCCATTCACACTCCGTCGATTTACGTAAAACGGATTTTCCAGGGAGAGTTGTACGAGCGGAGGATTGAACGGAGGACGGTAAGGAAGGCTGGTTAGTACTCAGTAAACAGTTGGAGTCCAGTGAGGATGACGTCGAAAATCTTAAACCGCTGAGAGCGCTGAGAACTGCCGCAGAGAACGCTGAGAGAGGCTGTTAACGCCAACGACGAACGACTTACGACTGATGACCGAAAATGAATAAACCATCTAAAGACGTCGATAAGCGGGAGCGGATTGTGAAACGCATCGCGCGGGAGTTGCGCGATGGGTTCTATGTGAACCTGGGGATCGGGATGCCGACACTCATCGCGAATCATGTGCCGGCGGGGATGACGGTCACTTTGCAATCCGAGAATGGGATGCTAGGGATTGGGCCGTATCCGGTGGAGGGGACGGAAGATCCCGATCTCATCAATGCTGGAAAGGAAACCGTCAGCGAAATGCCAGGGACGGCGTATTTCTCGAGCGCAGACTCGTTTGCCATGATCCGCGGGGGGCACATCGATCTGAGCGTGCTGGGGGCGATGGAAGTGGATGAAACCGGCAGCATCGCGAATTGGATGATTCCCGGGAAGATGGTCAAAGGCATGGGTGGGGCAATGGATCTAGTCGCGGGGGCGCGACGTGTGGTGGTGGCGATGGAGCATACGACGCGCGAAGGGGCCCCGAAGATTTTGAAGAAGTGCACACTGCCGCTGACGGGAGTGCGCGTGGTCGATACGATTGCGACAGAGATGGCATATATCCGGGTGACGAAAGATGGACTCGTGCTCGAGGAGCTTGCGCCGGGACTAACGGCGGAAGATGTGCAGAAGGCGACTGAGGCGCGATTAATTGTGAGTAAAGAATTGAAGGTGATGGAGAGCTAGCGGCAGGCAATCTCAAGAACTCTCGTGGCGTGGCAACGGATAGATTGAAAGCGTCTTTCCCACCCTGGCAAACTCCGGATCTGCAGTTACGACCGAGGCGCTATGTTCGATAGCGAGTTCAGCTGCAAATGAGTCCGCGTAGCCGAGATTGTGTTTTTGCTTGAGGGCGGCGGCGCGGGTTGCACGCGCGAAGTCAGCCGGGATGAAAACAATTGGCATGTCGGAGACGTTGGCCTCAGCAACATGCGCTTTCGCTTCGCCGTAAAGCTTCCAGACAATATAAAAGACCTCGCCCCAGTTCACGGTCGACATCAGGAGCGGTACCTCCGATCGCAGGGCTTCTTCCATCAGGCGCTCAACTCTCAAAGCCGTTCCCTCACGATCCTCGAAGTGTCCGATGAGCGCACTGGCATCGAGAACGTAACGCCGGCGGCTCATCCCTTTTCCCGCTTGCGGTCGCGCTCGCGTTCGGCGAATAGCTCGTCAAACATGGTCGGGGCCCCTGGCTCGGGCTTTAGGAATCCTCGAATCTCGCCAAGTCTGCGGTTGGTTAGAGGAGTTAGCACTAGACGACCATTCTCCTCGATCAACTTGGCACTGGTACCTTTTTCCAATCCCAGCTTTTGACGCAATTCTGCGGGAACCACGAATTGGCCCTTTGAACTCATGGTGATGTGGTAAGCCTTCATGTTTATTATCTTACTATATCATATTAGTAAGGCAAGTATAAATTGACTTACGAAAATCTCACTTGACCTCCAGGCTCCCCCTTAATTTGTTGACGAATAAGGAGATAGCCTTTATTTCTTTTCTCTCGCAATCGATGTTTACTGGCGACTACAATAGCTCGAGGCGTCATCGAAAGGTGTAGACGCCACGAGGCATGTACAGGTTCTATCCGCCGTAGGCGGAGGGGCACTGGAGGACATGATGAGCATTACTCCCATCGGTGGGAGCCCGTTTGATGGCTCCGGCCGGAAAGTCACGACCGCATCCCTGCGGGAACAGAAACTCCGTCACGAACCCATCACCTGCATCACGGCTTATGACTACCCCGCAGCTCGCCTTGTGGACGAGGCCGGTGTGGATATGGTCCTCGTCGGCGATTCCCTGGCGCAAACCGTCCTCGGATACGAGAACACGCTCTCGGTCACGATGGACGAGATGCTGCATCACGTGAAAGCGGTGCGGCGGGGCGTCAAGAATGCGCTGCTGATTGCAGACATGCCGTATGGGTCTTACCAGGTCGACTCGAAAGAGGCTGTGATCAATGCCACGCGATTTGTGAAAGAAGGCCGCGCCGAGGTAGTAAAGATCGAAGGCGGCGAGAAGCGTGCGGACCTGATCCGGCACATTATCGACGCGGAGATTCCGGTGGCCGGGCACATCGGGCTAACGCCTCAGTCGGTCAACGTGATGGGCGGCTACAAGGTGCAGGGCAAGAACCTCGGAGGCGTTGAACAGCTCATGCGCGATGCGGTTGCGCTGGATCGCGCGGGCGTGGCTTGCCTGTATCTGGAGGGCATCCCGCGAGAAGTGGCGGCTATGATCACCGCGGAAGTCAGCACGCCAACGATCGGTATCGGCGCGGGACCGGAGTGCGACGGGCAAGTGCTGGTATTCCATGACATTCTGAACCTGACGTTTATGCCACCGGCGAAATTTGTGCGGCGCTACGGGGATGCAGCGGGGCTGATCACGCAGGCCGTGCAGGCGTTTCGGGCGGATGTGCGATCCCACCAATATCCGTCGGATGAGGAGTCATACCACTTGCCGAAGGAGACCAAGACCGCGTTGGAGACCGTCATGGAGCGAAAACGGGCGATGAGGCGTTAGGTAACTTCCTCGTCGCAGACTTTCCGCGGATGAACGCGGATCCTCCGAACGGAACAACGCGGTATTGTGTTGCGTATATTAACTGTGTGGGGTGCTCCGGTTTTCAGGCATCCCGAACGGCGCCGGGTGGTGCTACGCTATTAGGGGGAGGCAGCCATGCTTTCGACGATATTCTTCTTCCCATTCTTTGGCTTTGGATTTGTGATGTACTTCTTGCCGTCGATCATTGCTCTGGCTCGAAGCAAGCGCGATCTGCTCGCCATCTTCTTGCTCAATTTCTTTCTGGGTTGGAGCGTGATTGGGTGGATCGTGGCGCTGGTGTGGGCGGCGAAGAACGATGTCCCAGCGGTGGCGAGGTAAATCTGGCCCTGTGATATCCCTGCGTGCCCGAGTGGTGTTGATGATCGTTGCGGCAATGCCGCTGGCTGGCTGCACGCAGCAGCAGGCCGCCCAAACACCGGACGCGCAGGCCATTCTTGAGAAGATCCCCGCGGCAGACTCTGCGCAGTACGATCGCATTCATGATATGAAGACCTGGCGCAATCCTTACCTGATTGTGCGTCCGGACGGCGTAGCTGTGTATGACATTGCGGACAGCGCAGAGATTATCGTGAAGCCGGAGGAATTGCTGCCGGAGTTGGCGAAATTTCCGGCTTCGAATTGGCCTTACGGACGCGTGGTGGCGGCTGCCGAGGCCAAGCGGGACTCAGAGCAAGATGCGGCTGCGATACGGCGGAATAAGGGGATTATGGGCGGATTGTTGGAAGGGGCGCATATTGCGGTGAAATGGGTGCCGGGAACATAGGTATTGGGTGTTAGGTGTTAGGTCTTAGGATTTGTTTCAAAGGCTATTCGTCAGCGGAACCCAAAGGCTCAACCCCTAAGACCCGACACCTGAGACCCAAGACCCAAATCCCAAATCCCAACTCTTGAAAATCCTCACTACAATTCACGAAATGCGGGCGGCTTCGCGGGCGGCCAGGGCTGGCGGAAAGCGTCTGGGATTCGTACCCACGATGGGAGCGCTGCATCAGGGGCACTTATCGCTGGTGCGCGCGGCGCGAACAGCGAGTGATGTAGTTGCGGCATCGATCTTTGTTAATCCCACACAATTTGGTCCGAATGAGGATCTGGCAACGTACCCGCGCTCGTTTGAGCGGGACTGTGACGAGCTGGAGCGTGAGGGAGTTGCATTGCTGTTCGCACCAAAGGTGGAAGAGATGTATCGGCCCGATGCTGTCACCTGGGTTACGGTTGAAGGCTTGAGTGAAAAACTCGATGGACGGTCACGGCCGGGTCATTTTCGCGGGGTCACAACCGTCGTCGCGAAACTGTTGCATATCGTGGAGCCGCATGCGGCATTCTTCGGGCAGAAAGACGCGGCGCAGGTAGCGATCATCCGGCGAATGGTGCGGGATTTGGACCTGCCCGTCCAGATTGTTGTCTGCCCGATCGTGCGGGAACCGGATGGATTGGCAATGAGCTCGCGGAATGCATATCTAAATCCCGAGCAACGAAAACAGGCGCTGATATTGCATCGTTCGCTGGTGCACGTGCGCGAGCTCGTCGAGGGAGGCGAGCAGTCCGCCGCAAAGTTAATATCAGCGGGACGCGATTTGTTTGCGGGTGAACCTTCCGTTCGGCTTGACTATTTCGAGATCGTGAATCCGGACACGCTGGATATGGTCCCGGAGGTTTCCAACGGGGCCCTGGTGGCGGTAGCCGCTTACGTGGGGGCCACACGTTTGATCGACAATCTTCTGATCACCAGATGATCATCAGAGTGATCGTCGAAAGCCAAAGTCCCAACCACAGGGGAGGGGCACAGGAAAAGATTCCCACTCCTCGCAAAACCCGCCAGAAGTGGGGCACCAACAAATTCCAGGCTAGTAGGAGTATGGGTCGATATAGCTCGGTGCCGTGTAATAGCCGTCGAGCCAGGGCGTGTACCAGTAGGGAGGCCAAGCCCAGAGACTCCACGGACCCCACCAGCCCCATCCCCAACCCCAGCCGAAACCGAGACCCCAACCCCATCCCCCGCCCCATCCCCAACCGCAACCCCAACAGCCGAATCCAGGGTGGCCGAAGCCGACGCGCCAGGGAACTCCGCGCCATGCGGTGACGGATGCGACGGCAACCGTCCTGCGATTCAGAGCAGCGGACGTATGCGTTGCTGCGGCAGTTGTGGTGTGGTTTAAAGAAGCGCTAGCCGGAGCCTTGTTCGAAGCCAGCGTCGAAGTTGCTGGCGAAGTTCGATTTGAGCTCAAAATTGAGGTTGGGGTGTGTTCGCCGCCGAAAGAGTGCCAATTCCCGTCGGCGATCGCCGAGTGAGAGGCTTGCCCCGCCGAGGACCGAACGCCCAGCTCCGCATTCGATCGGGCGCCTCCTTCTGAAGACCTTGCACCCTGAGAAGCGGATCGGGAGCCCATGCTGCCGGAGTTGGCGGATTGAAACGAGTGCCATCCGGGAGAGGCATCGCGAACGCCACGGCCCTCGGAGGACCAGGCGTGGTAAGTGCCGGATTCGTGCGTCGAAGGCGAGCCGCCCCGCATCCCCGAGCCACGAGAATCTCCGCCGCTAAAGCCCCCGTGGGATCCCCCACCGTAGCTACCGTGGTTTCCGCCGTAATAGCCAGCGTGCGAGCCGCCATACCCGCCGCCACCGTGGAAACCACCCCCACCGGAGAAGCCACCGCTACCATGAAATCCGCCACCGCCACCACCGACGTGACCCCCGCCATGCTGGGCGTGGGCGAGCTTAGGTGTGCAGATGAGGACGATTGAAGACACTACCGCAAGAAGGGCTTTCTGCAGGGTGGGACTGCTCATTTGAGACCCTCCACCGAACTAGTGCGGCCTTGGCAGGAATGGGCCGAGTTGATGAAATCCTACTCCTGTTGAGAACCCGCAATCCAGTCACAAAGTTGCGCCGTTAAAAGAAAGAAAGGCATAGCAGCGGACGCGGCCAATCGTGATGAGTACCCCATTTAGGGCTGAGGGGCGACCGCTACGACTCCTAGAGACTGCATCCTCTCCCGGACCAGAGTTTCGACCTGGTTCCAAAGGAAAGGATCGCACTGGCTCTGCATATGGCTCGGCGTGATGTTGCGGTCGAACCAGGAGGTTCCCTCGCAGGTCACGGGGCTCTGCCGATAATCAAAGCGGTAGTTTCCGAGGATCTGCGTTTTGGAAGAGTCAGCGGCGCGAATCTCGCGGCGTCCGTGGATGAGCCCGTGGGGCTGATAGAAGTTCACGGCTGCGGCGACGTTGTCAGGAATGATGCTGTCGGACTGCCATAGCTTGGCAACACTATCGACCTGCACCGTGAGTAGAACAGGCACGTTGATGCGGTTGAGTTCGCGAGCAAGCACCACGGCGGCAGAGGCTCCCCAGCTGTGGCCGAAGAGGATAATGCGCGCCGAAGATTTTTCTTCGTCGGTCAGAACGCCATCGTGATCGCGATCGAGCAGACGCAGAATCTTTTTGTACGCGGCTTTGCGGTGGCGGTTTTCGAAAACCTCAACAAAAGATCCGCCCGGACTGTTCTTGCGAATGCTCTGCGCCAGCTTGACCGGGCCATGATTGGGATTGTCATGGCGGACGAATCCGCCGGCAAAACCGATAATGATTGTTGAATAAGAAGCCGGGCGGCTGGCCACAGCGCCATCCGCCGCGTGAAGAGGCAGGGGGAGGACTGCGCACAGGAGGAGGGCCGCGAACACATTCCGGGATCGGTCGTAGCGAGGCACGTGCGGGCTCCCTTTGGAATACCTGCTACTTCGTATGATGAGCCTGGCGGAAAGAGGGTGCAGCAGAAATTTTAGGTTATTTTGCCCGCTTTGGCCCGTCGAACGCCGCAGATACGGCTTTATGACGGGGGCCAGACCCGGAAAGAGTCTACACCCGCTGTCAAGGGGTTCGGGGGATTACCGGACTTTGGACGGGCATGCATTCCCATGGGTTCTTCCAGCGGGGCGATCCCTCCCTGCGCACGAAAAGCGGCTCCGGGCGGGGATGAGCTCAGCGAATGTATTCACGCGATTACAGAAGGGACGTCTTCGGTCCGGAGACAAACGGGCTGCGACTGAGAAAATAGCGAAGCGGGAGGGTGGCGGCCTTGGTGATGCCAATGCGAGGGCTTAAAACGACGCTGCGGGAGCGGAATCCGTCATCGCCGATCCAGAGACCTCCGGAGGCCAAGGTCAGATCGCAGCCGTTGTCGCGAGCACGCGTGATGCCGAAAGCTTCGCACAGGCGACCTGGTCCGCTGGTGAGTTTGGGATAGTCTTTTGCGCTGTGCAGCGTGATTCCCCTTGCATGTGCCATTGCCTCCAGCCCGGTGAGCGGTTCGAGCGCGCGGAACAGGACGCATCCGGCGCGGCCTTCACGCTCGCAGGAGACATTCAGGCAATAGTGATTTCCGTAAATGAAATAGACGTAGGCGTACCCAGGTGGACCGAACAGGACGGCGTTGCGCAAGGTCTGGCCGCTGTAGGCATGGGCTGCGGGGTCTTTGTCGCCGAGGTAGGCTTCGACTTCGACGATGCGGGCAGTGAGACAAGGTGTTCCTTCGCGGACAAGGATTTTTCCGAGAATATCGCGGGCGACGCGGCGCGCCCCGCGGGCGAAGAAAGCGCGGGGAAGTGGACGAATATTGGAAGGGGGATCGGGCACGTGGGAGAAATTCTAAATTGTCGGTGCTACACCACCACAGGGCTAAAGCCCACGGTCATGCAATCCGGCCGCTTTTCCACGGTACTCCATGGGCCTGGAACGGGACGCGGCTGAGGTCTCGATCGTGCGACTTCGCGCGCAGCGCCGGACGAATGCGTCCGGCGCCACATGAGCTCTCATGCGGCGCCTTTGGCGGAGTCTTTCAGATAGGCGAGGACCTCTTCGGCGTGGCCTTCCGGTTTCACCTTCTCGAAGATGTGCTCAATCTTGCCGTCCGGGCCGATGATGAAGGTAGTGCGGGCAACTCCCCAGACTTTTTTCCCGTACATGTTCTTTTGCTTCATAACACCGAAGGCTTCAGCAACCTTCTTGTCGGCATCGGCGAGGAGGGTGAAGGGCAGGCTGAACGCGTCCTGGAATTTCTTTTGTGCCTTCGGCGTATCTGGGGAGATGCCGAGCAGCACGGCGCCGGTCTTCTGAATCTTAGTGTATGTGTCGCGGAACCCGCGCGCTTCTACGGTTCAGCCGGGAGTGTTCGCCTTGGGATAAAAATACAGGACGACGATCTTGCCGCGAAAGTCCTTGAGTGAGACCTGTTTGCCATTCTCATCCTGCAAAGTAAAGTCGGGAGCCTTATCATTGACTTGCATGGGAATTTCTCCGGAAGAAATGAAGCGCGCGTGCACGCAGTTCGGATTCCCAGGTCTCGCAAAAACGGCGAGACCTGGGGCACCTCTTTCGCTGCGGCACCCCGCGTCGTTGAAGAGTTTACACCGCGCGACGGTGGCCTGCTGCGCGATAGCACTGGTTTTCCTCTTCGTCATTCCGTTTGCCGCAGCGCAGGAGGAACGTCCGCAGATTCCGGTGGGCGAGAGAAAAGCTCCTAGGAAGAAAGATGCGGGGCCGCGCGCCATCGCAGTGTTGCAGATGAGCAAGGACGGAAAGAAGATGTCGCTCGTGCCGATCGCGATTTTGATCAACGGAAAATTCTGGGACGCGAGCGCGTACAAAGCCGATCCCGTTCCGATGTCTTTGGACCCTGGGACGGTGTACGAAGCGGAGCAGACGGGAAGTTCGTTGGGGTTGTTCACCGTGAATAACGCCCTGCACAGCAATGCTCGAAACAGCGATGCGCCTTGGATTGCGACGGGTGCATGGCATCCGACCGGATCGGACGAACCCAAGCCTTCGATAAAAGCTGACAAGGCGCCGGTCGGGATAACGGCCGAAGATAATGGACCACCACGTCTGACACACGACACGAGCGCTGCGAAGACAACGCCCGCAAGATCAGGTTCGGCCCCCGCAGCCGGTAGTTCTACGTCCGCTACTCCTTCTTCCAACGCGCCGCCCGCGAGTTCGTCGAAATCAGGCGGAGGTTCCGGCGAGGACGAGCCACCCCGTTTGAGCAAAGGAAGTTCGGCGTCTTCTTCGGCTTCGGCTGATTCTGCTCCACCTGCTTCCGGCACGCCCGCCAAGCCTGAAGATTCGAAACCGGCCATCACGGTGGAGGGGAAATCGAACATCCCCACATCCGACAGCGGTACAGCCGAAACGAACCGGCCCAGGCTTCGCCGAGGGAAACCTGCGGAGTCGTTCGCGGATGAAGACGTTCCTGGCTACAGCAGGCCGGGCGCGAGTACATCACCCGAAAAACGAGAAAAATCCTCGGAAGCAAAAGCGGCGCAAGAGGACTTCAAATTCGTTCCGGCGATTTCCGATGCCAGCGGTCCCCCACCGCATTCGTATGCATACGAATGGCTCAAGGGTGACGAAGAAGATCGGCGGAAACAAATCACGGCACTGGCGAAGGAGCAGGTGCAGGCCTACGTAATCGCGCAGGACAAGGCGAAGATCAGGACGACGGCGCCGCAGCCAGGGAAACGCGCATCCGTCAAGGTGAGCGAGCCGATTCTCGAAAATGAGCAAATGACTGCTTACGACCTGTGGAATTCGAATCAGCCGATCATCGTCTACAGCGCGGAAGCGCACATGCCAGCGCCCGCGAGCACCAGCGCGGACGTGAATTCCAACATGCGGTATTCGATTATGCTGGTCGCCTATCCTGATATTTACAACAACCTGCATAAGCTCTATTCCGGCGTGACGGACAGGCTTCATCTGGATGTGACGCCGAAGCTTGAGCTGGTGGATGCTGTCGACGCCGACGGCGATAACCGGGGCGAGTTGCTGTTCCGCGAGGTGTCGGATGCGGGGAACGGTTGGATCGTTTATCGCGCTACGGCGGACAAGCTTTTTAAGATGTTTGACAGCCTGAATCCGGAATAGGGAGCAAGTGCGGCGGGCGAGACACCCGCCGCCACAGCCGGCGAGCCGCCGGCGCTACTCCGCTTTTTTCAGTGCCTCCGCGGCTTGGCACAGAAACGCATTTACTTCATCACTGAACGGCCTCCTGAACGTGGCAGGCCAGTTTGCCTGGTCGGCATAGAGCTTCTGCAGGCTTTGCTCGATGCCGGGGTCACCGCCGGTGAACTGTTTCAGCAATGCCTGTCGCCGTTCCGCCAAAGCCAGCCCGGTTGCGCTGGAGGGCACTGCTCCGCTGGCCATTGCTGCCTCGGTATCCTTCACCAATGCGGCCCAGCCTTTTTCCGATTCGGCCTGCACTTCCGGCGTCCAACGCTGCCGAAGGCTGGTGAGCTGTTCCTCGCTGTAGTACTTCTTCATCCAGTCTTTTCTGGTTTGCATTTGAATCACCTCGATGACTTTGCGGAATGGTTCCCAATCGGGGGAGCCTCCGGAGGACGCGATCTGCTCGGCGTGCGCAATGGCCCGGATAGCCCGCTCGAGATGGTCCCGCTTTTCAGCCAGGATCTCGCGTTGTTGGCGCAGCGTTGAGCACAGGTCGACATCTTTCCGGCGGAGCAGCTCCCGAATTTGGAACAGGCGAAATCCGATGAACTTCAGGGCAACAATCTGCTCCAGACGCACGAAGTCACGGTCGGAGTACACCCGATACCCGGCACGAGTGCGTCCGCTGGGCTTGAGCAATCCCAGGCGGTCGTAATGATGCAGGGCGCGGACAGTGACTCCGGCGTGCTTCGCGAATTCGTGAGGCAGATAGGTGCGGTTCACGGTATCCCCTAATCGAGGTTTTACGGTCTGACGTCACGTCAGGGTCAAGGAGATTTTAGCTTGGGTCTATATCTCGAAGAACAGTCACGATTTGGAGCGTTCCGCTACAATCTTCGTGCCTTGAGGAGAATGATCATGCGGAGAGTGTGGCTGTGGTTCGGAGCCGTGTTGCTGTGCTGCGGGTTGGCGTTTGCTCAGGATGAAGACTTCAGCAAAGTGCAGATGAAGGTCAAGAAGGTAGCTGGCAGCGTGTACATGCTGGAAGGCGCGGGCGGAAATATTGGCGCGTCGGTCGGAGAGGACGGCATTGTGGTGGTCGACGATCAGTTTGCGCCTCTGGCGGAAAAGATTCAGGCGGCGCTGAAGGGGATCACCGACAAGCCGGTGCGGTTCATCATCAACACGCACTATCACGGCGACCACACGGGGGGAAATGCTTACTTCCAGAAACAAGCGCCGATCATTGCGCATGACAACGTTCGCAAGCGGCTCGAAAGCGGCGGCGCAGCGGGCAATGGCGGTTCGATTCACATGGATGTGAAGCCGGCGGCGAAGGAAGCTCTGCCGATTATTACGTTCGATCATGATGTGACCGTGCACTTGAATGGCGAAGACATTCGCGCGCTGCACTTTCCGGCGGGACACACAGACGGAGATTCGGTCATCTTCTTTCCCCAGTCGAATGTCGTGCACATGGGCGATGACTTCGTAACCTACGGATTTCCGTTCATCGACGTAGACAGTGGCGGCAGCATCGACGGGATGATCGATGGTGTAGAGAAAGTGTTGGCGCAGGTGCCGGCGGATGTGAAGGTAATCCCGGGACACGGAGCGGTGTCGAGCGTCGATGATGTGAAGGCGTATCTTTCCATGCTGAAAGCGACGCGCGATGTCGTGGCGAAGGCGTTGAAGGACGGCAAGACGCTCGATCAGATGAAGCAGGCGAAGGTGCTGGACCCGTGGAAGAAATATTCCGGAGATTTCATCAAGGAAGATGCGTTCCTGGAGACGCTCTACAACTCGCTAAGCGGACAGAAGAACGGAAAGTTTATGCAGCACAATTGATCTTCGAGTGCGCGTGGAATTCACGGCATTAGCGCCCTTGCATGACCAGTTCGCCGTTCTCGATCTTCAGGCCGCCCACGAAATCCGGAAGTTTGAGCTGCTCGCGCTGCTCGGCGAGTTTTTTCTGCAGGGCCGGATTTACCAGAGAAACGGGAACACTCAGATCGCCGACTTTGAATTCGGTAGGATCGAAGGTGGCATAACCATCCTTATCGCCTAAGTGGCCGGAGATCGTGACCCAGACGTCCTTGCCGGCGATTTCGGCGAGGAATTGTCCGTGCACGACGTCGCCTTCGAAGCTGACCTGCTCGTCTTTGATCACCGCCCCGCTGCCGACGTTGGAGTCGGGTTTGAGGTCGGCGGTCCCGATCGATTGGGCCAGCACCGCGCTGGCTTCGTCAGAGGTGATGCGGAGTTCGGGCTTCGGCGCGTCGGAGGAGGTCTGGCTCGTCTGAACGACGCCGCCCGACGACGAGGTTGGCGATTGCTGGATTGACTGCTGGAACTCGTTCATCTTCTGGTCAAACGACTTGGCATTCTCCGCGATGGCGGCGGGCGCCTGATGCTGCGCCACGGGCGCGGGCTTCTTAAGAACGAGATAGAGCCCCGCCAATGAAAACACTAGCGTGATGATGCTGATGATGCGTTTCGGCTTGAGTTCCATGCTCATTCGATGGTAATGGGCAGGTTGGCGAAGGACAGGTGACTGAAGTGACGTATCGAATGGGTCTGGGGCTTTGAGCCACTAACCGTCAGCCTAGCTTTTTAGCCAACAGTTCGTTCACGATCTGGGGGCTTGCCTGGCCTTTAGAGGCTTTCATGACCTGTCCGACGAAGAAGCCGAGCATGGTCTTCTTGCCGGCGCGGTACTGCTCGAGTTGTTTGGGATTGGCGGCCAGGATTTCGTCGATGATTTTATCGAGAGCCGACGTGTCAGTGGACTGTTGCGGGCGGCCTTGTTCGTCGTACACGGCCGGGAAATCTTTGCCGCGCTCGAAGCAAAGATCGTAAAGCTCTTTGAGCATCTTGCCAGAAATTGTGCCGGCCTCGACCAAATCGGCAGAGGCGGCGACGCCTTGCATCGAAATTGGCGACTGATCGATCGTGAGGCCTTTGGCCTTGAGGCGGCCCGTCAGTTCACTCTGGACCAGATTGGCGACGCGCTTGGGATTCTTGGCAGCTTTGGCCGCTTGCTCGAATTGATCGGCCAACGATTTGGAGAACGTGAGAACCTGCGCGTCGTAGGCGGTGATGCCGTAGTCCATCACCATGCGGGCCCGGCGGCCTTCGGGCAATTCGGGCAAGCTGCGCGCAATTTCGGACTTCCACTTTTCATCAACTACCAGTGGGAGCAGGTCGGGTTCCGGGAAATAGCGGTAGTCGTGCGCCTGCTCCTTGGAGCGCATGCCGTAGGTTTTGCCTTCGTTCGCGTTGTAGAGGCGCGTCTCCTGGGTGATCTTGCCACCGGACTCGATGACATCAATCTGGCGGCCGATTTCGTATTCCAGAGCGTCACGAATGAAGCGGAAGGAATTTACGTTCTTGATTTCGGTCTTGGTACCGAATTCTTTTTGACCGCGCGGACGCACGCTGACGTTGGCATCGCAGCGCAACGAGCCCTCTTCCATATTGCAGTCGCTGACGCCGGTGTAGAGGATGATGTCTTTCAGGCGCGTGAGGTATTCGTGGGCTTCGTCGGGCGTCGCGATATCAGGCTCGCTGACGATTTCGATCAGGGGCACGCCGGTGCGGTTGAGATCGATAGCGGTCTTCTCATCGGAATCGGGGAAGCCTTCATGTAGGCTCTTGCCGGCGTCTTCCTCGAGGTGGACGCGAGTGATGCCGATCTTCTTTTTACTGCTCTCTGCAGGAACTTCGATGAAGCCAAATTCAGCCAGGGGCTTGTCGTACTGCGAAACCTGGTAACCCTTCGGCAGGTCAGGATAAAAATAGTTCTTGCGGGCAAAGATCGACGTTTCGTTGATGCGGCAGTTGAGGGCGATCGCGGCCAGTGTTGCGAACTCTACAACCTTTCTGTTGAGTACCGGAAGAGCGCCGGGCATCCCGAGACAGACTGGGCAGACGTTGCTGTTGGGAGGAGAGCCAAATCGAGTGGAACAAGAACAGAAGATTTTGGTGGCAGTCAGAAGGTGAACGTGCACTTCCAGGCCGATGACCGGCTCGAATTTGGGGTGGGCGGCGATCGAGGTCTGGGTCGTGGTGGCCATGGGGTGATTTTGTAATTTGGTAATTGAGCGATTTTGTAATCTGAAACCGACGCTGACCACTTCAAAATTACCAAATTACCCGATTACTAAATTACCAAATGTGTCTCACGGGTTCTTCGGAGCGTTCAGATATTTTTCCAGGGCGATTTCAAAGAACATCAATTCGTTGCCCTTGGCGTCAGACACGCCGGTGACGTCGATGTTGGCATCGCGCAAAGGCGAGGCGATGCCGCCGATATCGAAGAACATGAAGCCCGACTGCGTGGTGTGGGGCTCGACTGCGCGGGCGGCGAATTGTGAGGACTCGATTTCATCCATCTCCTTTTTGCTGACGGCGCCTTTCACCCCTTTGCGCGGGATCGGAAGCGGGCTGGGACGCGTTTGCGCCTGTGGATTGGAGAGGCGGCGGTAAAGATCATCGGTGTCAACCGGGGTCAACTTTGAGCGGTTGGCGGTAATGAGGGTGATTTGCATATTGGCGATGGAAACGGGCTGGTCGCCGTCGTTGGTCACCACGAAGAAAATCGGCAGCAATCCGTGCTGGGGGAAGTCGATGGAGAAGATTTTCGATTTCTCGGCGGTGTCATAGGGGTCCGCGGCGATGGCGACCTTCTCGTCGCGATGGAAATCGTGCGCGGGATAGTTGATCGCGGTCTTGGCAACGGGCTTCACGAAATTCTTGGAGGCGAGCACTGCGGGCACAAGCAGGCTGGCGCAAAACATAAGCACCGCTGCGCGCCCGGCCGACCGACAGGACAGAATGGGCATGCAGCAATTATAGAAGGCAAGCGGTCCCGCCGATGCACCGGTTTAGAATGACTCCAGCTTGAGCTATTTTCTCTACACGTTGCTTCTGGCGCTGGGCCTGGCGGTGAGTTCTCCCTACTGGCTCTATCAGGTTCTGCGTTATGGCAAGTACCGGCGCGGATTTGCGGAGCGGATGGGAAGGGTGCCGGCGCGGCTCGGGACAGGCCTTGAAAGTACTGGTGTGCAGCGCATCATCTGGATTCACGCGGTATCCGTAGGCGAAGTTCTTGCCGTTCAAGGCCTCATTGAACAGGTGAAGCAGAGCTTTCCGGAACATCGTGTGGTGGTCTCGACTACGACGGACACAGGGCAGGATCTCGCTCGGAAGCGGTTTGGGGCAGAGAACGTATTCTATTTCCCGATGGATTTTGGTTTCGCAATCAGGCCCTATCTGCGCGCCCTGCAACCGGAACTGGTGGTGCTGGCGGAAACTGAATTCTGGCCGAATTTCCTGCGACTGACGCACGCGAGCGGAGCGCGCATCGCCGTTGTTAATGCTCGCATATCGGATCGGTCCTGGCCTCGATACCTCCGCTTCCACTGGGCGTTGCGGCGGATGCTCGCGCACGTGGACCTTTTCCTGGCACAGACCGAATCAGATAAGGAACGATTGCAGTCGATCGGGGCAGATGCGGGACGCGTACACGTCGTTGGCAATCTCAAATTTGACGTGAATTTGCCCGTGCCTCCGCCGATTGTAGAAAAGCTGCGGCAAGAGCTGGCTGCCGAGAAGGCAGGGCCGGTGCTGGTTTGCGGAAGCACGGTGGAGGACGAGGAACCGCTGCTCCTCAAGGCGTTTGAAAATGTGAGGGTCGAGCATCCGCGTGCGGTCATGATTCTTGCACCGCGGCATCCGGAGCGGTTCGACACGGTTGCGGCCCTGGTAGAGCAACTGGGGATTCCGTTTCACCGGCGTTCGCGGTGGCAGGGGGAAGGGCTTGCGGGTGGAGTGCTGCTGGTCGACACCATCGGCGAACTGGCGTCCCTGTATGCGCTGGCCGACGTGGCCTTCGTTGGCGGGAGTTTGGTGCCGCGAGGCGGGCACAATATCATCGAACCGGCACAGCACGGAGTGGCCATCATTACGGGGAACCACACAGAAAACTTCCGAGATATTGTCAGCCTGTTTCAGCGCCGGGATGCGGTGCGGATCGTGGGCATGGCGGAGTTGCCGCTCATTCTGATGCAACTGCTGGAAAATGATACCGAACGGGTTGTGCTCGGCCAGCGGGCCAGAGAGACGATCCAGTCACAGATGGGTGCGACGGCGAAAACGCTGGACGCTCTGCGGGCTTTGTTGTCGGACAAAGCGAGGCAGGTCCCTTCGGCACAGGCCGCACATAACGATTGAATCCCCTCGCAACCATTTACGGCGGAATTGTGGGCGCTCGCAACGCGCTCTACGATCATGGAGTTTTGCGGGCACGGCGCCTCCAAGGACCGGTCCTCAGCGTGGGAAATCTTTCGACGGGCGGGTCGGGAAAGACTCCGTTTGTGATGCTGCTGGGAGACTTGCTGAAGGAGCGGGGGGTAAAGTTCGATGTGCTCTCGCGGGGATATGGGCGCAAGAGCCGCGGTGTGAGGCTGGTGGATCCTGCCGGATTACCGCAGCAGTTTGGAGATGAGCCGCTGTTGATCGCACGAAAGCTGCAGGTGCCGGTGATTGTCGGCGAAGATCGTTACGCGGCCGGGCACTATGCAGAAGAACGTTTCGGTTCGCAACTGCACCTGCTCGATGACGGGTTTCAGCATCGAGGCCTGGCGCGCGATTTCGATATTGTCCTGGTCACTCCACAGGATGCTGGCGATCGACTGCTTCCTGCCGGGCGGTTACGTGAGCCGTTGCAGTCGCTTCAACGCGCAGATGCGGCAGTGCTCTCCAGCGGGGCGGTAGCTGAGGCATTTCCGCTCGCGGGAAAGCAGGTGTGGCGGCTAAAGCGGGGGATTCTTCCGAAGAATGTTCCGCCTCGTCCGGTCGTTTTTTGTGGGGTGGCGCGGCCGCAGAATTTCGTGTTGCAGTTGCGGACCGCGAACATCGAACCTGTGGCCGAGGCTTTCTACCGGGATCACCATGCGTACGAGGAGAAAGACATTCGCGAGTTGCTCGAGCTGAAACGACGCAGCGACGCAGGCGGCTTTGTCACGACCGAGAAAGATGCTGTGAACCTCGGGTCGTATCTGTCGGCGCTGGATCCATTGTGCGTGGTTCCGGTGCGGATGGAGCTGGTGGATGCCGCTAACGCCCTGGATACCATCCTGCGTAAGATCGAGGAACGAAAGCAGGGCGCATGAGAGAATCGGTGACGTGCTGAGGGTCTTTAGAGAGTTGAGAGTCCTGAGCACGCTCTGCAATTCAAAATTTTAGCCGCTGAGTTCGCGGAGAAAGACCGCAGAGTACGCTGCGAGAACAGCCCCACTCAAAAGAATGACCAAGCATGCCAAAGAAGGCGAACGGCTCCAGAAGATTGTTGAGGCGTTCCCCAAGCTGACCATCACCGTTCTGGCGGACTTGGTGGCGGATGAGTTTGTGTTCGGGGAGATTTCGCGTGTGTCGCGCGAAGCGCCCGTGCTGATTTTGAAGCATCGGGAGCGGACGATTCTTCCTGGCGGCGGAGCCAATGCCGCCAACAATCTCGCCGATTTGGGAGTGAATGTTCTGCCCGTGGGCATCGTTGGCGACGACGAAGCAGGGCGGCTTCTACTGAAGTATTTCCGTCACAAGAAAATCGCTATCAGCGGCGTGCTCAAGGACAAAAGCTACACCACGGTTACGAAGACTCGCATCCTGGCGGGTATGACTCATACGTCCCGGCAGCAAGTGGTGCGGGTGGATCGCGAGCCTAAGGAGATCCCGACTGCGCATCTCACGCGGGAGTTATATCTGGCAGCGCGGAATTACGCGCACGCCTCCGACGCGCTGCTGGTTTCCGATTATGGTTATGGCGCGGCGACTCCGGCGATTGTGAGCACGCTGCAGCAGAAAGGAAAGCTGGGATCGTTGCCGATTATTCTGGATTCGCGTTACCGCATGCTGCAGTATGCAGGCGTCACGGCAGCGACCCCGAATGAGCCAGAGGTGGAAGAGGCGCTGGGACTGCGCATCGGTGAGGATTGGAACAAGCTTCTGGCCGCCGGGGAGCAAGTGATGGAGCGAATGCGGCTGCAGTCGCTGGTGATCACCCGCGGGCGCGATGGGATGGTGGCTTTCGACCGCAAGCACAAACCGATGGATATCCCGATCTTTGGATCAGACCAGGTCGTCGATGTTACGGGTGCGGGAGATACGGTGATTGCGGCGTTCACGGCAGCATTGGCCGCTGGGGCATCGACCGAAGAGGCAGCGCAAGTAGCAAATTATGCAGGCGGGCTGGTGGTAATGAAGCGCGGAACGGCCACCGTCTTGCGCGAGGAGTTGCTGCACGCTATCGAGCAGGCGCCCCCTGCTACAAGGCCCCATTGAACCTACCCGGGAAAATTCTGAGCCGAGCCGAACTCCGCCGGCAGGTGGAGGAATGGCGGCGCGCGGGCGAAAGGATCACGCTCGCCAACGGGAACTTCGATTTGCTGCATGTGGGCCACGTGCGCTATCTGCGCGGGGCGAAGGCGCTTGGCGGAAGGGTCGTGGTCGCTATCAATTCGGATGAATCGGTGCGGGCGCTGAAAGGTGAAGGTCGCCCCGTCATGCCGGAGAATGAGCGCGCCGAGATCGTGGCTGCTCTCGCCGATGTGGATGCCGTGGTGATTTTTTCTGAGCTCGACGTGAGAGCCATCATTCGCGAGATTCACCCTGACATTCAGGCCAAGGGCACGGACTATACGGCTGATTTAGTTCCTGAGCGGGATACCGTTGCCGAGTACGGCGGACGCGTGGAGATTGTCGGCGATCCGAAAGACCATTCCACAAGCGAAATCATCCGCTCGAAGCTTTCGCCGAGGAAGTCTTGAAAGCTCAGGCTGGGGCTGACCCCAAAGTGGAAAGAATTCTCATCGTGCGCCTCAGCGCGATGGGCGATGTGATTCACACCATGCCCGCGGTGCAGGCGCTCCGCGAGATTTTTCCCGCGGCGATGATTGGATGGCTGGTCGAAGAGCGGTGGGCTGAGCTGCTGTGTGCGCCGGGAGCATCGCGGCGTGGGCCACGATCTGCACAGCGTCCTTTGGTGGACTGGCTGCATACAGTGGATCTCAAGGGATGGCGCGGATCTTTGTTGACCGTTCCTACGCTTGAAAAGATCGCGCGAGTGTGGAATGACGTGCGGTCGGCGGGATATCAGGTTGCCATTGATTTGCAGGGCGCGATCCGGTCAGCGGTCTTGGCGCGCTGGTCAGGAGCCCCGGTGGTGTGGGGAGCGGCAGAGCCGCGAGAGTCTCCGGCGAGCCTTTGGTACACACGTCAGGCGGTGACGCGTGGGACTCACGTGATCGACCAAAATCTTTCACTGGTTGAGTCGGTGGTGCAGAGACCGTCACCAGTGCCGAGTGTGGAGTTTCCTCGGGACATGGGTGCGGATGCAGTGACGATTGAGGGGATAGCCGGCCCTGGAACTCGAGGCTACGCAATTTTGAATCCCGGCGCGGGTTGGGGTGCGAAGCGTTGGCCGGCCGAGCGCTATGGGCAAGTGGCGCGGCAATTGGCTGAGGAGGGTTTGCAGTGCGTGGTGAACTGCGGGCCAGGGGAGGATCGGCTGGGCGATGAAGTGGTTGCCGCCAGTGGAGGCGCCGCAAAGGCCGCGAAGCTGTCGATTGCGGAACTCATTGCGCTGACGCGGCGAGCCAGGCTTTTCATCGGAGGAGACACAGGTCCGTTGCATTTAGCGGCAGCATTGAAGGTCCCCGTCGTCGCGATCTTCGGGCCGACGGATCCTGCGCGCAATGGGCCGTATGGAACCCGGAGTATTGTGTTGCGCAATCCAGCAAGCGCCACAACGCACACGCGTCATAAGCGGCCGGATGAAGGCATGCTGGAGATTGGCGTGAACCAGGTTGTGAATGCGGCGCGGAGGCTGCTTGGCGGCGAGGAGCGCCCGACCCGCAGGGGAGCAGCCTATGGCTGAGTGGTCGCGCGTGGCGCGGAGAATTCGGGTACCGCTGGGGTTTGCGTTTGCGGTGCTGTACGCCTGGCTGGCGCGGCCGACATGGAGATCCCTCGCGCTCGGTGCAGCGATCATCTTGCCGGGCTTGCTTATTCGGGCGCTGGCTTCAGGTCATGTACGCAAGAACGAGGCGCTGGCAACCACGGGGCCATACGCGTACACGCGGAATCCCTTGTACTTGGGTTCACTGCTGATCGGCGTTGGATTCGCGGTGGCGGCACGAAGTTGGTGGATCGGCGTTGCGCTCGTCGTGATGTTCTTCGCGATTTATGTGCCGGTCATCCGCGGGGAGGAAAAATTCCTGCGGGAGAAGTTTCCGGAATTTGGGGAGTATGCCCGGCGGGTGCCGCGAATGTTTCCAAAACTCACCCCCCTCAACTCAGACGCAAGCGGAGGATTCTCGCTGGATCTGTATTTACAGCATCGGGAGTACAACGCACTTTTGGGGGCGGTGGGGATGGCGACGCTACTCGTGACGAAGATGATTTGGTGGACACGTCACTGAGGTTATTGTGGACCCACGAGTTTGTCTTTAGAACAATCGAACGTCACCCCAACATTCGGAATTCCCAGGTCTCGCAAAGGCGGCGAGACCTGGGGCACCCGCTCCAGTATTTCTTCGTGGGCATCGCCATAACAAAAAGCCTCCCGCTTGACGCGAGAGGCTTTTCAGAAAACTACAGCAAGTTACTTGGGTTGCTGCTGCTGGTCGGCGGTGATGGCCGGCGAAGCAGGAGTAGCGTTGCTGGAGAGCTGTTCGAGGTCGTTCTTCAGCAGGCTGATTTCGACGCGGCCGCCGCTGATGCGCTTCGACTTCGCGTTTTCATCCGTCGACTGAGCGGGAGCATTGCCCATGCCGACAAGATAGATGCGGTAGACCGGGATCTCATGGTTCAGCACGAGATAGCGGACCACAGACTCGGCCATCTTCTGCGAGTTCTGGATGGCGGCCTGTCCCTTGCCGGACGAGAAGCCCTGGACCTCGATGATGTAACCGCGCTGTCCCTTCACGCCGCTGGCCATCTGATCAAGAGCGTCCTTGGCGTTCTTGCTGAGGACGGTCTGGCCCGGACGGAAGCGGATTTCCGTCTGGTTCGAGGCCTTGTACTGATCGATGTTGCTGACCACGTTCTCGACGGTCTGGACGCGGGTGGTCACCTGCTGCGCGGACTGCTGCGCGGCGGTGGCTTTGTTGCCGGCGTCGATGGCGTGCTGGTCGGCTTCGTTGGCCTTGTCGGAGGCGAGCTTGATGCCGGCCGTAGCGCGCGAGTCGGTGTCCTTGATCATCTTGCTGTTGTTCGACGTCAGCTCATCGAGCTCGTTGACGCGGTCGCGGATGGGTTCGGTCTGGCGCTGGACATATTTCTTGCGGGCGAAGGGATTGATGCGTCCCCAGAAGCCTTCGCGCGAAGGAGCAGCCAGAGGAGCCTTGCCGGTCGCATTGCCGGTGTTATCCGTGGACTGAGCCGGAGTCGACTGAGTCGGTTGAGCAGCAGCGGGCTGGCTCTGGTCAGAGGACGAGGTGTTCTGCGCCAAGGCGGGCAAAGCAAGCACAGCAGCCAAGGGCAGGGCGATAAGCAGACGGTGATTCATGATGACTTCCTCCAAGTTTGGGGGAGCTTTAATGGCTCCGCGCCGGCACGCCTGGGGCGTGCGTGAAATTGCGTCCCCTGAAACGGTAAAGAAAGCCAGCGGATTCGCTGAGCCGGCCGGCGCTGACGCAACGCCTGACCTGGGAAATCTCGGCGCCTTACCTACGGTGCCGTCCTGATTGAATACAGGTCGGATGCCAAATCGACCGTCAGGGTTGATGAGCTAAATCGTTGATATCTATGACTATTATAGCTTCCATCTGTAAGGCAGGCTACGCTTGAGTGCAGGCGGGAGGGTAATTTTGGGAAACCTGATATAAAAACTGCGTGTGAAGGGCAGGTCATAGGCGTTAAGTAACCACGCGGTCGTAATCGCGGTAACCACATTCAGGAGGAACTCTTGCGGATCGATCGGGCCCGGTTTCAACGAAGAACGGCAATGGTACTCAGGTGTGCAGTTTTATCCGGAATTGTAAGTTTAGCGCTCTGTGCTTTGACGTCCGCGGAGGCACCACAACTCGCCTCTTCGAAAATCGCGCCAGAGCACATGCAGCAGTACTCCGATCTCGCGGTGAGGTGGATGCAGGAATATCTGCGGGTTGATACGACGAATCCGCCCGGCAACGAAATGCGGGCGATTGCCTTCTTCAAGAAGATTCTGGATGCGGAGGGGATTGAAAACCGGGTTTTTGAATATGCACCGGGCCGAGGTGATTTGTGGGCGCGGATCCCGTATACAAGTGGAGAATCCAAGCGGCCAATTGTCTTGCTTAACCACATGGATGTCGTTACCAGCGACGCTTCGCACTGGCGCGTGCCTCCCTTCAGCGGAGGAATCAAAGACGGATACATCTGGGGTCGCGGTGCGCAGGACATGAAGGACGAGGGGCTGGCACAACTCGTCGTCATGGTGATGCTGAAGCGGGAGAAAATTGCGCTGGATCGCGACGTGATTCTTCTGGCTGTGTCAGATGAGGAGGCCGGGGGAACCGGAACCGGCTGGTTCATCGACCATCAGCGCGACCTGTTGGAGAATGCCGAGTTCCTGATCAACGAAGGCGGCGAAAACCTGCTGGAGAACGGCAAAGTGAAGTATGTGGGCATCGATGTCGGGGAAAAGACCACTTACTGGCTAAAGGTCGTAGCGCACGGGCGACCAGGGCATGGATCCAAGCCCAATCCGGATTCGGCACCGAACCGGCTGGTACGGGCGCTGGACCGAATTCTGTCTTATAAGACGCCTCTGCACGTTTTGCCGGTGGTGGATGAGTTTCTGAAAGACATGGCTCCGTACGAACCGCCGGACCGGGCGGTGTACTACCGGAACGTCAAGAAGGCAATCGAGGACAAGAAGTTTCAGGAAGAAGTCGAACGGGATGATTCGTTGAATTTCCTGCTGCGCGACACGATTTCGCTAACCATGCTCGGTGGCTCGGAACAGACGAACGTGATTCCACCGGAGGCCTGGGCGAATCTGGATGTGAGAATTTTGCCCGGAGGAGATCCGAAGACAGTGCAGACTGCGCTGGAGAAGGTGGTGAACGATCCCAATGTCACCATCACGCCGGTGAATGACGAGTTCAAAGAAGCGAACTTTTCGGGGACGGAGAATGTGTTGTATACCGCAATTCGTGAAGTTTCAGGCAAATACTTTCCGGGCACGCCGGTGGTCCCGCACATTACCAGTGGATATACGGAGAATCAACGCTACCGGCCACTGGGCATCGTCGCGTATGGGTTCAATCCTTATACCGCGACAGATGAAGAGGGGAATACGGAACACGGGAACGACGAGCGGATTCGGGTGGAAGAAGTGAGGCGAGGGCCGAGAATTTTGTTTGATGTGGTGGCGGAAGTGGCGGGACGCTGATTCCCGCTAAGTGGATACACGTCGACTTCGTCGACCGACAGCCGAGGGCGGCTGTCGCTACATAACGGAATCATCCCACGCAGTATTTTTCATACTGCTCGAAGATGAAGTGGTCGGTCATGCCCGCGATGTAGTCGCAGATGATGCGCGGGAGAGATTCTTCCTTCGCCTTCTCCTGGTAGTGATGCGGCAGGGTTTTGGGATTCTCCATCCAGAAGGCAAATAGCTCGCGGACGATGCGCTCGGCGTCGTCTTTTTCTTCCGCTAACGACGGGCTGAAGTAGACGGATTCGTGGAGAAAGTCTTTCGTCTGCTGACGCTCGGTGTCGACGCCGGGGCTGAAAGCGGCAAGGCGAGCAGGCTGATTGCGTACTTCGGTGAGCGAATGCAGGCGAGCCTCGTTCACACGGGATCTCGTATTGGTAATAAGGTCGTCGGCAAAGCGGTTCAACATGCGTTTCAAGACTTCGTTGAATTTCAATTTGTCGGGAGCATTCGGATAGATCTGCGCCACTTCTCTATAAAATCGCTCAAAAATCACTACGCCTTCGCGAATTTCTTCCAATGAAAGCAGGTGGGCCTCGTACCCGTCGTCGAGGTCGGCGGTGTTGTAGGCGATCTCATCCGTCAAATCGATGAGCTGGGCCTCAAGCGGAGGACGCTGGTCGAGCAAGTATTCGGCAAGCTCCGGATGTTCTTTGGACGAATAGTCACGCGAATGCTTGATGATGCCTTCACGGACTTCGAAGGTGAGATTCAAGCCCGGAAAAGCGGCGTAGCGCTGCTCGAAGTCTTCGACGATTCGCAAAGCATGCAGGTTGTGGTCGAAGTTCATCCCATGCTCTCGCATGGCAGCATCCAGAGCTTTTTCTCCTGCGTGGCCGAAGGGTGGATGGCCGAGGTCGTGAACCAGGGCCAGGGCTTCGGCGAGATCGACATTAAGGGCAAGGGCGCCGGCTATTGTGCGGGAGATCTGGGTAACCTCAAGCGTATGCGTCAAGCGGTTGCGGAAATGGTCGGAGTAGCGGCGAGTGAAAACCTGCGTTTTGGCTTCGAGACGGCGAAAGGCTCGTGCATGAATGATACGGTCGCGATCGCGCTGGAAATCGTTGCGATAGGGATGTTGAGGCTCGGGAAAGCGGCGTCCGCGGGAGTGTTCGACATGCACCGCGTAGGCGGCGAGCATGGCTGGAGTGTATCAAAAGATCCCGTCAGGTCTTATCTGTAGGAGGAGAAAAGTCGTGGTCTCGCGCCGGCGAAATGCATCCAATCCGGACGCATGCCCGGCACCGTGGCAAAAATATGGGATATGTTGCGCCTGCTTCGTCGTGGCGGGCCGGCGCTCTGCAACATCGCCGTCACCAATGCATGCAATGCGACATGTGATTTCTGCAACTTTGCCAGTGGCAAGATCAGCCGCAAGGAATTGCGCTGGATCGATCACGAGCGGCTCGACGCCGCTCTCCAGATCTTGTACCGGCGTGATGTCCGATACGTGAGTTTCTTTGGTGGAGAACCTCTTCTACATCCCCATTTGCCTGAGATGATAGCAATGTCGGTGGCGAGAGGGATGGGGCCGGCTCTCATCACCAACGGGTGGTTTCTGCCCGCCAAGCTGGACCAGTTGGCGGGGTCGGGGCTGAAAACGATTTATATCTCCATCGATGCAGCGTCGATTTGGGAGCATGAGACTAATCGCGGCTTGAGCCGGTTATGCGAACGCATTCGCGCAGCCACCGTGAGGATGCCGGAATTGGGCATGACGCCAATTGCTCAAGTCACCATGAGCAAGCTGATCAAGAACTATCAAGCACTGGGTCCATTTCTTCTGGAATTGGGCTTTCAAGCTGTGGCGTTTTCTTATCCGCAGAGAACGCGCCTGGGATCTTCGTCCCTGGCATGGTCGAGCACCTCGACCTTGGTGAACTTCACAGACCAGGAGTTGATTGCCGCTTTCGAGGCAGTCGACGAACTGCGTCGCACTTTTGCTGTCAACAACCCTCATGCATCCGTGATGGATATGAAGCGACACCTGCAGGGCAAGAAGGAGCACTTCGTGTGTTACGGCGGATACAAGAGTTTTTACATGGATTGGAATTTCGACCTCTGGCGGTGCGACGCATGGTCGCGGCCTATGTGCTCGGTGTGGGATTTCGGCAGCACGCCGTTGATCCGCGATGGCTGTACGGCCTGCATCGCCGATTGTTACCGCGATTCCAGTGTGATGCTTCAGTTTGCGGTGGCGCTTGGTGACGCGGTCGACAGGCTGAGGAGAGGCCAGGTCTTTACGGCTTTGAAAATCGTGGCAGAGGCCCGCAATATCGAATCCCTGGGGGCGGTGATGGAGAACCTGCCGATTCGCTCGCGGTTGGCGAAAGTCGGCTAGCCAGGAAAATAGCGCACTGCTGAACTTTGCCGGTTCGTCAGGAAACTTACTGTTGCTTGTTGGACTCTTCCTTCGCCAACTTCACTTTCGCCGCGTCGAGTTTCTGCTGGACTTTGGCAAATGCATCACTGTCTTGTTCGGCGGGAACCGTTTTGTTCCACTCCTGGACGGCGCGGTCCCAATGTGATGCAGCGAGTTTCAGGCGGCCGGTTTTCTGATAGAGATCGCCGAGATGCTCCTGAACCGTAGGGTCCGAGCCCATATGAGCGGCAGCTTTGTTGAGGTTCTCTTCCGCCAGATCGTACTTGCCCAACTTGAAGTACGCCCAGCCGAGCGAGTCTAGATAAGCGGGATTGTTGGGCTCGAAGGTGAGCGCCTGTTTGATGTAGTTGAGGGATTCTTCCAGCTTCACACCGCGATCGGCATTCATGTAGCCAAGATAGTTGAGCGTGGCGGCCGATTGCGGATCACGCGGCGAAGTGATCGTGAGGACCTTCTTGAATTCGCCTTCGGCCTGTTCGAACATTTTTTGGCGCTGATAGAGATCGCCTCGCAGGAAATCGACATAGGCTTTATCTTCGGGCTTGGTGGAAAGCTGTTCTGCCTTGGCGAGAGACTCAAGGGCATCGTTCCAACTCTTGGTGCGGGTATAGACAATGCCGAGCCGCACGTAGACTTCGCGGTCCTCTGGGCCGCCTTTGAGCAAGGAGCGCATGTCGGCGATGCCCTGGTCCGCCTGACCAGTATCAGCCAGTTGCGAGTCGAGCACCATGCGCAGGTCGCGATCGCCGGGCATCTTCTGGACGGCTTCCTTTGCGACCGCGGTAGCTTGAGGCCACTGCTTGGCTTCGCGGTAAGTATCAATAATCTCCTGATAACCGCTGCGTTGGTTTTCCTCACCCAAAGTGAGCATTTTGCGGAAAGTGTCAACCGCGGCGGAGTAGTTTTCCTGCTCGCGATAGATCATCCCGAGGCGTTCAATAAAGATGGCGCGATTGTTGCGATCCGCCTGGCTGGTGCCGACCTCGCTCTTTTCCGTTTTCTTAACCAGATCCTGAAGGAGTTTGATGGCCTCATCGTATCGGCCCTGAGCCTGGTAAACGGAAGCCATACTATAGGGAACATCCATCGTGTCCGGAACGAGAGTGTCGGCCCGCTTCAGGTTCTCGAGAGCCAGATCGTACTTACCTTGACGGCGGTAAATCTCCGCCATGCGCACATAGGTCTGAGCATCTTCCGGGTTGGAGTCGGCGATGACTTTGTATTGTTCGAGCGCGTTATCGAGTTGGCCGTCGTTCAGCAGGTTTTCAGCCAGGCCGCGGATGGCGTCGAGATTATCGCGATCGAGGACGATGGCATGCTTATAAGCGTCAATGGCGCTTTTGTAATCCTTACGCTGCTCATAGGCCGCGCCGAGAGCAGAATAGAGCTTAGCCGAGCGGGCTGAGTCTGGAATTGAGCCGAGGACCTTCAGAGCGCGCGAGGTGTCCCCTTCATCGGTATAGAGCATCGCGAGCGTGGTGACGGCCTCTTCCGAACTGGGATCGATCTTGGTAGCTGTCTTTAATTCGGTCTCGGCTTTCGAGAGTTCGCTGTTAAGGCGATACAGGCGGCCAAGCAGAAGGTGATCGTCGACGCTGGTCGGATCGAGCTTGACAATCTGCTCATACTGCTCGATCGCCAGCTTGAGAATGTTGTCCGAGCCGGAACCGCCGGGCATGTCGCCGAGGGACCGGAGATAAATGCGCCCGAGAAGCTTGTGGGCTTCCAGATTCCGAGGGTCGCGCTTGATGATGTCTTGTGCTTCTTTCACCGCATCGGCGATACGGCCGGTTTTGACGTAAAGCTCAGCCAGAGCAGAGGTGAGGAATTCGGAGGATGGGTCCGCATCGATCGCCAGGCGATATTCTTCCGCGGCTTTGGTGGCCAGGTCGCTGCGTCCATAAGCCGTGACCA